>VFSW01000742.1_pt1 | contig 48399 bp, 46 predicted proteins | sample 5358111 | NCBI WGS metagenome assembly VFSW01 (sample SAMN11554181, study PRJNA540505) | mine drainage metagenome | isolation source: sediment from site ElyBrook_90M | place: USA: Ely Copper Mine, Vershire, VT | collected 2017 | reverse complement strand
GGGCTGATCGGGGTGCTCACGCCGCAGGCCAATACGACGGTCGAGCCGGAATTTGCGATCCTGATGCCGCCCGGCTACGCGTTTCTCAACGCACGGTTGGTGAGCGACAAGCCGACGATCAGCGCCCGGTTGGACGACTATTTCGCCACAATGGAGAATACGATCACGCAATTCGCCAACGCGCCGATAGGGGCGGTGGCGTTTGCCTGTACCGGCGCATCCTATTTGCAAGGCATCAAACGCGAACAGGCCGCGGTCGAGGCGATCGAAAACGCGCGCGGAATTTCTTTCGTGACAGCCGGCCAAGCCGTCGCGGAGGCCCTACGACGGTGCGGTGCGCAGCGGATCGGGCTGGTATCGCCCTATCCGCCCGACTTGACCGAGGCCAGCATTGCCTATTGGCGCTCGCACGGCTTTGAAATTGCCGCGGTCGCCGGCGCGTTCGATGCATCGAGCAAGTTTCACCCGATCTACGATCTTCCCGCCGCGCGTGCCGAAGATGCTCTGGCGGGCATCGATCTGACAGCGGTGGACGCAGTGGTGATGCTCGGGACCGGCATGCCGACGCTCGGGCCAATTCTCGCGTACAGCAATGGCTCTACCGTACCGATCCTATCGTGCATGTCGGCACTCGCCTGGCGTTCGCTTGTTGTGTTCGATCGTGAACTCGCCGAACCGGCTGCCATGCAGCGCTTTTTCGCCGGTGACGGGTGGCGCGACCGTTTTGCCCGAGCGATGGCCTAAAGTTCCGAAAACGCGCGGTTGCTACTCCGGGCGGAGACCAAGCGGCTCAAACGTCGCTACCGGTACAATTTACACACGCTATGATGGTCGTCAGTTGTGCAGAGGTTGATGCCCGATGCGGAAGACTTATGGGTCGGAATATCCGCCGACGCTGAGCGGATTGCTGGAACGTCCGCTTCGCGATCCAGAGCGGCCGGCGGTAACCGACGCCGGCGGCAACGTGAACTGGCGCGAGTTTTTGGATCGCGTACTGCGCGTTGCTGGAGCGCTGCGCCGGGCTGAAGTCGGCCCGGGAGTCCGGGTCGCATTGTGGCTGCCGAATGGCATCGATTATCTCGCAACCATCTTTGCCTGCGCGCGACTCGGAGCACTCGCCATCCACATCAACACGCGGTTTCGCTCGGCGGAAGTTGGCAATCTGCTGCGCCAGTCGCGCGCTGTCGTTCTCGTGACGCAATGGGGATTCCCGCCAGTCGATTTCCCGGCGATTTTTGCAACGCTACCTCCTGAGGATCGCGCAGCGGTTCGGTGCGTGCTCGGGCTGCCGATCGGTCTCAGCGTTACTGGGCTTGCCGGAGTACCGGTGCTGCCGTTCGATGGCACTGCGACCCATGCTGGAGCCGACGAGTCGAGGGGCGATATGCCGTGCCTCACTTTCACCACCTCGGGCACCACCAGCGGACCGAAACTGGTGCTGCACGATCAACAGACCATCGCCGGGCATGCCACCGATGTGGCTCGCCACATCGGACTGGATGCGTCCGATGCAGCGCTACTCGGCGCAGTCCCGCTTTGCGGTACCTTCGGCAATGCCGCGGCGATGGCCGCAATTGCCGGCGGCGCGCACGTCGTGTGCCTCGCGCAGTTCGACGGCGCGGCCGCGGCGAAGCTTATTCGACAATACCGCATCACCCACCTGGTCGGCGGCGACGATATGTTTGGCCGCATTGCGGCGGCGTCCGGCGGGCGCCCGTTCGATTCGGTACGCTTCTCGGGATTTGCGGCGTTCCACTCCACGGCAGCGGCGTCGATTGCGGCGGCGGAGGCGGCGGGCCTGCGACCGCGTGGGCTCTATGGCAGCTCGGAAGTGCAAGCACTGTTCTCGATCGCCGAAGGCAAGAACCGCTTGCTCGGCGGCGGCGTGCCGGTGAGCAAACATGCGCGCCTTGAGGTGCGCGATCCCGAGACCGGCGGCACGCTGACGCCGGGTGCGTCTGGCGAGCTGTGGATCGACGCGCCATCGCGGTTCGTCGGGTATCTGGAAAATTCGGCAGCAACCGAGCGCGCGATCGACACCGACGGTATGTTCCGGACCGGTGATCTCGCACGGCTGGATGAAGCGGGCTTTGTGTACGAAGCACGGCTTGGTGATGCCATGCGGCTCGGCGGATTCCTGGTAAGCCCCGAAGAAATCGAAGCTGTTATTCAGAACGAGTCCGGCGTCGCCGGCGTACAAGTGGTGGCAGCTTCGAGGGAAGAGGGCGATCCCGTGCCCGTCGCTTTCGTCCGGCCATCGCCCGGAGCTGTGCTGCGCGAGCCGGCTTTGCGGGCACGGTGTCTCCGGCAATTGGCGCGTTTCAAGGTCCCGGAGCGGATCGTTGTTGTTGAGCAGTTTCCCATCGTCGACGGTCCGAACGGCCCTAAGGTGCAGCGCGTGCGCCTGCGGGAGATGGCCGAGGCGCTCTTGCGCGAGCAAGCCGAGCAACCGGCGAATTGAACGCTGTTCAGGGTCGCAAAACGATCTGCTATTGCGTCTTTTTCACCAGCGAGCATTTGGAATCTGACAGCGGCTGGAACGCTTGATCCGCCGGGATCGTGGCCACGAGCTTGTAGTAATCCCACGCGCCTGTTGATTCCGCCGGCGTCTTGACTTCGTACAAATACATCTCGTGGACCATCCGGCCGTCCTCGCGGATGGCACCGTTTTTGACAAAAAAATCGTTGATCGGCGTGGAGCGCATCTTCGCCATTACCGCCTGGGTCTCATCCGTGCCTGCGGCCTCTATCGCCTTTAGGTAGTGCGTAGTCGCCGAATAAATGCCGGCCTGGGCCATGTTCGGCATTCGGTTCATGCGCTGGAAATAGCGCCGCGCCCAGGCGCGCGACTCCTCATTGCGGTCCCAGTAGAACGCGTTGGTCAGCAGCATGCCCTGAGCCGCTTCGAGACCAAGGGTATTGATGTCGTTGATGAAGATAAGCAATCCCGCGAGCTTCTGACCGCCACGCACGACGCCAAACTCGGCCGCCTGCTTGATCGCGTTGCTGGTATCGGCGCCGGCATTGGCAAGCCCGACCACCTTGGCTTTCGAAGCCTGCGCCTGCAGCAGCGCCGAGGAGCAATCGGCGGTGTTGATCGGCACGCGAACGCTGCCGAGCACTCGGCCGCCGCTCGCCTTGACGACCGCGGCGGTGTTCTGCTCGAGATCGTGGCCGAAAGCGTAGTCGGCCGTCAGAAAGAACCAGGTGTCGTAGCCGGCCTTGACCATGGCGGCGCCGGTGCCGTGCGACAGCGCGTAGTTGTCGTAGGTGTAGTGGATCGAGACCGGAGTGCAGGCTTCGTTGGTGATGCGCGCCGCGCCGGGGCCGTTGAGGACGACGATCTTGTTCTTTGTCTTGGCGACGTCGATCGCGGCAAGCGCAGTCGCCGACGCGGCAACATCCATGAGTGCGTCGACGTGTCCGGTGTCGAACCATTCCCGCGCGGTCGCAGCGGCTATATCCGCCTTGTTCTGATGATCCGCGGAAACGATTTCGATCGGCTTGCCCAACACCTTGCCGCCGAAATCCTCGGCCGCCATCTTCGCCGCCGTCACCGCGCCGACGCCGGTGATGTCGGCATAGATGCTCGACATGTCTTCGATCATACCGATTTTCACGACACCGTCAGAGATTTTCTCTTGAGCCGGCGCCGGGAGCCCAAATGCGACCAGCAGCAGCGCGGCAGTCGCGATCGCGGCCAATCTCCTCATCGTAAACCTCCCGAAGGTTCAAGTGCTCGGTTTCCGGAATGCCGTTCATCGGCTCCGATGTTAACGAAGGTTACCGCAAAGAGCGCAAGCTAACAACGCGTAGTGCGGAGCCGAGTCCCCTGCGAGCAATGCAACGGCCGGCCGTTAACGGTTACGATTCATGGTTTCCCCTGCAAGTTCTTTGGTCGCGTTGTTTGATGTGCCAATCCCTTTGTCAAAATCACAAGCATCGAAGGGGATTGTGCTTTGCGAACGAGATCGATTTTCACTGCGTTATTTGTTGGTGGCGTTGCAGCTGTTTTCGCCATACCGGCTAATGCCGGCGGCTGGGCAACGGTGCATCGGTATGTCCACAAGAGCGGCCGCTGCGGCGCCGATCGCGAGGTGTTGGCGTCGTTCTACGGCACCGGCAGGCTCACGGCCACTGGCGAGCGGTTCAATCCGCATGGGTTGACGGCAGCGTCATACGACTACGCGCTCGGTACCACGATCACGGTCACAAATCCGCACAATGGCCGAACCTGCCAGGTGCGCGTCAACGACCGCGGGCCGAACGGCATCGCGCGCGTTATGGGCGCTCGCATCGACTTGGCGCTCGGGGCGCGGGATTGTCTGGGAATGATCGCGAGCCAATATGTCTGCGCACCCGATGCTCAACCATCGGCGCAACCGCGTGACACGGAAACGCGACACTTCGCGTCCATCAAGACACAAGTGCATGCCCAGGAGACGCGCCGCGTCGTGTACGCCAAGACCCGGCATCACGTTGTCGCGAGCAGCGATCGGCGACGGGTGGCGCGCGTGAGGCCTGATTTGCAGAAGCAGGTGAAGACGCAGGAGCCGATCTTTTTCGCTGCCCGCAGCAAGTGGTGAAGCGAAGTTAGTCGGCTCAGTACAACTTGAAACGGCGCTCCGTGGTACCTGACCGCAGGCCGGAGCTGCACTGATTGGCTGCGGCGGGGGCCAACACCCTGTCTTGATACATGTCAATGCCGCGGATCGACCCGGCGACATAGTATATCTATATTGTCACCGAGGCGGAGAATCGGAAGAGCGCATTCGGTATATTGCGCGCCAAAGGGCGTTTTTGACGAAATCCGCAACTGGTGATGATCTTGGTCGAATGACCACGGCCGCAGCAGCTATCGGCGATGAAAGGTCCCATGCTCCGGCTGGGAAACTGAGCACCCTGATGCTGGGCGCGCTTGGTGTTGTTTACGGCGACATAGGCACCAGTCCGCTTTACACTCTCAAGACAGCGCTGGAGTGGGCCGGCGGCGCAACCCCCAACGTTGCGATCGGCATGTTGTCGCTGATTGTCTGGACGCTCTTGATCACCACTTCGCTCAAGTACGTGACGGTGGTGATGCGGGCCGACAACGACGGCGAAGGCGGAATTTTAGCGCTGATGTCGCTCCTTGGCATCAAGCATGGCGAGCGGATTGTTGTAATTGCCATCGGCGTTCTGGGTGCGGCTTTGCTTTACGGCGACGGCGCCATCACTCCGGCCATCTCGGTTTTGAGCGCTCTCGAAGGACTGAAAATACCGGCGCCGCAAATCGCGCCGTACATTGTCGGCTTGTCGGCGCTGGTGCTGGTCGGCTTGTTCGCGCTCCAATCCCAGGGCAGCGAACGAATTGGTAAATTATTCGGCCCGATTATGACGGTCTGGTTTTTGACCATCGGCTTGCTCGGGCTCGGCGGCATCCTCGGTCACCCGGGTGTGCTTGTGGCGCTCGATCCCCGATACGGGTTCAGTTATCTGTTCGGGCACGGCTTTACCGGCTTTCTGGTCCTGGGCGCGGTATTTCTGTGCGCAACCGGCGCCGAGGCGCTTTATGCTGATATGGGGCATTTCGGGCCGCGGCCGATCCGGTTCGCTTGGTATGGTCTAGTGCTGCCTACTCTCCTGCTTAATTACGCCGGGCAGACCGCGATTGTTGTCGACGGCGCAGCCGGTGCAGGTGCCAATCCCTTTTTCACGCTGTGCCCGGAGGCATTTCAACTGGCGCTCGTCGCGCTGGCAACGATTGCCACCATCATCGCCAGCCAATCAATCATCAGCGGCGCTTTCTCAATGACGCGGCAGGCGATTCAGCTCGGATTGTGTCCCCGATTGCATATCGTCCAGACTTCGGCGGCGGGTTATGGGCAGATTTATATCGGCTTCGTAAACTGGGTTTTGATGGCGCTGACACTCGGACTCACGCTCGGTTTCAGATCGTCGGACAGTCTTGCGGCCGCGTTCGGCATCGCCGTCTCGATGACCATGCTGCTGACGTCGATCCTGATGTTCCTGACGATGCGCGAAATATGGGGCTGGAGCCTGCCGGTAAGCGCGGCTGTGGCCGGATTATTCGTGATCGTGGACCTGGCGTTCGTCAGCGCCAACATGATGAAGGTTTTCGACGGCGGCTGGTTCCCGCTGGTCGTCGCTGCGCTGGTGTTCTTTTTGATGTTCACTTGGCGGCAGGGCCGCGACGCACTGCTGCGCAAGCTTGAGCGGGATACCTTGCCGCTCTCAAGCTTCATTGCCCAGGTTCACGCCAAGACGCGCGTGCCCGGTACTGCCGTCTATCTGACGAGCCGGCTCGATGTCGTGCCGGTGCCGCTGTTGCACAATCTAAAGCACAACAAAGTGCTGCACGAGCGCATCGTCCTGTTAAACGTTGCAACCGCAAATATTCCGCGCGTGCCGCCCGAGCGGCGCATCGAGGTCGCGAATCTGGGCGATAATTTTCATTCTGTTGTCGTTCGCTACGGCTTCATGGAGCAGCCGGACATTCCGCGAGCTCTCGAAGAGTGCGACACCCGGGAGCTTCACTTCAACATGATGGACACGTCCTTCTTTGTCGGAAGGGTGACGATTGTGGCCGAAAAGCAATCTCGAATCGGAGCGATCCGGCGCCGGGTCTTCGAGGCCATGCACCGCAATGCGCTTGCCGCCACCGAGTTCTTCCGAATTCCGCCGAATCGGGTGATCGAACTTGGCGGACAGGTCGAGATCTGAGGCGTTTCAGAAAATCGGCTCGGCGGAAGGGCGCGATCATGAGGGCCGGGGCTATTGGCACGGCAACCGCTGGATGGTGTGGTAATTGTCAGCGATGCTGACGATTAATCGGAATGATACAATTTTGTTTTCAGACAATACTTAATCGATCTATTTCGAGTCTTTGGAGCCTTTTACAAGCGCGAGCGGCCAGAATCGCGGCAAGGCGGCCTCGAGGCGAACTATTTGTGCGGCCGAAATCTTCATGCACGCAGATAATTAGAATCGATATGGGCCATTTTAGTTTGCATCGGCGAAAACATCTTTGGCTCCATAAGTGGACTGTGTTTGCCACAGCCGATTAACTGCACGGTGCACGAAGGGACCTCGATGAGTAACGACAACCGCCGCAGGCCGCGAAAGCAGCTTAATATGCCGGCGTGGATTGACGTCGGCAACGATGCGCGTCTTCAAAGGTGCACCGTGGTTGACGCGTCCGAAAGCGGAGCGCGGCTTGCCGTTGAAGATATCGAATGTCTTCCGGACAAATTTAATCTGATCCTGTCGCGGCGCGGCCAGACCCACCAGCGCTGCAATATCGTGTGGCGGCGCCACGACGAGGTCGGGATCGAATTCATCGCTTCGCCGCCGACAAATGTTCGCGGCCCCGAGAGCGTTAAGGCCGTCCCGCTCGAACGCAGCCATCTGGAGATTTTTGCCGGCCGGCTAAGCCAGGACAACGCGAACGAGGCAACCGACTGGACCACGGGCTACAATGGGCGATCGATCGCGGACGCTCGCGTGAGTGCGCGGCTGCTGCGAAAAGTCACCGCAATGCTCGCCCACGGCTTACGCCGTACGCGTCATCCCGTGGAGTCCTGATAACGGCAGCCGAACCTTGGACAACGGCCGGCTTGACGGCTGCGGCGCTACTGCAAGCTTATGGTCATTCCGCCCAGGCCGAGAGTGGCCTCGAAGCCGAGTTGCTGGCCTCGCAGTTCGAGGACGACGCCCTTGCCATTCTGCAACCGCGCAACTTTCGGGCCGCCAACAACAGCCACGCTCGCGCCAACCGCATCGTAAGTGCCGACGATATCCGTGACGTGGTGCATGTGATACGCGACGCCAACCAGGCGCGCCTCGGCAATGCCAATGGTGCCGATGCCGACACCGCCGACTTTCAACCGGTGTGTCACGCCGCGGAAGGTAACAGTTCCTTGGCCGCCGCCGGCGCCTAGGATGAAACCGGCCTTGACGATCCGCAGGTGAACGATGCCGGTTGTTTGCGCCGACGAAGCCGTCGAAACGCCCGACAGCATCACCGCCGCCAGCAAAAGAGCACCGCCAAATTTCATTGCACGAACGAGATGAACCATTATCGCCTCCCGGTCTATTTGACTTGTGACTATTCCTCTAGCACGAAACTCTTAGGCTACGTCAAATTGCGGTGCCGAAAAACATGATAATCGGCGGTCGAGCCGCGACCATCAACCATAACGGAATGCCGCGACAGCACGCGGGTCAGAAACGACTGCAAGAAGCACGAGAAGGACACGTTGATGGACGCGATCCAAAAGGTCGCCCTGTGAGTTCGCTTATCGCCATCTGCGATGCAACCAGAGCCACTGCTCGGGGTGCTCTCGCACCCAGCTTTCGACCGTTGAAGTGATCGTCTGCATGGTGCCCTTGATGTCGATGCGGCCGTCGACGTCGCGAACCGGTTCTATCGGATCGGTGATCTCGACTGAAAAGCTGTTGCCATCGGATTTACGGATCACGCGCATTCCGTGAATCGGACACTCCGTCTGCCGGGCGATCATCGCGATTAGCGGATTGGCCCGGCAGCGGCGGCCGAAAAACATCACGTCGACACCTTTGCTGAAATGCTGGTCGACCAGCATTCCGACATGCGTTCCAGATTCCAATAGCCGCGCCAGCTTGATCGGCGCCTCCAGTCCGGTGGCGACGAGTTTCCCCATCAGCGGTGCCCGCAACTTGACGATGACGTCGCTGATCGGGCGAATGTTCGGCCGCCGATAAAGCACCGCCGAGTGTGGCACGAGCGATTTGGCGACCACCGCCGGCAGTTCCCAATTGGCGAGGTGGGCGGCAAAGCCGAGTATTGGCTTGCCCCGCTCCAGCATGCGCTGGTAGTGCTCGGTCGTTTCCGGCGCATAGGTGATGACGTCGGGCGTTTGCCGTCCGACGCCTTCGATACAGAATTCATCGAGGTGCGCGAACTCGACGGCAATGCGTCCGAGATTGTCCCACACGCCGGCAAGGATTTTTTCGATCGCTGCGTCGGATTTATCAGGAAACGCGGCGCGGAGGTTTTCGCGGCCGATGCGATTTTCCGGCAGCAGCGGGCCGATCCTGCGCATGAACTTGCCGGCGAAGTTCGCCGCGCGCTTGCGATCCATCCGTTTGATCGCGCTCAAAAGCGCGACCGTGATCGCGCCGATGGTCCCATCGAGAAGCTTCGAACGCGGCTTCGCCATCAGGGGTCGCGTTAGAACGTAACGATGATCTTGCCGAAAACTTGTCGGCTCTCGAGCCGCGCCAGGCCGCGCGCGAAGTCGGCGAGCGCGACTTCGGTGTCGATCACGGGGAGGAGACCTGCGGCCATCTTGGCGAGGCTGTCGCGGACGTTGCGCATGGAGGCGCCGAACGAGCCGAAGATACGATATTGCTGCTGGAAGAGCTGGAACAAGTTGATCGTCGTCGTTTGACCGGAGGTCGATCCGCAGGTGACGAGCCGGCCGCCGCGCTTAAGGCAAAGCAGCGAGCCATTGAAGGTGTCGGGGCCGACGTGCTCGAAGGCGACGTCGACGCCTTTCTTGGCTGTGAGTTTGCGCACGATGGTTTCAAAGCGGTCGGTCTTGTAGTTGATGACGTGGTCGGCGCCGAGCGCCTTGGCCTTCGCCGCCTTTTCGTCGTCGCCGACCGTGGTGATGACGGTACAGCCGATGGCCTTTGCCATCTTGATTGCAGTAGTGCCGATGCCCGAGCCGCCGGCTTGCACCAAAATGGTCTCGCCCGGTTCGAGCTTGGCGTTGTCGAACAGCATGTGCTGCACCGTCGAGAAAGCTATCGGCGCACAGGCGGAGTCGCGAAAGCTCACGCCCGCCGGAACCGGGATGACGAGGCGTGCTGGCATGTTGACCAGGTCACGGGCAAAGCCGTCGACGTGAAAGCCCATAATGCCGGCGACGCTTTCGCAGAGATTGTCGCGGCCTTCGCGGCAGGCCTTGCATTCTCCGCATGTCAACCCGCCATAGGCGACGACGCGATCGCCAGCTTTGAAGCCGGTCAACCCAGGCCCGACGGCGCGGATTTCGCCCCCGGCCTCGGCGCCGACAACGAGCGGCAGTTTGCGCTTTGCGAACGCCATGCCGCGCCAGCCCCAGACGTCGATGTGATTAAGCCCGATCGCTCTGATGCCAATTTGTACTTCGCCTGCTGCGGGCGGCGGCGGTGCGGCAACCTCGCGAAGTTCGAGTTTGCGATCACCGACCAGCATAAGTGCGCGCATGGTCTCTCCGGTGGCTAGGGCAGGGGCGCGGCGCTCATCGCCGGCAATGCCGGTAGCGAGGCTCACGCGGGCTCCAGCGCCATGACCAGGCACACATTCTGCCCGCCGAAACCGAACGAATTGGAAATGGCGCGACGCACTTTGGCGTCGCGCGCAACATTAGGTACGACATCAAGCGCTATCGCCGGGTCTGGATTTTGATGATTGATGGTCGGCGGCAGGCGCTGGTTTTGCAGCGTAAGGAAGGTGAACGCCGCTTCGACGACGCCGGCGGCGGTTAGCGTATGACCGATCATCGATTTGTTGGATGAAATCGGAATGTCGCGGATGCGGTCGCCAAATACGGTGGAAACGCCAAGATGTTCCATCTTGTCGTTCTCGGGCGTCGAAGTGCCGTGGGCGTTAATGTAGTCAATGTCTTCCGGTCCGACGCCGGTATCGGCGAGCGCATTGCGCATGCAGGCGATGATTGGCTTGCCATCGGGGCTCGATCGGGTGCGGTGGAACGAGTCGGACTTTTCCCCGACGCCTTCCAGGATGCCAAGCACCGTCGCGCCGCGGGCCCGTGCATGATCAAAATTTTCGAGCACTAGAGCAGCGGCGCCCTCCGCAAGAACGAAACCGTCGCGGTTTTTGGAGAACGGCTTTGAGGCGCGCTCCGGCGGATCGTTTTGGGTCGATAGCGCCGACAGCAGCGAGAACCGCACCAGCGATTCCGCCGTCAGCGAGGCATCGGCCCCGATCGCGAGAGCTGCTTCGCAATCGCCGCGCCGGATCGCCTCCATCCCGAGTTGGATGGCGCTGGCGCCGGAGGCGCAGGCGGTGTTGAGCGAAACGGGCGAGCCCTCGGTGCCGAAGTACTCGGCAAGATGTTCGCCGATGATGCCGAATTTGAACGCGCCATGTTCGGCGGCAAATTCGCTGGCGACGCGCATGAGGTCGGGATAGCCGGTATTCGTGTTGGAGGCCGCCATCTCCGCCATCTTGATCCGGTCCGGCCACTCGATTTCGAGCGGCGGAGGCGCGAGATAGAGCGGTCCGGGAAAACGGCCCTTGCCGCCGATGCCCGCTTCGGCAATGGCCTCTTCGGCAGCCAGCATGGCAATGCGCTCGGAAAGCTCCGCCGGCGACATCGCGTCCCGATACACTTCGTTGACGGCGCCGGCGATCGTGGTGCGCAGCCCTTCGGTCGGAAAGCGTGAAATTCGCTTGATGCCGGAGACGCCGCCGGTCAGCTTCGCCCAATTCTCCGACTTGCCGACGCCAAGCGAGGTGACCATGCCGATCCCGGTGACGGCAATGATCGGGCGGCCCTGCTTGTCGCGGCTCGTCGCGGCCATGAAATTCTCCCTTAACTAACCAGTTCGACCAGCGCCATACCTTCGCCGCGCCAGTTACCCACGGACGTAACAATCACCTGAGAAATGCCGGGCGGGCTCGATCCCGTATCTCCCGTGCCCGCGGGCGCGAACAGCTTGCCGTGTTCCAGCGCCGCGCAGGCGATTCCCAGATTGGCCTCGAACTGCGCTTCGAGCCCATGACCGATATACGTCCCGGTATTGCGGACGGGAAGGGCCATTTCCTTGAGCACATCCCGCTCAGCGGAAGTGGCCGGTTCATGTCCCGCTGCGCCGGAGATAATTCCTGCGTGTTCGCGGTCGACCTCGGCCTCGATCGCGTTCCACTGGCGACGGAGCGTTGCCTCGATGTCTCCGCTCTTGCGCTGATTACGGTCGGAATAGATCGCGGAAATCCGCGCCCGCGGCTGCGCGCCGCGCGCTTGCGCGTGCTCGCGGCTTTCGAGCACGAGGAAAGCGCCCATATTGCCGAGGGCGAGACCGCCTTGCGGCCCCCGATCCCAGACCGGCGCGAACTTGTCTTTAAGGACCGCGCCCGCCTGTTCGAAGATCAGGAGGATGTCCCAGCGGGTGGCGTTGTAGGCGCCGCCTACCAGCGTCAATTCGCTCTGTCCGGACGCGATGCGCGCGTGCGCGATGCGCACCGCATCGACGCCGGCCGCTTCCTCGCCGAGCAATGTGCGCGAAGAACCGACGACCCCGTGCACGATCGAGATATTGCCGGCGAGCAGGTTTGGAAGCTGCGCCAAAAACAAGGTCGGACGCAGATCGCTCATCAGCCGCTCGTTGAGGAACGCGCCGCGCTCGGTCACCTTGCGCATGCCGGTGAGGATGGTTGAGTCCGCGACAATGTCGCGCTCGCCGCCGCTGGCGGCGACGCTCAGGTCGGTGGTTTCGCGCAGTTCAGGCTTGCCGGCAATGCCGGCGTCGCTTAGCGCCAGGCCTGCGGCATAGACGCCGATGCGCTGCCACGGCTCCATCTGCCGCTGATCACTCTTCTTCGGAATTTGTTTGTCAAAATTCACCGGCGCGAGCGGATGCACGATGTAGGGCGCAAAGCTTTTGTCGTCGTATGGCGGCGGCGCGCCGCGCTCGAGATGTTGCCATGTTGCCTCTAGTCCCTCGCCAAGGCACGTAATCAGACCGACGCCGGTGATCCACACCTCGCGGCGTCCGCTCACTTGGTGAGCTCCTTGACCGGTACTTCGATGCGCTCCGCCCAGTCGAACAGCGCGGTACGGAATTCCGGGCTCGGAAACGGCATGATGGTGTAGATAATTCGCGCCTCGCAAACGATCTTTCCATTCCGCCGGCCCTTGCCGTCGCCGACAGCGTAGCCCGAGCCCTCGTGCACGACGCGGCCCTCGACTTCGAGCTCGTCCCCGGGGAATACGGCGGTGCGGAACTTTGCCTCTTTGACGCCGGCCATGAACGGCATCGTGTTGAAGCCGCCGACCGCTATCAAAAGCCAGCCGGTCGTCTGTGCCATGCATTCGAGCAGGAGCGCTCCAGGCATCAGCGGATAGCTTGGAAAATGCCCTTCGAACACCGTCGAAGTTTTTGGCACGGTGCAGATCGATCTGGCTACGCGCCCGGCAACGTCGAGCGCGACCATGCGGTCGATCATCTGGAAGTATTCGAAACGCATGTGTGGCGCCTCAGGCGCCCTTCGCCGCGATCAGCTTGTCGATTTCGCCACTCAGATTATTGAGCACGAAGTACTGGTCCGTCGTAGCCTTGCCGTCGTTGACCTCTTGGGTCCACTGCTCAAGCGGAAGCTTAATGCCGAAGGTCTTATCGATGGCAAAGGCAATATCCAGGAAATCGAGACTGTCGATTTCGAGGTCGTTGATGGCGTGGCTTTCCGGCTTGATATTCTCACGCGGAATGTCGCACGTTTCCGCAATGATATCAGCGACTTTATCGAAAGTTGCAGACATCGGGCAATTCAGCCCGATCGCTGCGGGCCCCTCCGGTCGTTGCTGCCCGTATAGCGAAGGACACCGCCAAGTTCAACGCCCTGCCGGGCCGCGCGTAGGGCGCGCATTTTTGCCGTCTTTGCCACATTCCGGCCGGTTGCCATCCGGGCTAAAATTCTTAAGTGAGGGCGCGGATTCGTTGCGATGCGGGGAGCAATCTTATGTCTCAACTCACTTGGTCTCAACTCACCGGGAAATATATCCGCGGCGGTCTAGTCGTATGCTCCGCGCTTGCGGTGGTGCAACTGGCGTCGCCGATGGCTCGGGCCGCCGACTACGACGTTGGTCCGATGCACATCGCCCAACCTTGGGCGCGTGCGACGCCGAAGGGCGCAAGCTCGGCCGCCGGCTACCTGACCGTCACCAATAGCGGCACGACGCCGGACCGACTGACCTGCGTTTCAAGCGACGCGGCCGCGCAATGCCAAATCCACACCATGAACCTCGAAGGCGGCGTGATGAAAATGCGTCCGGTGGAGGGTGGCCTCGAAATTCCTCCGGGCGGAACCGTCACGCTCAAGCCGGCGGGCCTGCATGTGATGCTGGTCAATCTCAAACACCCGCTGGAACCGGGCAAGATGGTCGAACTGACACTTAAATTTGAGAAGGCCGGCACCGTGGAGGTCGAACTCCCGATCGCGGCTATCGGGGCCCCCGCGCCCGGCGTCGCTTCGGGCGGCGGCACCATGATGATGGACAGCGGTCACGGCGGCATGATGCAAATGGATAAGCACTGATCGCGCGCACGCGCCGATCCCGGCAAACGCGCGGCCAACACTGCAAAATGGCGCTTTAGCGCGGCTGGATCGGTCGCTTGAAACCTAGGCGCCTTACCATTGGTTAATACTCGCCGGCGTATATCTGCGCGATGGTACCGCGCACCGGTCTGCGAGCATGAACGATTCCGATTCAAAGGACATCCGCAGCTGGTCCGAACCGATCGCGAACCTCGCCGGGGACGAGCGGTCATCGGAATCTGACTCCGCGAACGCGACTGCACCGCCGCGAATTGCGATCGCGGAAGCGCTGCGCAACAATTGGGTCGAGATCTGGTATCAGCCGAAGATTGATCTTAAGCGCAAATGCCTCGCCGGCGCGGAAGCGTTGGCGCGCATTCGCCATCCGCAATTCGGCGTTCTGCAGCCGGGCAATTTTCTTCCCGAAGTCGATGAGAACAGCATTGCCGAACTCGCCCAACAGGCGGTGTTGGCGACGCTCCTCGACTGGACCATGTTCGACGAGGCCGGCTTTAATCTTCATCTTGCCATCAATGTGCCGGTCAACGTTCTGCTCCGGCTGCCGATTCCGCAGCTCGTCGCCGAATATCGGCCGAAGACCGAACGCTGGCCCGGATTGATCCTCGAAGTCACCGAGGACCAGATCGTTCGCGATGCCGCGCTCGCCAATGAGATCGCGACCGAGCTGCGGGTGGGCGGCATCACCATTGCGCTCGATGAGTTCGGCGCCGGCTATTCGTCGTTCTCCAGCCTGCGGGCGCTGCCGTTTGCCGAGCTCAAGATCGACCGGTCGTTCGTGACCGGTTGCGCTACCGACGCGGCGAACGGCGCGATCTGCCAGACCGCAATCGATTTGGCGCATCGCTTCGGCAGTGCCGCTGTCGCCGAGGGTGTTGAAAGTTCCACCGATCTGCAAACTTTGATGGTGATGGGCTGCGACTTCGGGCAAGGGCCGCTGATTGCGCCGCCGATGCCAAAAGAACGCTTCCTCGAACTTCTTCGTCAGCGCATGAACAAGCCGCGCGGCGTGTCGCCGAGAGACGCGATGCACGTCTCGGCAAAGGTCGCCGGCCGGGTTGCCTGATCTTTATTTGCCTGCCGGCTCACGAAACGGCAGCGGCGCGCCTTCAGGCAGCGGCATGCGAAACACGTTAAGCGTCATCGAGATCAAAACGTAATAGCCGAGGATGCCGACGAGTTCGACCACGCCGGTATCGCCGAGCAATTTCTGCACGCGGGCGTAGGTGGCGTTGCTCACGCGCCGTGTCGCATAAAGCTCCTTGACGAAGGCGTAGATCGCCATTTCATCGCGCGGCGCCGATTTCGGCGCGCGGCCGGCATACAAGTCGCGGATGGTGGTTTCCTTTACGCCCTGCTTGGCCGCGATCTTGGCGTGCGCATGCCATTCAAACTGCGCTTTCCAGTATCGCCCGGTGCAAAGGATGGCGAATTCCGAAAGCCGCGGCGGTACACCGGTATTGAAGCGCAGATGGCCGCCGAGTTGCTGCGCCAGCATGCCGAAAGTGGGTGCGTGGAGAAAAACCGCGAACGGGCCCGCATTCATGAACCGGCCGCGTGGGCCGCTATTGATCGCATCCACGATCGCCTGTTGCTCCGATGTGAGGTGGTCCATCGAGACGGCAGGCAGGCGAGGGGCGGGCCGATTATTCGACGGTTTTGACGGCTTTTTCAGCATAGAGTCCTGCTTTGGTTGATTTCATTTTTTGGCGACGAGTTCGATGAGCGCCGACATGCCGACATGGCCGGTGCCTTCGCTGATCGCGGAGTCATGCTCGCGGATTTCAAGCTGGGCCATGTCGCCGAAGGCTTCCTCCAGCAAGGCGCGCGTGTACAGGCGTTCCGGCTCCGGCGGCCCGCCGGTGCGATAGGCGAGTTGTTCCACGCGATAGCCTTGCAAGAGGAGAAGTCCGCCAGGTTTGAGTGCGCGCTTCAAATTGGCAAAGAAATGCTTGCGCTCAGCGGGAAACATAACCTGGGTGAAAATGGCGACGATCACGTCATAGGCCGTTTCCGGCCAGCGCCATTTGGTGACATCGGCGACTTCGGTCCGAAGTGCGACGCCGCGCTCCTGGGCCAGCGCGCGCGCCTTCGCGAGCGCAACCGGAGAAAAATCGATCGACAATACATCGAGGCCCTGTTCGGCGAGCCAGACGCCATTGCGACCTTCGCCGTCGGCCACGGAAAGCGCCAGTTGTCCGGGATGCAAACGGTGCGCCTGCGCCTTGAGAAACGCGTTTGGCTCCTTGCCGAAAACATAGCCGGGAGGCCGGAACCGCGTCTCCCACCGATCCAGTTCCGACATGCCGCCCCCTGAAACGTTGCGCCGCGCGCTTTTGAGGTTCGCCCGGTTGCGTTAAGTGTAGCGGATGCCGCTCGCGGTGAAAGCCCTTTTGTTTGATGTATTCGGCACGCTGGTCGATTGGCGGACGGGCATTGCGCGGGACGCAGAGACGATATTGGCGCCGCGCGGCTACGCCCTCGATTGGCTGGCGTTCGCCGACGCCTGGCGGGGCGAATACCAGGGCGCGATGGAGGAGGTGCGAAGCGGCCGTTTGCCGTTCTGCAAGCTCGATGTCCTGCATCGGCGGAACCTCGACCTGATCGCGCCGCGTTTCGGCCTCGATATGCTCGGCGAGGGAGAACGCCGTCACCTCAATATGGCGTGGCATCGGCTCGATGCGTGGCCTGATGTGCCATCCGGGCTGGCACGCCTCAGGCGTAAATATCTGTTGGCGCCGCTGTCGAACGGCAATATCTCGCTGATGGTCGATCTGGCTCGGCGCAACAATTTTCCATGGGACGCGATCCTGGGCGCCGAGGTTGCCGGCGATTACAAGCCGAAGCCGCGGGTGTATCTCGCCGCCGCCGAGGCTTTCGATCTGGCTCCGCGTCAATGCCTGATGGTAGCCGCGCACAGCTCGGATCTCGCAGCTGCCGCGGCGGTTGGGTTGCACACGGCGCACATCGCGCGTCCGGATGAGGCTGGACTGGGACGGGGCGAAAAAGCGCCGGCCGCGCCGGTCGATGTCTCAGCAAAAAATCTCGAGGATTTGTCCGATCAGCTGGCGGCCTAATGGCTGTGGCGTCTCAGCTTCCGAAATGAGGAAAAATACGTTGGCGCGCGCTGATTCTGGTCGCAGCGCGCCGCATCTGCCACTCAAAGAACTGATCCGTCACCAGACCTAAGTATTTCAGGGCGGCCACCACGGCGTGCTCCCTCTGTTCAGTTACACAGCCAACGCCAAACTATGGTGCTGCGTTCCATGGCGAAGTGACTGCCGTCACAACGTTTCGCTTTCCGCATAAGCTATTGAGAATAGGGGCATTTCGCGACGAGCACGGCCCTGAATTCATCGCCCTCGCGGGTAGAAAACATCGATGCTTTGGGTACTTCGGGCCATGGCCGGTCAGAGAGGGTGTGCCGTAGCTCGCAAGAGGAACGCCGGCGGGCCGCCTCTTGCAATTTACCTACTGTTTCCCGTTTGGCGGCGGCTCGACCCGAAAACCGCCATGGGAGTCGAGCGCGACATGGCCATCGGCAACGGCGCGTGCCCAGCGGCTGGTCGCCGGGATGCCGCCGAAGGAAAAGAAATGCGGCACGACGCCGACGGGCGCCGCTTCGGCCAGCGCGCGAATGATGTCATCGGGAGTAGTCATGGCGAACATCTGCCGCATCAGGCCGGCGCGACTGGCCAGCCCTTGCGCGGAGGCGCGCACGCCGCAGCGGCTCGCATAGCGCATCAACGAAGTGAGGCTGGTCGGCCCGGCGAATCCGACGCGCAGCCGGTGTTCAAATCCGAAGGCGCGCACCCGGGCAATGAAGTTGATGATCGCCCGCACATCGAAGGAGAACTGGGTTACGATCTCGACTGCAAGTCCTATCGCTTCCGCGGCCGCAATTTTTTCTGCCATCGCGCGGTTGAGTTCTTCGTCGCCGATTCGGGGGTGTCCCTCCGGATAGCCGGCGATGCCGATGGTGCGGATGCCGCGCCGGCGCAATACACCACTGTCGATGGCGTCAAGTGCGCGCCGGAAGGGGCCGCATTCGGTGCGGTCGCCGGCGATCACAAGGACGCTGTCTACGGCGGCTTCGCCGTTGAGCCGCGCCAGCAAATCGTCAAGCGCCTCGACGCTGGCGAAATTGCGCACCGCCAGGTGCGGGACCGGTTCGTAGCCCGCCGCGCGCACGCGGATTGCGGCCGCGAGTGATTCCTCGACCGGCCGATTCGGTACCGCACTGAGAAATACGCGCGTGCCGCGTCTAAGGACGATCAGCGCGGCGATGTCGGCGTCGGAAGGCCGCGTCGCCTCGATGGAAAATCCCGCCATGAAAGCAGCAATCCGCGCCACCGGGTCGGCCGCGGCCTGATCGGGAATTGGGAGTGCGGTCATGCGTTTGCTCACCGCTTCCCTGTGCATCCCCCGCTTTCGGCGGAAGAGAATTACACCCGCCGGCGCGAGATCACGTACGATTCGTCGAAGAACCACAGCCCGCCGCGCTCGCGCAGGACCGCCCGCGTCGCGTCGATGTAGCGGCCGTCGGCCACCGCAGTGCCAAGCCGGTCATCCTCGACCTGCGCCACGTAGATCGCGGCATTCCACGCCGCAAACAATGTCGAAGTGCCGATCGACTCGGAGATTTCCGACGGCAGCGTATGCCTCACATAGCGGAACAGCGACCGGTTGTCGGCGTAGGCGTGGAAATTGAGATCGCGCCCGGCCGGCCCAAGCTCGTGTTTGGCGGCTTTGAGGATCTGATGACGGTCGTGAATGAAGGGATGATCGTCGGGCCAAACTTTCTGAATGATCTCCATGCCCGGATCGTGACCGTGCGACTGAATGCCGATGAGCCGCCCGCCGGGCCCCAGCGCGCGCGCCAGCGGCGCGACGACGCGCGAGGCTTTGAATTCCAGCGAGGCGCGCGCACGGTAAGGCTGCGAGGCGATGACCAGATCGTAGTTGGCGCTGGTGCCGCCGGCCCGGGGAATGATCGGATCGAGCAGGAAGCGATGATCCTCGCGATAGACGACGAGCACTACCGGCCGCTCGTACACCGGATTGCCGGTCCGCGGGCTGACGCCGGCTTTCCAGTTCTGAGCCAGGAATGGCTCGAGATCCATGATTTGCTCTTCGAAGCGGTGAGCGGAGTTGCCGGCGAGCGGCAGCTCGTGCCAGACGAGGCTTGAAGCGGCATTCATCGATTTCACGTGCAGCCACGGCGCGTCCGCATAAGCGAGATTGGTCAATACCAACACCGTCGACGGATGCTCGAAGAAGCGGTCGGACATCTTCTGCAGGGTCAGCCGCACATCTTCGAGGCTGATCTCCTTGCCGACCACGTAAAACGGCATGTGGCTGAAGCGATCGTGCATGGCGCGCATCACGCGCGTGAGCACCGAGCCGTCGCCGACGCCGGCATCGAACACGCGGACCGCCGGAGGACGCGGATGGATGTGTGCGAGCTCCTCAGAGACGCGGTGCGCCACCTCCCACTTTTCGCTGCAGGTGTTGACGAACAGCAGATATTTCTGCCGGTTGTCGAAAAAGCGGAAGTTGCGCTGCGGGTCTTCCGACTTCTCGCCAGGTGCGGCCGGGGCGAGAGGTGCCGGTCCCGGAAGCTGTGAAGCCACCGGGCGGTGTTCGCGAGATCGTTCAATCACGATAGGACGAGGCCCCTGAGGTGGGTGGGCGGCCATGAAGCCGTGGATGCGGTCGAGCGTGTCGGTTGTGATCCGCCCGCCATTGCGAAGCCGCGCGGCTAGCTTGCCGTCGTTGACCGCTCGGCGGCCAAAAGTCGACTCGGCCAGCCCCGATTGCCGGCAATAATCCGATATTTCTTGCAGTAATTGCTGGGCGTTCATGCCACGCCATCCTGAAGGTTTCCTCGACCGGTGCGCTGATTTCAGGATTGTTTTGCGCGCACGGTTTCTAAAATCCAGCGAACCAATGCCGCGCCAAGGGGTCAACCACAAAATGGCCCATCTCGATAATGGGTAATATGATGGGAAAAATCCCAATAACAAGGTTGGGCTGCTGCAGGGTCGCGGAACACGACGGGGCACGGCGCTATTCCGGCGGGTCTGCTTTTTCGGGTTTATCGAAAGGATTCAGTGCATCAAACAGAACTTGGGTTGAAGTGCGCCGCGGGAACGAGTTTTTTGACCCGTCAGATGAGAGCATTGACTGCCGCTTCGTAACTCGAAACAAAAACCGATGCCCCGGTTTGCCGCCAACCTCGCGTACCTGTTCGCCGAGCGTCCGTTGATCGAGCGTTTCGGAGCGGCGGCCGCGGCCGGTTTTGATGCTGTCGAGCTGTTGTTTCCTTACGATGTTGCGCCATCTGCGGTGAAGGCAGAGCTCATTCGGCACGGCTTGACGCAGCTCGGCGTCAACACACCGTTCGGCCGCGACGGCGAAGCCGGTCTTGCCGCGCTACCCGGCCGGGAACGCGATTGGGAGGCGGCATTCAAGCGCGCGCTCGATTACGTGGTGGCGATCGGCGGCCGCACGGTGCATTGCATGGCCGGCTGCGTCGCGCCCGAGCAGCGGCCGGCGGCCGAGACGGTCTTGATCAGGAATCTTACGCGTGCCGCGGCGCAAGCAGAGGCAATGGGCATCGGGCTCCTGATCGAGCCGCTCAACCCGCGCGACCGTCCGGGCTATGTCCTCAATCGCGTCGAGCATGCCGCCGACATTATCGGCAAAATCGGCAGCTCTAATCTGCGCATTCAGTTTGATTTCTACCACGCGCAAATCTTCGGCGGCGATCTCATCCGCCGCTTCGAAGCGCATTTGCCGCTCATCGGCCATGTACAAATCGCCAGCGTGCCGGCGCGGCACGAGCCCGACGAAGGCGAAGTCAATTATCCGGAGATCTTCGCCACCCTCGATCGGCTCGGCTACGCAGGCTTTGTCGGCTGCGAGTACCGTCCACGCGGCCGAACCGAGGACGGGCTGGGCTGGGCGCGGCCGTATGGCGTCGTTCCTCGCGGCTGAGCATTTTGCGGCCGGGGATACTCTACCCCAAGGCCAATCTGCCGCCGAACCGGCCATAGTTCACTCGTTTTGGGCTGTCATTGGGGGTTGGGCAGCGCTTCCGTGCGCTTAATCATGAGAGTATCTTTCCTGCAGGGAACGAGGCGGTGCAGGTGATGTGGGGTCGAAAGCGCAAGTCCCAAGCGACCGCGATCGACGGTGAAGCAAGCTCGCCGCTCAAAGAAGCCGTGCATCAAGCGCGCGTCGAGGCGGCCGAGCGCACCAGCGTCGTGGTCGATTTGCGGGACGCGGAAGTGGCGCGTCTCGAACTCCTCAACGAAGCGCTCGATCCGCTGTTTGCCGAAATTCCGCCCGAGGTCGAACTGTTCGATCGGGGCTTGAGCCGTGGCGACACGCCGCGGCTATGGATCGACGCCGTCGCGCACGTCGCCATGGGCCGCGACAAGCGCATCTATCGCTTGCTGCAGGACACCCGTGTCGGCCGCCGCGTTCTCGGCGAGTCGCATGACATTGCCGAAGTGGTAAGGGCGGTCACCGGTTACGTGGCGCGGCGGCTGATCGAGCGCGAGCGGGCACTCGACGAAGATCCCGCTTTCATCGGCCGCATCGGGCGTCGCGAGGCAGCGGTTGAAAGACGGCGTCGGCGCCGCCGCGCATTCGGAGCGCTGGTGTTTGGTTTTGTCCTCGGCATCGTCACCCTCGTGCTCATCGTCTTGCTGCTGGCGGGCCGCTCCTAGAGCCGGAAAAGTGGAAGCCGGTTTTCCAAAAAGATCATGCTCCACCAAAATTGTAGAGCGCCAATCGCTTAAATTTGAAGCGATTGCGCTCTAGCAGAGCTTCTGCCGCTCAAGCTCACGCACGATGCCGTCGGCGCCGCGCTGCCGCCGAACCATCTCGCAGCGCCAGGCGCGCTGTTCGCCATCAACATGAAAGACATTGTAGCCCGCGGCGTCCTCGTGGCCATGCGGGGCGCGCGCCGAGCCCGACGGCGCACCGACGGCGGGGATCGGTTGTGCCGGCCCGTCGAGCCAGACGAGGGAGAAACAATGATCATGGCCGTGAAGAACGAGTTCGGCGCCGTTTTCTGCGAGCACACGGCGAAACCCTGCGGCGTCGATGAGCCGCCGCATATGGCGGCTGGGCGGGCTGACCGGCGGATGATGAATGAGAACGACCCGAAACAGGTCGCGGGTTTGCTTGAGCGCATCGGCCAGCTGTGACAGCTGCTCGTCGCCGAGCTCGCCGGTCGCCGAAAACGGCGCGGTGGGCAGCGCAGTGGAAAGCGCGATCAGTGCAACAGGTCCGCGCCGGCGCAGGAACGGAAACGTGCCGGGCGCGGCACCGTCGTCGCCCTGCATGTAATCGCCCCAGAATTCCGCGGGCCAAAGCTGCGCTTGCGGCACGTAAATGTCGTGATTGCCGGGAATGACCGTGACCGCGGCCGGCGGTCCAAGCGTTTCGAGCCATGCCCGCGCGCGTGCATATTCGGCGATCACAGAAAAATTGACCAGGTCGCCGGTGACGGCAGTGTGGTCGACCGTGAGGCTTTTTAGGTCCCGCGTAATCGCCTCAAGCACGTCACTACGGAACATGTATTTGCGCCCGCGGTGCCAATTGATAAAGCCGAGCCCGCGCTTGCCGAGAAGATCAAGCGGCCGCGGCCGCGCGGAAAGATGCAGATCGGAGAGGTGAGCGAGCGCGAACATCGCCGCATCATGATTGCGAATCAGGCTCGGACCAAAGATTTTCTGATCAGCGCGCCGCGGCGATCACGAGCTGCCGATGAGAATGCCGGCGGCAAAAACGAGCACTCCGCCGACGACAACCTGGAAGGCGGCTTGCAGGAACGGCGTATCCATATAGTGAGTGCGGATCCAGGAGATTGCGGCGAGCTCCACTGCTACGACGGCAAACGCCAGCGCGGTCGCCGCGTAAAAATGCGGAATGAGATAGGGGAGCGTGTGGCCGAGTCCGCCCACGGCCGTCATGGCGCCGCACACCGCGCCGCGCACCAGCGGCGCGCCGCGTCCGGTGAGGGAGCCATCATCGGATAAAGCCTCGGCAAAGCCCATGGAAATACCGGCGCCGACTGCGGCCGCCAGTCCAACCAGGAACGTCGCCCACGTATTGTGGGTGGCGAAGGCCGCCGCGAACAGCGGCGCAAGTGTTGAGACGGAGCCGTCCATAAGGCCGGCCAGCCCAGGTTGAACGTATTGCAGCACGAACATGCGCCGCGAAGTGTCGTCCTCGGCCTTGCGGGCGGTCGGCGAAATTCCTTCGCCGAGTTGCTGGGCGAGCTGTTCGTGTTTGTCCTCAGCTGCGGCGAGCTGCATCAGCAAATCGCGGGTGGCATTGTCACGGGCTGATTCCGCGGCGCGCCGATAAAAACGCGCCGTCTCGAATTCCATCTCCTCGGCGAATTTGCGCACCGCGTCGAGGCCAAGCGGCCGGTTCAGCCAGATCGCGCGTCGCGTGACGAAGCCCTTGACGTCCTGCCGCCGGATCAGTGGGAGAAAGTCGCCAAATTTCTTGCGGTAGAGATCGAGCAGCATGTCATGATGACCGATCTCCTCTTCCGCCATCTTGTCGTACATACCCGCCGTATCCGGATAGGAGCCGCGCAATCCATCCGCGAACGAGCGGTAGATGCGGTTATCCTCGTCCTCATTGGATATGGCGAGCGCCAGGACTTCCTGCTCACTCAAGTCGGCAAAGCGTTTCACGGGGATAGCCTCGATGTTCAAGTTTCAATATTAGAATGCTTCTAAATTCGTGGCTAGTCGAGCCGGTCATGCGCCGCCTGTCGCGATCAAGCATTTGAGGCGGGCGAGCGAAGCAATACCTATGCGGGCGGGTTTATTCTTGGCGGGCTGGAGTTTGCTCACATGCAGCTTGATACCATCCGCCGGTGCTTCGAGCCGCTGCTGCGGCGCCTGTTCCATTTCTATTGGCGCTTCGCGCGCGGGCTTACGATTGGCGTGCGTGCACTCGTTATCGACGGCGCCGGCCGGGTGTTTCTGATCAAGCACAGCTACATCGCCGGCTGGCATTTGCCGGGGGGTGGTGTCGAGGTCGGTGAAACCCTGATGACGGCGCTCGCGCGCGAATTGCACGAAGAGGGCAATATCGAAATCGTCGGGCCGTCGCCTCTGTTTGGTGTTTATTACAATCGGCGTGTCTCGCGGCGCGATCACATCGCGCTCTATGTCGTGCGGTTTTTCCGCCAGAGCGCGCCGCCGCAGCCCAACCACGAGATCGTGGCCCATGGCTTCTTCCCCCCCGACGCGCTCCCTGAGGATACCACGCGCGCAACGCGCGCGCGCATTGCCGAAGTGCTCGACCAGATTACGGTTGCCGAGTTCTGGTGAAAGCCGCAACGCCGACATTGCCGTCCGGCAACTTAGGGCTCGGACTAGGCTTGGGCGGCGTCTATGGATTTGGTGGCTATCCCGGCTATTGCGGCTACCGCTACTACAATTGGGGGCTCTACTACGGGGCGTGACCGCCGTTTTCAAATCAGCCGAAACGATTGCGGTCGTGCGGCAAATCGAAATCAAGAGCCGGTCCGATTGGCACGATGCCGGTCGGATTGACGTTGCGGTGGCTGCCGTAATAGTGCCGTTTGATGTGATCGAGACTGACGGTCTCTGCCACTCCCGGCGTTTGGTACAGATCGCGCAGATAGTTCCACAGATTCGGATAATCGATGATGCGCCGCACGTTGCATTTGAAGTGGCTGTAATAAACTGCATCGAAACGAATGAGCGTCGTAAACAGCCGCCAGTCGGCTTCGGTGACCCGGCGGCCGACCAGATACTGCTGATGCGAAAGCCGCGCTTCCAGCCGGTCGAGCGTGGCGAAGACTGCGCGCGCGGCCTCTTCATAGGCGACCTGGGTGGTAGCGAAGCCTGAACGATAAACGCCGTTGTTGACGGTTTCATAAACCAGGTCGTTGACGCGATCGATTTCGCCGCGCAGTTCGGCCGGATAGTAATCGGTCCGCACATCCGTGAATGCGTCGAATGCGCTATTGAGCATCCGGATGATTTCGGAGGATTCGTTATTGACGATGGTGCGCTGCTTCTTGTCCCAAAGCACCGGGACGCTGGCGCGGCCGCTATAGTGCGGATCGGCGAGCACGTAGATGTCGGCAAGCACGGATTTGCCGTTGATGGTATCGAGGGTGGCTTCCGGCTCGGTGCCGAATTCCCAGCCTTTCTTGCCGAGGAGCGCGACCGTCACGGAGACCGAGATGACACTCTCGAGCTTTTTCAGTTTGCGGAAAATCAGGGTGCGGTGCGCCCACGGGCAGGCGAGCGAAACATAGAGATGATACCGGTCTCGCTCGGCCGGAAATCCGCCTTTGCCGGTCGGTCCGAGACTGCCGTCCGCGGTGACGTAATTGTGGAATGTCGTTGCTTTCCGGACGAAATGGCCGTCCTGCACGCGCATATCTACATCTTGCCAGGCGCCATCGACGAGCAGACCCATATTGATCTCCACTGAATTCGCTTCGCTTCATGTAAGCATTTCCCGGACGAACGATAGTGTGTGGCTGGACCGGCGTCGGCTCAGATGCTACGCGGCGGCGCGATGACCGATGTTTCACTAACCATTCTGCCGGAGACGGAGCATGACGCGCCGGCGATCGAGCGCCTGCATGAGCGCACATTCGGTCCCGGCCGTTATGCCAAGACCGCCTATCGATTGCGCGAGCAAGCGGCCCACAGCCTCGATCTGTCGTTTACCGCGCGGATCGGCACGCTGCTGGTGGGTTCAGTTCGCCTGTCGCCGGTTCGGATCGGCGAGACCAAGGCGCTGCTGCTCGGTCCGCTCACAGTGGAGCCGCCGTTTCGCGAGCGCGGCGTTGGTCAGGCTCTGATCGAACACGCGCTCAAAGCGGCAAGCGCAAACGGCCACCGGCTGGTGATTTTGGTGGGCGACGAGCCTTACTACGCCAAGTGCGGCTTCAAACGTGTCCCGTCGGGCCGTGCGATCATGCCCGGTCCGGTCGATCCAGACCGTCTTCTGGTTGTCGAACTGAGCAGTGGTGCATTTGAAGGCGTTTCCGGGCCCGTGCAGCCCGAATCGGAAGAGTGATCGGGTGGATGACCGGTCTTTTCGACGAATGCCAGGCCGAGTGCCATCTCGCCGATGGTACTCTTGGTCTTGGGTTTGACGGTCTTCGCGTTTGACCGATTAAGCGCACCGCGCAGTCGGAAGCCAAGGCTTCGCCTTAGCGTCCTTCGCGCGCCCAAGTGCCGGCAAGACTGCCGAGCAGCAGCAGCAGGCCGAGCAGTCCGGCGAACACCGGCAGCACGCCGATGCCGCGGATGACGCTCGCGTCGCGCATTTTCAGGCCGATCCAGTCGTCACCTTTGTAGGTATCGCCGGAGCGCACGGCCAGAATGCGCGGCACGTTGATGCCGCCGCCGTCATCGAGCCGCCGGGAATCGCCGCCAGTAGCCGCCGCGATTGGCGCTAGCACACTGGTCGTCGAAGTCACCTCGGCGAACTCGCGCGGATTGGCCGGCCCGATGTTGACGAGCGCGTTGAGTTTGCCGTCGGTCGCGCGCCACAGGCCAAGCTCGCTTGCCGTCGCGACCGCTTCCCACGCGCCCGGCTCCTTCGGCACGAGCTTGAGCGTTGCGATGGTGCCGGACGGCGAGGTCAGCGTCACCGGAGATACCTCATCGGCCATGGTTTGCCGCCGCACCAGAAGTTCATGGCCGCGGACGATGAGCCGCAACGCTTCCTCTTCGAGATCGGGTTCCTTCATCAGCCAATGGGAGAGGCGGCGCAGCAGATCGAGATGGGGCCCGCCGCCTTCGAAACCGCGCGCCCAGAGCCAGATGTGGTCGGACAGGAGCAGCGCGACGCGGCCTTCGCCCTCGCGCGCCAGCACGAGCAGCGGCTTGTTGTCCGGCCCCTCCATTACGGCTGTACCGGTGGGGTTTCTGGTATCGACGAGGCGGAACCATTGGCTCCAGTGCGGCGGATCGCTATCGGAGCCTTCGAGATCTCGCGTCACCGGATGACGTTTGCCGAGCTCGCTAAGGCGGGCGTGGAAGCCGCGCTCAGTGACATTGCCATTTGGCTCGGCGGGCAGGATGGCGTCGAGCGGCGTGCGCCAAATACTGGTCTGGCTGGCGTAGTCGGGACCGGCGGCCACCAGCACCGCACCGCCTTCGCGCACAAATCGCGTGATGTTATCGAAATAGATCAGCGGCAGCACGCCCTGACGGGCGTAGCGGTCGAAGATGATCAGCTGAAATTCACCGATCTTCTGCTGAAACAGCTCGCGGGTGGGAAACGCGATCAAAGAAAGCTCGTTGATCGGCGTGCCGTCCTGCTTCTCTGGCGGGCGCAAAATAGTGAAATGCACGAGATCGACGGAGGCGTCCGACTTGAGCAGGTTTCGCCATGTTCGCTCGCCGGCATGCGGCTCGCCGGAGACCAATAGCACGCGCAGCTTGTCGCGCACGCCGTCGATCGTGACCACAGCCCGGTTGTTGATCGTCGTCAGCTCTGCTGCGAGCGGAGACGCTTCGATCTCGACGATGTTCTGCCCGCCGTGCGGGATCGGAATATCGGCGCGCTGCGGCGTCCCGACCGGGACAGTGCGCGTCTCGATGACGTCGCCGTCGCGGCGGACGGTTATCACGGCGGTGCGTTCTTTCGCGCCTTGATCCTCGACTCGATAGGTTACGGTCTGCGACTGGCCGACGATGCCGAAGCGCGGCGCGGCAAGAAGGGCGACGCGCCGATCGCGCTCGTCCTTGTTGCCGGTGATGAGCGCGTGAACCGGCGCAGCGAAGCCGAGCGCGCCTGTGTCGGCAGGCACGTCGTGGACCCGGCCGTCGGTTATCATGACGGCGCCGGCAATCCGATCGGGCGGCACGTCCGCAAGCGTCGCACCGAGTGCGGTGAACAATCGCGTGCCGTCGGTTTCGCCGTCCGACTGTCCGGCCTCTACGACACGCACGTCGAGGCCTGGGATGCGGCTCAGCCGGCCGACGATCGCGGTACGCGCAGCCTCGGTCTGGCGCGCGCGCTCGCCGAAATTCTGACTCGGACTCTTGTCAACCACAACGACGGCGACAGAAGACAGCGGCTCGCGATCCTCCCGCGTGAGCGAAGGATTGGCGAGCGCAAGCACGATCAGCAGCAGTGCCAGCGAGCGCACCACCGCGCCGTGGCTGCGCGAAACGACGAGCAGCAGCGTCAGGATCAAGGCCGCGGCGACCGCGGCCCAGAGGACCTGTATTCCAACCAGCGGGGCAAACGCGACGCCGAAGTTCAATTCGTTCTCCTACTGCCCGAGCCGCTCAAGCAGCGCCGGTACGTGCACCTGATCTGCCTTGTAGTTGCCGGTGAGCGTGTACATCACGATGTTGACGCCGGCGCGGAACGCTAGCTCGCGCTGGCGCGGTTCGCCCTCGACCATCGGCAGCATCGGCTGACCGTCGGGTTGCATCGCCCAGGCGCCGGCGAGGTCGTTTGACGTAATGATTATCGACGACACGCCGTCGCCGCCGCGAGCCGGCCGGGCCGATGCCTCTGCCTCGTTCACTGCCGGCAAGGCCTCGACACAGAGCTGGCCGGAATTGAAGCGGCCGGGGAAGTCGCGCAGCAGATAAAACGTTTTAGTCAGGACGTGATCGCGCGGCACCGGTTCGAGTTCGGGGATATCGAGCGAGGAAAGGATCTTGCGCAATTCGAGCATGCCTGGGCTGCGCGTTTCGCCGCCGGCGCCCGGCGGCGCCGCGACCGCGTCGCGGGTGTCGAACAAAACGGTGCCACCCTGCTTCATGTAGGAATCGATGCGCTTTAGCGTTTCGTCGGTCGGACGCGCCGCCCCGGGAACGATCGGCCAATAGATCAGCGGATAGAAGGCAAGCTCATCGCGGGTGATATCCAAGCCGGCAGGCTCTCCCGCTTCGAGCGCCGTGCGCTGCGCGAGAAACAGCGTCAGGCCGCCCAGGCCGGCTTTGCTGATCGAGTCGATATCGCGATTACCGGTGACGACGTAGGCGAGCTTGGTTTCGAGGGCGGCGCGCGGCGCGTCCACGTTCGGCAAATCTTCAGCCCCGGCGCGCGGTAGCGTAAGCGTCAGCGCGGAGACGATCAGCGCGGCCGCAGCAGCCGCGCGCCCAAGGCGCGGCACGAGCCGGGCAATACCGCCGCCGAGATAAAGGACGAGCAGCGTGTCGAGCAGTAGCAACCCAAACGCCGCCAGCAAAAGCGGTCCGCGCAGATCCTGCGGCTCGGTTTTGCGGTAGACGTCGTGGCTTGCGTTGCGAAGTGCAGAGAAGTCGAGCGGCGCCAGCCGATCAGCGGCGGCGAGGGTATTCACGGCCAACATATTTTCCGGTGGACCATAAAAGCCGGGCGGATGGTCGGCGGTGGCGCTTCCGGAAAAGTCCGTCGCCACCGGGCGGGCGGTCGAGGGCGGTGGCACGAAGACGCCAAAACCGTCAAGCACGCGATTGGGCGCCACCGCCTCATGCACATTCTTGGTCTTGCTGTTCTCGGCCTGAGCAACGTTCACCGTGCCGGCAAGCGGGACGATGCGCTTGAGCATTTCCACGAAGGTGCCGGAGAGCGGCAAGTCGGACCAGCGCGTATCGCCGGTGACGTGAAAGAGTACGATCATGCCCTTGCCGCGCCGAGCGGCGGTGACCAGCGGCGTGCCGTCGGCGAGCGTCACCCAGGTGTTTTCCGTCACCGTTGCATCCGGTTCCGCCAGCACTTGCCGGCTGACGGTGACATCATTGGGCACGGCCATGCCGTTGAATGGAGACTCGCGTGAAAAGGCGGCGAGTGGCTGCGGCTTATCCCAGCTCAAGCTGCCGCCGAGGATGCGACCGCCGCGCCGCAGCCGGACGGGAACAAGATCGTCGTCGGAGGCGGCGAGCCGCGGGCCGGCGAAACGCACCAGCACGCCACCCTCGTCGATCCAGCGCGTCAGGCGGTCATGGGCGTCGCCGGCGACGTTGCCGACATCGGCGAGAATGAGCATCGGCAGATGTTGATCGAGGAAATGCGTCACGGCTTCCGCGGGCGACTCGCCCTGGGCGAGCCGCACGTCGGCGAACGGACCGAGCGCGCGCGCAATGTAATAGCCCGACGAAAGCAGCGGCTGTGAGGTATCGGCGGTCGCGCCGGAAACCACGCCAACCGTACGGCGGCTCCAGCGCTTATCGAGCAATTGGACTGCGCCGGCGGAGTGCTCCCCGTTAATCTCGATGCGGGCGATGTCGTTTCGAATCTCGACCGGCAGATCGAACTGCGCTTCGGTTTCGATGTCCGCAGGTTTGAACGCGAACTGGGCCTCGCCAAGCGTCAGTCCCTTGAGGTCAAGCGCCCGGACCGCGCCGGCCGTGGCGGCGCCCGTCGAAGCGCGGACCACCTTCACGCTCAGCGCTCCAGCCGCATTCTCGGCGGCCGTGAGCGCGAGCGGTTGCGCAATGCCGTCGGCGACGATCGTAACCGGACGTGCTTCAAGCATCGGCGCAAGTTCTTTGACGAACTCGGCGCCGCGGCCGACGTCGGTTGCGTCGGACAGCCAGACGACCTCAACGTCCCGGGCGTCGGCGAGGAAGCGCCTGATCGCGGGCAGGGCGTCCGAGCGATCCACCGTGTTCGGAACCGGCTTGATCTGTTGCAGGCGCACGCGGGCCGAACCTGCGGTCGCGAACGAGATGTCGCGCGGACCTTCGGAGAGCGGGATGAGCGCGACGGCGCGATGATCATTTTCAGCACGCGAGATAATGTCTTCGGCAGTACGAAGCCGCGCGTCCCAAGAGGCGGCTGCCGCCCAGCCGTCGTCGATCAGTATCGCGATTGGTGCCCGCGTCTTCATCGCCGCCAGCGGCGGGTTCCACAATGGACCGGCTGCGGCGATGATGACCAGCGCCGCAAGCGCGAGCCGCATAACGGTGAGCCACCACGGCGCGCGCGCCGGAGTCTCCTCTCGCGGAACGATATCGAGCAGAAGGCGCGTCGGCGGGAAGGCGATGCGGCGGGGGCGCGGCGGGACCAGCCGAAGGAGCCACCACAGCACCGGCAGGGTGAGCAGCCCAATGAGCACCAGCGGTTCGGCAAAACCGAGCGGCAGTGCGCCAATCATGCCGAAATCCTCGCTCCGGCCATCGCACGCGGGCGCAACCCGCCCTCTGTGAGTGCGGCGCCGATGCGGGCATGCAGTGCCAGCAGGAGTTCGCTCGCCGAACGATCGGTGCGGTGGATGATAAAGCTCCAGGCGAGCCGGTCGGTCTCACTGCGGATTTCGGCGCGGTGACGCTCGACCCGCGCGGTGTAGTCTGTCCGCCAGATTTGGGCGCGGCCTGCAGTCACGCGGCCGCCGCCCTCAGGCTCAACAAATTCAATGCGCCCCCAATACGGAAAAGTCTCCTCGGCGGGATCGACGATCTGCACCATATGACCGAGCGCGCCGCTGGCGGCCAGTTGGGTGATCGTGCGGCGCACGTCGCCGATATCGCTCCAAAAATCCGAGAGCAGCACGACCTCGGCAAGCGGCGAGGGAGAAAAATTTGACGGCAGGCTGGTGCGCTCGCCGCGATCGTGGACGATAGCTTGCGCCATACGCTCGACGACATTGCGGCTGCCGGTTGGATACATGAGGCCGGGAATACCCACACGTTCTCCGCCTTCGACCAGAACTTCGGCAAGTGCCAGCGCGATGACGAGCGCGCGGTAAAGCTTGGTGTCGCGCACCAGCGGCGAGGCAAACACCATCGACGGCGAACGATCGGGCCAGAGCCATACCGTGTGTGCGGCTTCCCATTCCTGTTCGCGCACATACAAATGATCGTCGCGCGCTGAACGCCGCCAGTCGACGCGGAAAGCCGGTTCGCCGGACACAAAGCGGCGGTATTGCCAAAAATTTTCACCGGAGCCGGCGCGGCGGCGACCGTGCAGACCGTGGAGCACCGTCGCCGCCACGCGCCGCGCTTCGAGAATCAATCGCGGCATCGCCGCGGCTAGCGTGCGCCCTTCGCCAACCGCACGCTGTACCGCCGGCCGATCAGGATTGGGTGCGCGCCGTGCGTCGAGCGCCATCCGGTTATCCGATTCGCGCTTTCAGGCGGCCAATCACCGCCTCGATGCTCTCGCCTTCGGCGCGCGCGCTAAAGGTAAGCGCCATGCGATGCTTGAGCACCGGCTCGGCGAGATCGAGGACGTCGTCGATCGACGGCGCGAGCCGTCGGTCGAGGAGGGCCCGTGCGCGCACCGCCAGCATCAGCGCCTGGCTGGCGCGCGGCGAGGGTCCCCAGGCGATGAGCTTCGCGGCTTCGCCGCCTTCGGGCCCGGGCCGCGCCGAGCGCACCAGCGCCAAGATGGCCTCGACGACCGACTCGCTGACCGGCAACCGCCGGACCAGGCGCTGCGCAGCCATGAGCTCTTCCGCGGTCATCGCCGGCTTCGCCCGCGTCTCCTCGGCGCCGGTGGTGTCGAACAGGATCTTTCGCTCGGCGGCGCGATCGGGATAGTCGACGTCGATCTCCATCAAGAAGCGGTCAAGCTGCGCTTCCGGCAATGGATAGGTGCCCTCCTGTTCGAGCGGGTTTTGCGTGGCGAGCACGTGAAACGGCCGCGGCAAATCATGACGCGTGCCGGCGACGGTGACGTGCTGCTCCTGCATGGCCTGAAGCAGCGCCGATTGGGTGCGCGGGCTCGCGCGATTGATTTCGTCCGCCATAAGAAGTTGAGCGAACACTGGCCCCGGGAGAAAGCGGAAGCTGCGCTTGCCGGCTTGATTTTCCTCAAGTACTTCGGTGCCGAGGATGTCCGAAGGCATCAGGTCTGGTGTGAATTGAACGCGTCGCGCATCGAGCCCGAGCACTGTGCCCAGGGTTTCGACGAGCTTGGTCTTGGCCAGGCCCGGCACGCCGAGCAGGAGCGCGTGGCCGCCAGATAGGATTGTGACGAGGGCCTGCTCGATGACCTTGTCCTGGCCAAAGATGACCGTACCGATCGCGGCCTTGGAAGCGCGTACGTGATCGGCGCTTGATTCGGCCGCCCGCACGATCATGTCTTCGAGCGTTTCGAGACCCTCTCCGCCGACAGCGGCCATGCTTAACCCCTTGTCTTTTGCCGAGTTGAATATCGAATCAGATTCGCGGCGTCGGCACGAATCAAAGCATCCCGCTTTGCACCGCTATCGCGCAATGCAATATACGCGCCAGCGTCATTCCAACGGACTTGCCAAAGGACTTGCGGCAATTCTTCCATCTACAGGGAACACAACCTAACTTCGACACCGGAGTGATGACGTCACGCCGATCACGATTCCGCGAGAGTGCCGCCCTTGGGACCTAAGCTCCGAGCGTGGAAATTCAAGGCAAACCATGGCGAAGGAAGGGCAATCCGGCCTGGAAGCGATCACTGGTGCGTTAAGTCGCGCCGGCGCCGAAAGGAAGCGACCGCCGCCGGTCGAGCGCTGGGATCCGCCTTACTGCGGTGATCTCGACATGCGCATCGCCGCAGACGGCGCGTGGTTCTACTTAAAAACCCCGATCGGCCGCCCGGCGCTGGTTAAACTGTTCGCGTCAGTGCTTAAGCGCGAGGGTGAAAAATATTTTCTCGTCACGCCGGTCGAAAAGTGCGGGATCCAGGTCGATGACGCCCCGTTTCTCGCCGTCGAGCTTAACGTCGAGGAATCAGTTGACGGCCGGGTACTTAACTTTCGCACCAATGTGGATGACTGGGTTTGCTGCGGACCGGAGCACGCCTTGCGCTTCGAGCCGGAAGCCGGCACCGGCGGCTTAAAACCATATCTGCATGTTCGCCGTGACCTCTGGGCGAAAGTGACACGCACACTGTTCTTCGACCTTGTCGAACTTGGTGAGGAGCGCGAGGTTGAGGGCAGAGCCATGTTTGGGGTGATGTCGAAGGGCACCTTTTTTGCCATGGCGCCGGCCGATCAGGTGAGGGATTTTGCGTGACCAAGCGGGTGGAGCCGCCGCAGCATGTGGCGGCCGGAGATTTCTTTAGCCGCGCGCGGGCGCGGCTTACGCTTGAAGTGCCGCCGGCACTCACCGACCCCATGGCGGAAGGTGCGCGCGGCGATCTCGATCTCAATCCTTCGATGTGGGAGCGGGCAGGAGTGGCCGCGACCAAACCTGCCGCCGTACTCGTTCCGATCATCGAGCGCAGCGAACCGACGGTGTTGTTCACCATCCGCACGCAGCAACTCGCGAGCCACGCCGGGCAGGTGGCTTTTCCCGGAGGCAAAATCGATCCGGGCGATGGGACGCCGGTCGCCGCCGCGCTGCGCGAGGCGAAAGAAGAAATTGGTCTTGCGCCGTCGGTGATCGAGCCGCTTGGTTATCTCGATCTTTATCTCACTTTTTCCGGCTTTCGCATTCTGCCAATGGTTGGCCGCGTCAAGCCAGATTTCGCGCTGACCCTCAATCCGTGGGAGGTCACCGAGACATTCGAAGTGCCGCTCGCCTTCCTGATGACGCCAGACAACGTGCAGCGCCGAAGCCGCGAGTGGAAAGGCATCATGCGCGAATATTACGCAATACCTTTCGGCGACCGTTACATTTGGGGCATCACCGCCGGTATCGTGCGTAATCTCTACGATCGAGTCTGGGCATGATCAGGCCGCTTGCCACCGAGATCGGACTCTTTCTCGTTCCGTTTGTGCTGTACGCCGCATTTCTTGTGGCGACGCGTGCCGGAGTCATGCAGCCCGATGCGTGGACGTTGCGCCGCATCGCCGGGCTCGTCATTGTTTCGCTTGCGCTCATGGGCGGGAGCTTCGTCGTGCTGGCGCAGTTCTCCGGCGCGCCGCCGGGCTCGACTTATGTGCCGGCGCACATGGAGGGCGGCAAATTCGTGCCGGGGACGACGCGGTGATGGACGCGCCGCATCTGCGTGACGCTACTTGGCTCAAGGAAGGCGGCGTCGCCCGACTGCTGGCGTTGCTTAATCGCGACGGCGAAGAAGCGCGTGTGGTCGGTGGCGCGGTGAGGAACGCTTTGCTGCAGCTCCCGGTGGCTGAAATCGACGTGGCGACGACCGCGTTACCGGAAGAAGTCATGCAGCGCGTCGCGGCGGCGGGCGGCAAAGCGATCCCGACCGGCATCGAGCATGGCACCGTTACCGCCATAATCGACCACCATCCGGTCGAGGTTACGACGCTGCGCGAGGATGTCGAGACGTTTGGCCGCAAGGCGCGCGTGGCGTTCGGGCGGGACTGGAAGATAGACGCGGAGCGGCGCGACTTCACCATCAACGCGCTCTCCGTCACGGCCGACGGTACGGTGTACGACTATGTCGGAGGATTTGACGACATCGCGGCGCGCCGCGTGCGCTTCATCGGCGAACCCCAACGGCGCATCGAAGAAGATTATCTGCGCATCCTCCGGTTCTTTCGCTTTCACGCGCATTTCGTCGTGGGGCCCCCGGATGCGGCAGGCGTAGCGGCCTGCGTCAAAGGCCGCGGCGGCCTCGAGGTGCTTTCGCGCGAACGCGTGCGTGCGGAAATGCTCAAGCTGTCCGTCGCTCCGCGCGCGACACCGGCGTTGGTGGTGATGGCCGAGACCGGGCTGCTGGGCCTGGTGCTCGGTGGCGTGCCCTTCCTCGCCAGCTTCGAGAACCTGATCAAAGCCGAAGCGGCGATCGGGATCGAGCCGGACGCGGTCCGGCGCCTCGGTGCGCTCGGTGTTTGGGTTGCCGAGGATGCCGAGCGGCTGACGCAAAGGCTGCGGCTTGCCAACGCCGAGTCGGAGCGGCTGTTGGCGCTCGAACATTGGTGGCGTGTGGCGCCGCGGGCCGATGCACAGGCCGGGCGCGCACTGCTGTATGATCTCGGGTCGCAATCATTTGCCGATCGCGTGCTGGTCGCGTGGTCGCGCTCTGATGCAGGTGCTGCTGACAGGGCCTGGCATGATCTCACGACCTTGCCGCGACGCTGGACGGCGCCGGTGTTTCAGCTCAAAGCCGCGGATTTTATCCGCCGCGGCGTCGCCGCCGGGCCGTCCCTCGGCGTTGCTTTGCGCGCTGCCGAACAGGCGTGGATTGCAGCGGACTTCCCGACCGACCCTGCGGCGCTTGAGGCGATAGCTGATCGCGCAACCCAGGACGCATCCGTGCGCCGGTAGTTAACCTGTGAACGATCGGACTACGACATCCGTTCGCGCAGTGACCGGAGCCGCCGGCGCGCGACCGGGGCAAACTCGGCGAATCGCGGGCGCATCTGCGCCATGACACGGCGCGGCCGCATATGCTCAACCTGCATCTCGTTGCCCCGCCAGACGAAGTCGTCGCCGCGCAGAGCCTTGACGAATAGCACGGGCAAAGTCAGATCGCGGGCGAAGCAACACAGCGGATAGAACGCCGAGAGGTGCCAGCCGGCAATCGCGGCCAGCAGCGTTTCGCTCCCATACCAAAGCACGCCGAGCGAGGTGACGCCCAGGACCGGCGACAGCCCAAGACCCGGTGCGGCCACAGCAAGCGCGACCATCGGCAGCAAACCACCCGAGATCGCTTCCGGCAGGAAATAGGCAAAAAAACTTGCGCGTCGTAATCGCGCCCAGCGCAGCTGCCGATTCCAAACTTCGGCCGCACTGCGATGGCCGAGCGGTTGGGGGAAAGGACGGTCGACGAGCCGGACCTTGAGACCGGCGTTGCGAACGATCTTGGTCGAGGCGGCATCTTCAGCGACTTCCTTGGCGAGCGTCTCGATGCCGCCGGCGCGCTCAAGGTCGGCGCGCCGCCACAACATGGTCTTGCCCTGGGCAAAACCAAAGCCGAGGGCGTCGGCGACATACTGCCAGCGCGCCTGGTAGGTATTGAGGAACGCGCATTCGAGTTCGGCCCAAATTCCCTTTGGCCGCGAACCGATGGGCGGCGAGGCAACCAGACCGGTATCGGCTCGCCAGCTTGCTAGCAGACGCTCGAGATAGTCCGGCGGCATCAGCACGTTTGAGTCGGCCAGCACAATCCAGTCGTGCTCGGCCGCGAGCCAGCCTTTGAGCACGTTGTTGAGTTTCGGATTGTTGCTCACCTTTTCGTCGCCGATCAGCAGCCTCGCGCTGGTGGCAGCGTGCTCGATCATCAACGCTTCGACCAGCGGGATGACAGGATCCTGAGCCGAAGCGACACAGAACAGGATCTCGCAGCGCGGATAATCGAGCTCGAATGTCGTACGCAGCGTGTCGGCGGCATAATTGTCGATGCCGCACAGCGGCCGCACCAGGCTGACTGGAGGAGGATCTTGATGGCGGAGTGACCCCGCGGGCGCTTGCCGGCGCAGACGGACGCTCGCAATCACGATACTCGTGAGATGAATGGCTGTGGTGGCCACACAAAACGAAGCGGCGGCGAGAATCGGCGCTGTCATCGCGGCGACATTTAGCCAGCCGCCATGACAGCGTTGTGACTCCGGCGGAGCGAGCGTTAAAGCCGAAAGTTAACTTTTGCGGCGCAGTGCTGCGTTAACTTTTGTTGTCATTTGGCTGCCATCGAATCCACTTATACGCCCGGCAATGCTGAATGACCGAGAGATCAAACATCGTGACACTTGAGCACGGCGCGCGTCTGTTCCGTACTCTGTTCATTTCGGATGTTCATCTCGGTGCGCGCGGCTGCCAGGCCGAACGCCTCCTTGACTTTCTGCGTTATCACGATGCCGACACGATTTATCTGGTCGGCGACATTGTTGACGGCTGGCAGTTGCGGCAAGGCTGGTATTGGCCGCAGCCACATAACGACGTGGTCCAGAAACTGCTGCGCAAGGCCCGCAAGGGCGCGCGTTTCATTTACCTGCCCGGCAACCACGACGAGTTCCTGCGCGACTATTACGGCACGCATTTCGGCGGCATCGAGGTCGTGGAGACGGCGATCCACGAAGGCGCCGATGGCCGTCGTTATCTGGTCGTACACGGCGACGTATTCGACATGGTGGTCAAGCACGCGCGCTGGCTCGCGCTGCTGGGCGACACCGCCTACGATCTGGCCATTTTGATCAACCGCTATTTCAACGCGATTCGCCGCCGGCTCGGTTTTTCCTACTGGTCGCTGTCGCAATGGGCGAAACGCAAGGTCAAGAACGCCGTGAACTATATCGGCGCATTCGAAGAGACGCTGGCCGCGGAGGCGCAGCGCCGCAATGTCGATGGCGTCATCTGCGGTCACATCCACCACGCTGTGATCCACGACAATTTCGGCATCCGCTACATGAATTGCGGCGACTGGGTCGAGAGCTGCTCGGCGCTGGCCGAACATCCTGACGGGCGTTTCGAGATCCTCACCTGGTTCGAGACCGATGCGGCGCAGGCGGTTCCGGGTCTGACCCTGGTCGATCCGGACGAGGAGACCGAGATCGCTGCCTGAACTTCAGGCGCCCGTCGTCGCCATTGCGCTCTCAGCATCGCGTTGCCGGTATATCAAGCCCATCAGCGCCACTGCTGTGGCCGCGAGCAACATCGGTATAGCGGCGGCGAAGAAGACGTTTGTTGGTGCAACATTCCATTGGAGCAAGATGCCCATGAGGGTAGGCCCGGCAATGCCGCCGAGGCGCCCCACGCCGAGCGCCCAGCCGATGCCCGTTGAACGGACCGGTGCCGGATAAAACAGCGCCGAGAGCGCGATCGCACTTTTCTGCCCACCGCTGACGCAGAAGCCGGCAAAGAAAGCCGTGGTGAGAAGAATCCATTCAGGGCGATCAAGCGTGACGCCCATCAGCGCAACGAATACGACGCCCGCGAGATAAAGGCATACCAGCGATCCGTAGGCTCCGATGCGGTCCATGGCGGGCCCGACGATGAACGCAGCAATAATACCGCCGGCGGTGGTCAGGCTCGTCGCGGTCGCGACCGCCGGCAATGTGTAGTTTTGGCTGGTCAGAATCGAAGGAAGCCAGCTCTGCAGTGCATAGAACTCGGCAAGATTGAGGACGAAGACAATCCAGAGCAAAAACGTTCCCGCCATTCGGCCGGCCTTGAAAACGCTTCCGACCGCGCCGAATTTTTCCTCCTGGTCCGTGGTAAAGCCCGCCGGTATCGGCGTGGCGGCGAGACGCCGGTCGATGCGGCGCAAAATCATCCAGACTTGATTGAGATTAGTGCCCGCCCGCACCAGCTGATCGAGCGAGTTGGGCAACAGCATCAAGAGCAGGACCGCAAGCGCGAGTGGAAAGCCTGCGCCGATCCATAGCAGCGATCGCCAGCCGAATGCGGGAAGAAGCCAGGCGGCGGCGATGCCCGCGACGACGAAACCGAACGAGAATCCGCAATAGATGGCCAATACAAAAGTCGCGCGCAGACGCTTGGGCGTGTATTCGCTGGTCAGAGCAATAGCGCTGGGTACGGCCGCGCCGAGGCCCAATCCGGTCAAAAAGCGAAGCGCAATGAGTTCGGTGACGTTCGTTGCAAGGACCGTTACGCCGGTGAACAGCGCAAACAAAATCGTGCTGGCGATCAGAAGACGCCGGTGGCCCAGTCGGTCCGACAATGGCGCCAGCGCCAGGTAGCCGACCATGAGCCCAACGAGCGCCGAAGAAAAGATCGGCCCAAGCAGCTGCCGGGGAATGCCCCATTCCTTGGCGATGAGCGGGGCCATGTAGCTGATCGCCTGGGTGTCGAAGCCGTCGATGAGCATGACGAGCCCGCAGAGCAGCACGACCAGGTATTGAAATGCGCTGATCCGGCCGTCGTTGATGATGCTCGGCACGTGCATCGTTTGGGCAGACAACTCATCCTCCTTCGGTCGCGTACTCTATTGCAGCGCGGTCAGGTCGCCGCTTCACTGTCGCCGGAAGGAACAAACGCGTCGGCGTAAAACGCGTTGGCAGGCAACCCGCCGATCCGGGCGAAGTCGCGGCGTGCCGTCTCGATCATCAGCGGATTGCCGCACGCATAGACCTGATACGGCGATAGATCGGGCAGATCTTTGAGAACAGCGCAATGTACGAGGCCGCGGCGTCCCTGCCAATCCGGAGTCGGCTCGGATAGCACGGACACGATCTGCAGCCAGTCGACCCGAGCCCGCCACGCAACAAGCAGTGCCGGCAAATAGATATCCGCGCCGCTCCGGGTGCCCCAGTAGAGACGGGCCGGCCGGCGAGTGCCGCGTCTGATCATGTCTTGGACGATCGATTTGATCGGCGCGAATCCGGTGCCGGTCGCAACGAATACGATCGGTTTGGCGGAGTCTTCGCGAAGGAAAAACTCGCCGAATGGAGCCTCGACCTCGAGTTCGTCGCCGGTGGCAAGTGACGTCAGGACTTTTTCAGAGAAGCGGCCGCCCGGCACGCGGCGAATATGCAACTCGGCGCTGTCGCTCTCGTGCGGTGGATTGGCCATGGAGAAATTGCGGCTGTCGCCGTCAGCCATGATCACCCGCAAATACTGCCCGGCGCGAAATTTGACGCGCGTGCCGGCGGGAAAGCGCAATTGCAGAATGATCACGTCTGGCGCCGGCCGGTGGAGGCGAAATACCCGTGCGGCAATGCGCTTGCGGGGCAGCGGATCGCGCTTTTCGATGCGGCCAGGCTTGATCGCGAGGTTGCTAAGCGGCTTAACTTGGCACAGCAGCACACCTTCCCGCGGGCCGCTGACGTGCTGATGGCGGACAGTGGCGACGCCTTCAGACAAATCGGCGGCACAGGTCGAGCAGACGCCCTTGCGGCATGAATAGGGGACGGAATATCCGGCCCGCTCAGCAGCGTCGAGCACCGTCTCGTCGGCCGCGCAGGGAAACGCGATGTCAGAGCCGACGACGCGAATGTCGAATGCCATGAGCCGTCTCGTCACCTGTGCCAACCCCGGAGACAAGATGCACGGCGCGCAGAATGCCTGCGGGATCGGCAACGCCGCGGCCGGCAATATCGAAGGCGCTGCCGTGCCCGACCGAGGAGAAGATTATGCCGGCGCCGACGCTGAGAGCGGCGGCCGTGCGGCCGGCGAGCAGTTTTATCGGGATGTGGCCTTGATCGTGATACATGGCCACGAAGCCACCCAGATCGGTGCGGGGCAGCAAAATGTCGGCGCCGATCGGCCCCTCGACTGCGACACCGGCGCGGCGCAGCCGCTCCGCGGCCGGCGCAGTGATGCGCTCGTCGTCGTCGCCGAACAGTCCGCCTTCGCCGGCGTGAGGATTGATGGCGCACAACCCGATTCGCGGTTGTTCGATACCAAGCGAAGTGAGCGCACTCGAGCAAGCTTGGCCTGCGGCTTCGACAAGATCCGGCGTCAAACGCAGCAGTGCGTTCTGCAAACGCTCGTGTAAGGTCGCATGGAGGATACGCAGCCGCCCGCCGACCAGCATCAGAAAGACCCGGTCTTCAGGCATCCCGCTCAAACGCGCGAGCAGGCTTGGATAACCGCTGAACGCAATCCCGGCGGCGTTCACGGCAGCTTCGTTGTGCGGGCAACCGACGATCGCGCGGGCATGGCTCGCCCGCACAAGCGCGAGCGCGGCCTCGACATAGGCGATTGTCGCACGTCCGGCTGCAGGCTCGACGCGCCCGGGGACGAAGGCGTAATGCGGCAGTGCGTCGACCGGAAGCACATCGATCGTTTGTGGTATCGGCGGATCGCCGGCCGCAATTTCGCGAACCGGACAGCCGCTTGCTCCCTGCGCCACATAGTGCCTGACGACGAACGGATCGCCAACGAGCACAACGCGGGGCGCGCTGCCATTGAGCGCAATCGCCGCTTTGACGGCGATCTCCGGGCCGATGCCGTTGGGATCGCCGATAGCAAGTGCAATAACGGGAAGCGGTGTGGTCAAAGCGGGAGCGCCAATAAGGTGTCGATCCGCGAACTGTCGCAGATGACGATGCGCTCCGCGAGTTTGGCGCTTTCGCCGTTGAGAACGTAAAGGTCGCGGTAGCGTCCGGTCGCGAAGATTTCGGTTTCGCCGTCACGCATGATGCGCGCTACCAGAAATGGCGTCTCGCTACGCACGCCGGCGTGGTCTTGCGCAAGAATCGACGGCATGCCGAGGATATGCCGGTAGCTCTGCCGTTCGTAGACGTTTGCCTCGCGCAGCGCCGACACCCGGTCGATCAACATGCCGCGGGAATTGGCAAAGATGATGCCCGCCTCGAGGCCATCGCGCTGATTGGCCGCGGTCGTGATCTTGTAGACGCAGGGATCGCTGAAATAATCCGGCCAGCTTTCGAGCCGGTCGTCATCGATGCAGCGCGCATACTCGGCCTGCATGCGCACTATGAGCTGAAAAGCATCCGGCGACGTCATCAAGTGCCTTGGCTCACAGGTCCATATGGGCGCGATAGGCCTTCCAGAAGCCGCGGACCGACGCCTCGGTCACGCGGCTTTCACTGCTCTCGGCAGCACTGCCGCCCATTTCCAGAACAGCCTGCTCGTTTGGCGAGCCGGCAATGCCGCGTTGGACAAAGCCGCCGACGCAACCGTCTTCCATCGAGACGTAGCCGGCGGGACCAACCAGGTTTGCCTGCTTGATACGCGCCAACCGCTGTTCCGGCGTGTCATCCGCGTAGCCGAGAATACTCCAATTCAGGTCGGTCCGGTTGATGCCGCGCGGAACGATCTGGCGCACGGCAATCGCGTTCTGAATCTGCTGCAATACGAACGTCGGGAACACCGAAAGTATCTGCAGCGTGACGCCGTCCGGGAATTCATCAAAGCCCTCGAGCAGCGAAGGATCGGCGAGCCGGTACTGGCTGTCGGAACGAAGCTGCTGGTCCGCGTACGCCTGATCGCCGCCGGCCGCCGCCCGGTCGATCTGCGAATAGCTGACGTGATTGCCGCCGCTCTCGTCGACGATGATCGCGCCTTTTTGCGACAGCCGGTTGATTTCGAAAGTGGTGAAGAACAGGTGCAGAATGCTCGCATGGTAGGAGTCCTTCACGTTCTCCATGTAGAGCTTCCAGTTATTCGGCAGCACCTGGGTATAGCGCCCGATCACCACCGGCCGGCGGCGCGCGAGCACGCGCTCGATCCGCGCCATGATCGTGTCGCCGAGGTATTCCTCGATCGGCGGTACCTCTTCCGAAAAGCTTCCAAACACAAGGCCGTGCACGAGCGCGATCCGCAGCTTCCGCGGCCCGTGATCTTCGATGCGGAAACTCGGCGGCATTCCGCCTTTGCCCTTAATGCCGTCCTTGAACGCGACGCCGGTCAGGTTGCCCTTTAGATCGTAAGTCCACGCGTGATAGACGCAGCTGAAGTCCTTTTTGTTGGCGCCGTGGTCGTCGAGGCAAATGAGCGCACCGCGGTGCGCGCAGCGGTTTTCAAAAGCATAGATTTCGCCATCCGCATCCCGCGTGACGATCACGGGAGCATCGCCGACGAAACCCGTGCGGAAATCACCCGGTTTCGCCACCTCGGTCTCGAGGCACAGGTAGTTCCAACAGTTCCCCTGGAAGATTTGCTGTTGTTCGGAGCGGTAGACGTCTTCGCTTTGGAATGCCCAGTAGGGCACGCGTGTAAAGCCTTGCGGCCAGGCGCGAAATTCTTTCGCGGCCAGGTCAATGCCCATCGGTCGCAGCCTCCACCGGGATCGCTTTCGCCACCATATTCCGCCGGGATTTTCAACGCTAGGCGTTCCGGGGGGCGGCAGTTAGTGTCCGAAGGTGAGCCGCGAACGGCGCTCCACGGAGGCTCCCACGCGCGGTACGGCCCCTTGAGCCGGCCAGAAAACGATCATATTGCCCCTCGCATGGAGCTCTCCGTCCGGATTGAGCGCTGGCCGCTGGCCGGCACCTTCGCGATCAGCCGCGGCAGCAAAACCGAAGCTGTCGTGGTGGTGGCCGAACTCAACGATGGAAAGTACCACGGCCGCGGCGAATCCGTCCCCTACGCACGCTACGGCGAAACTCCGGACGGCATTGTGGCAGCCATCGAATCGGTTCGCCCGCTCGTACAGCAGGGCCTGGATCGGGTTGCGCTCCAGCACGCCGTTGCCGCCGGTGCGGCGCGTAATGCGCTTGATTGTGCCTACTGGGACGTCAGCGCCAAGCAAACTGGCGATCGGGTACATGAATTGGCCGGGATCCCCAGCCTCGGGCCGCTCACGACGGCCTATACGATCTCGCTCGCCGCGGCGGCGGACATGGCGGCAGCGGCGGAGCGTGACGCGTGGCGGCCCTTGCTGAAGGTCAAGCTCGGCGGCGGATCTGATGACGGCAAGCGGATCGCGGCGGTCCGCCGTGCCGCGCCGCGAGCGGAACTGATCGTCGATGCAAATGAGGGCTGGAATGAAGACAATCTTGCGCTCAATCTTGCAGCTTGCGCCGATGCCGGCGTGATTCTAATCGAGCAGCCTTTACCCGAAGGCTGCGACGACGCGCTTGCGCGCAGCAAACGCCCGATTCCGGTTTGTGCCGATGAGAGTGTGCACGATCGGGCTTCGCTGAATGCGCTTGCGGGGAAGTACGACGCGGTCAATATCAAGCTCGATAAGGCCGGGGGCCTCACAGAGGCGCTGGCACTCGCCGCCGAAGCCGAGCGGCAAGGCTTTGCCATCATGGTGGGCTGTATGGTCGCGACTTCGCTGGCAATGGCGCCCGCCATGCTCGTGGCGCAGCGTGCACGCTTTGTCGATCTCGATGGTCCGCTGTTGCTGGCAAAAGATCGCGCTGACGGCTTGCGGTACGAAGGTAGTCTTGTCTATCCGCCGGGGCCCGCGTTGTGGGGATGAGCACAGCCTGTTTGGTCGGGCTCGCGGCAGAGGCAAGTCTGTGGGTATCTCGCTGCTGCGATCGCTAGGGCCGATTGCGGCGCTGAGGGTGTTGTGCTGTGTCGTCGTCGCGCGCCGGGGAAACGATGGCCAACGATCCTTTGTCATTGTCGGATGTTATGAGCGAATCGCCGAGCGAGGCGGATTATCAGGCTGTCTATGTCGAGCTAACGGCGACCGAGCGTGGCCGCAACTTTCTTGCGGTTCACAACAGCCGCCATCCCGATTCCGACACGCGCCAGCTTTTGAGCACGGTGGCACGCCTTGAGGCGGCTATGCGCGACAATCCGGCTCAACAGATACCGGTCACCCTATTTCGCGGTCTTACCGATCTGGCTCGCGCGATCGAGCAATCACAAGCGGTTGTCTCGGCGAGCAGCATTTCAGCGGCCGACGATCTTTTGGCAGTCGAGCGTATCCACGATATCGGCGTGGCGTTACGCCGTCGGGACGTCGAACCGGCTTTGTGCGACGCGTTGGAGGAGGCCGCGCGCGAAGTCGGTGACGCCATCGTGCGCAGCAATGCGGCGGCTGCAGGTACGCTAAGTATTGCTTCGCTGCTGAACGACCTGTTGGCGCCCATCAACAACCTGATCGCGCGCTTCGACTCGGCCAAAAGCCCAGGCGCGGAGTTGCCCGCCGCGAGGGAAGCGCCGGGTGAGGAAGCGACATTCGACGAGCGTACGAGAGTGGACCACGTCGAACCGGCACCCGGCGTTGCCTCTGAAACGACTGTGAATGATGAGACGCAAAGCAAAACCGGCGCTGAGCGGTTTCATCTTACCACTGGCGAATCTGCGGTGCCGGTCGGTTCGCGGCTGGATTCGCCACTGCCCGATGGTGAGGTGCAAGCGAGCGTCGAAGAGGCATCAGGCGCTCTGTCGGAGCCGCCGCTTGAGGCCCTTCCTCAAATCAAGCCAAAGCCCGAACCCGAGGTCGGAGCGAAAACCGCGCTGCCGCCCGACATTTTGCGGCCGGCGGAACCGCCGACGCGACATGCGGCCCAGAGCGATTCGCTCGCGGATCTGCTGGCCTTGAGCGAAGAAGAACTCATCGCGCTGTTCAGCTAACGTCAGCGGTTTTTTTCGTTGGCGCGGAACGATTCCGATCCGACTCAACTTGGTGCGTAGGCGTCTATGTCATGCGCGTTCATTCCCTGTTAACGGAGAATGTCTTCCCATGGTGTGATTCGGTGAGCGGCACGGAAGTTGCTTTGAATTGAGTTCGATGCGGAGCAACAACGAGAGCAGGCAATTTCGTTCTCCAGGTCTGCCGGACCTTTTGTTTGTTGGTCCGCATAACACGATCATCTGGAGGCCACGATGCACAGACTCATCTGTCCCACAGTGATGGTTGTTGCGTTGTGCATGAGTATGTTCGCTTCAAGCAATGTGTCTGCGCGTGATGACGGTCGCTACGCCAATGAACCACTTCACGCCTGGTTCGATCAGTTGGCGAGCGGAAAGGGCTTATGCTGTTCCTTCGCTGACGGCTTTAGCGTCCAGGATGTCGATTGGGATACGCAGGATGGCCGCTATCGCGTGCGGCTGCGCGGCGAATGGATCTTCGTGCCCGAGAACGCTCTGGTAACGGAGCCTAATCGTTTCGGCCCTGCGGTAGTCTGGCCCTACACTGATGCGGAGGGGGCCACACAGATCCGCTGCTTTTTGCCGGGTGCCGGCGCGTAGAGCTGTCATCGCCTATTTTTCGCGCAAGCGGGAAATTGGGGCGGCAGTTGTATCTTTGAAATGAATCTTCGGCGCTGGCGCGGCAACGAGCCGTTGGTGCCGACTTGATCGCGATTTTCCGGGCGGACGGCGGCGGCGAGGATACTGAGGTCGATCACTCTAGGCGACGAGCCGCGAGAACAGCTCCGGATCGATGTTGCCGCCCGATAGGACGGCGACGGCGATTTTGCCGGTAACGTCGATCTTCCCGGTCATCAGCGCCGCAAGGGCAACGGCGCCGCCCGGCTCGACCACGAGCTTTAATTCCGAAAACGCGAACGCGACGGCGGCGGCGACTTCTTCATCAGTCGCCACAACTCCAGCTCCGACCAGTGATTGATTGATCGCAAAGGTGAGCTTGCCCGGCATGCGCGCCATCAACGCGTCGCAAATTGTGCCGCTGAGCGCGGCATTCTGCTCGCGTTGCCCGCTGCGAAACGAGCGGGCGTGATCGTCGAATCCCTGCGGCTCGGCGGTGTAGAGCACGGCATTCGGTACGCGCGCCCGAACCGCAAGGGCGATACCGGCGGTCAGCCCGCCGCCGGACGCGGTCACCACGACGACATCGGGCACCAGACCGAGCGCGTGCAAATCCTCGACGATCTCGAGGCCCGCTGTGCCCTGGCCGGCGATAATCAGAGCGTCGTCGTAGGGCGGCACGAGAACGGCGCCGCGCCGCGCCGCGATTTCACCGGCGATCGCTTCGCGGTCGTCGCGGGAGCGGTCGTAAAGCACGATTTCGGCGCCGAGCGCTGCGGTCCGTTCGCGTTTGGCGCGGGGGGCATCGCGAGGCATCACGATCACGCAGCGCATGCCTAGAAGCCGCGCCGCCGCTGCCACGCCCTGGGCGTGGTTTCCCGACGAGAACGCCACCACGCCGCCGGCGCGCTGCTCCGGCGGAATCGCAGCCAGCCTGTTGTAGGCGCCGCGGAACTTGAACGAGCCGGTGTGTTGCAGGGTCTCGGCTTTTAGAAAGACCCGCCCACCAGTCATTGCGTCGAGCGCCGCGGACGTCAGAAGCGGTGTGTGCAAGGTGACACCGGCAAGCCGACGAGCGGCTTCGTCGACATCCGCGGCTGTTGGCAAGGAAACCGGGGCTTCCATGGATCAACGGTATCCCCGCCGTCGCTTGGCAAGCAAGACCGCCGACGGCAGGTCGCAATTGACCGGCCACCACAATCGCGTGACCGGCCGAAACGACCGTAGTTGGCCGGTCGTGCGCGCCGCCAAGCGTCCTATGCGACCGGCAAGCTACTGATCGAACCGTCCGGCTGCGTGCGCCAGCATGGTGTAGACCTTGCCAGTGTCGGAGGTCAGGTAGTTGCGCACCACCGCAGGTCCGCGGTCGCCACGCGAAACCTCCTCAAGCAGCCGTTCGAATTCGTGAATGTACTGTTCCACGGTTTGCCGGAATTCTGGATCGGCGCGGTACTTGCGGCGGATCTCTTCGAATGCCTTCTGACCTTGAGGTGTGTAGAGCCGCCGGTTGAACAGGTTGCGATCGCCGCGCTTGTACCGCTCCCACAATTCGGCGGCGGCGTCGTGGTCGATCATCCGCGCCACGTCGACTGCAAGCGAGCCCAGCGAGTCGATACCGTCGCGCGCCATCCGGAGAGCCAGCCCAAGAGCCATGATGGCGATCTG
>VFSW01000741.1_pt1 | contig 48413 bp, 48 predicted proteins | sample 5358111 | NCBI WGS metagenome assembly VFSW01 (sample SAMN11554181, study PRJNA540505) | mine drainage metagenome | isolation source: sediment from site ElyBrook_90M | place: USA: Ely Copper Mine, Vershire, VT | collected 2017 | reverse complement strand
ACTCTCCACCGACAACGCCGCCATGATCGCCGCCGCCGCCTTCCCCCGCCTTCTGCGCGGTTACTTCGACGATCTCGCTCTCCCCGTCCGCGCTAACCTCGCATTGGCGTAAGACGTCTGTTATAAGTCATGTTACTTATAGCCGGCTTGTTACTAAATCGGCTTGACGGATCTTCGGCCCGCGGCCATACTGTTAGTGGCGTCGGCGGCGGGTCCCACCCGGGCGCGCCTGCCTCCGCCAAAAGCGCAAAGGGGCGCGTAGACCGCGCCGCCAAACAGGGCAGCAACAGGAATCCGGCGGCGCGGGCCGCGCACCGTTTTGCGCGTGTTCTTTAAAAAGCGCAAAGGGGCGCGCAGACCGCGCCGCCAAGCAGGGCAGCAACAGGAATCCGGCGGCGCGGGCCGCGCACCGTTTTGCGCGTGTTCTTTAAAAAGCGCAAAGGGGCGCGCAGACCGCGCCGCCAAGCAGGGCAGCAACAGGAATCCGGCGGCGCGGGCCGCGCACCGTTTTGCGCGTACTTCTAAAAGGAGGTCGTTTCCACCCATGAGCAAGTTCTATCTCCGCACCTTCGGGGCCGCCCTGTTTGCCGCGGCCGCGCTGACTTCTCCCGTCGTGGGGCAGTCCTTGGAGAATACCGATGTGGATGGCGATATCGTCATCCGTTGGACCGCCGTGCCTTTGGCCATGGCGCCCCTCGCCGCCGCCATCCCCGCCGTAGCCATGACCAGCGTCACCGTCGGCCCGCAAGTGACGGGATTCCCCTGCTTCGGAGGCGCCGCCGGATGCGTGGACACTACCGCCAGCACCGTGGCTATCCCCATGCCCCTCGCGGTGATTCCTCAGAAGGGCGCGGTCACCTACACCGTGCAGTTTCAAGATAATTCCTACACCGGAACCTGCAGCGCCGCCTATACCCTGACCCAGGGAACCACCGCCATCGCGCACAAGAGCTATTCCTTGAGCGGTGGATGCAAGTCCGGCTACGTCTATACCGTGGCCTTTAACACCACCGTTCCGGCCAAGCCCGGAGCCACCAAACTGTCCGGTTCCGTGGTCGGCGGCACGAACAAGAGCGCCGCGTCCCTGGGCATCGCCATCCAATAACCGGGCGCGCCTTAGCTCACGACCCGCGCGCGGAACGCCCGCGTCCCGAAGACGAAGCACAGCGTGATGGTGGCCGCCAGCCCCGCCAGCACAAACGGCATGGGCAGCGTCGGCATGGCGTGGCCGTGCGCCGGCGGCACCATCGCGTAACGCAGTCCTTCCGCCGCGTAAGTCAGCGGATTAAACAGGGTGATGACCTGGAACCAGCGTATGTTACCCAGCGCGCTCCAGGGATAGTAAGTGCAGCCCGTGAATAGCAGCGGAGTTAGAATGATGGAAAACATCAGGCTGATCTGTTCCGGCTTCACCACCGTGCCGATCACCAGCCCGATGCCCGACCCGGCGAACGCCGCCAGCACGATCATGCCGATCAGGATCCCGGCGCGGTCGCCCCGCACCGCGTAGCGGCTCCCCAGCACCCACCACGCCGCCGGAAAAATCACGCTCCCCGCCACCATGCTGCGCAGCGAGGCGAACAGCATCTTCTCCGCCGCCACCAGCCAGATGGGCATGGGCGCCAGCAGCCGGTCGTCGATCTCCCGCGCATAGCCCAGGTCCAGCGCCAGCGGCAGCGTGATCCCCTGGATGGCGGCCATCAATTCCGTCAGTCCCACGATGCCCGGCAGCAGCAGCGCCGCGAAGTTTCCCGCCGTCAGCCCGATGCCCGGCAGAATCTTGCAGAAGATCAGCAGAAAGAACATCGGCTGGATCAGCGACTGCACCAGGAACTGCGGCAGCTCGCGGCGCGTCACCGCCAGGTCGCGGCGCAGCGTCGCCCCGAATGCGTTGCCGGCCAGCCAGAGCCGGTTGGTGTGGCGCGTGGGTGTCATCAGCGCAGGTGCCTCCCCGTTAAGTAAATGAATACGTCTTCCAGGCTCGGCTGCTTCACGTGCAGGTCCCGCACCTGCGCCCCGGCCAGCAGCGCCGCCTGCGTCGCCGGGCCTACCAGCGCCGCCGCCTTCTCCGCGTACAGCCGGTAGGTCGCCACGTCCGCTTCGTCGTCCGGCGCCGGCGCGGCCCCGGCGTCCAGTTCGTCCGCCTTGCTCACCCCGGCCACCGCGCGCAGGGCCTCCATCACCCTCCCGCCCGCGTCCGGCGCCGGCAGGCTCACCCGCAGCTCCAGGGCGTTGCCCCCGGGGATCAGCTTCTTCAGCTCCGCCGAGGTGTCGTTCACCAGGATGCGCCCCTTGTCCATGATGGCGATCCGCCCGCATAGCTGGTCCGCCTCGTTCATGTCGTGGGTCGTCAGCAGGATGGTCAGCCCCTGCGCGTTGAGCGCGCGGATGCGGTCCCACAGGAACAGCCGCGACTGCGGGTCCAGGTTGTTGGTCGGCTCGTCCAGGAACAGCACGTCCGGCGCGTGCATCAGCGCCCGCGCGATCATCAGCCGCTGCGACATGCCCCCCGAGTAGCGCGTCACCCGCTCGTGCTGCCGCTCGCCCAGCCCCAACTCGCCCAGCAGCGCGTCCGCCCGCCGCTCCCGCTCGCCGCGCGGCACCCCGTGATACGCCGCGTGAAACGTCAGGATCTCCCGCACCCGCAGGCTGCGGTCCAGGTTGCTCTGCTGCGGCACTACCGCGATGCGCTGCTTGATGCCGATCGGATCCGCCGCCACGTCCAGGCCCATGATCGCCGCCGTGCCCGCGGTCGGCTGCACGCTGGTGATCAGCACTCCGATGGTGGTGGTCTTGCCCGCTCCGTTCGGCCCCAGCAGCCCGAAGATTTCGCCCGGACGCACGCTGAACGTCACCCCGTCCACCGCGTTCACGTTGGACTTGGCGTAGCGCTTCACCAGGCCGCGCACTTCTATGGCGGGGACGTCGGGGTGCATGGGTTCTACGATTGTAGCCGATCCCGCGCCGCCCGCCAAACGCCGCCGTCAGCCGCCGTCAGCGGAACAGTTGCGGCGCGAACTCGTCCAGGTATTGGCGCCAGTTAATCCATGTGTGCGCCCCGGGGCTTTCGTGAAACTCCGGTTTGAAGCCGTGCTTCTGGAACATCTCGACGGTGGCCTTGGTCACCGGCATCAGCCGGTCTTCCTTGCCCGTCGCAAACCAGAACAGCTTCAGCCCAGGCTTCAACGCCGCGTCGTCCAGCATGGGGTGCTCCTGCTCCCATTCGGGCGGCGGACCCGCCGGCGGCCCCGTCGCGCCCGCCGGACGCCGCCCCATCGAGAACACTCCGGAGCTGAACACGCCGATGTAGGCGAACCGGTCCAGGTGCGACATCGCAATCGCCAGCGTCTGCCCGCCCCCCATCGAAAGGCCCGCGATGGCCATGTGGTTGCGATCCGTCAGCACGCGGTAGTTCTTCTCCACGTAGGGCATGATGTCGCTGACGAAGTCGTCCACGAACTCGTCGCGCGCCGGACGCGCCGTCCCCGGCGCCGGCGGAAAGTTCGGCGTGGTGTGCCCGGCCGGCATCACCACGATCATGGGCTGCGCCTTCCCGGACGCGATCAGGTTGTCCAGGATGAACCCCGCCCGCCCCACCGACGTCCACGAGTCGTCGCAGTCCCACGCCCCGTGCAGCAGGTAGAAGATCGGATACTTGCCGCCTCCCAATTCATATCCCGGCGGCGTGTAGACGTGCATGCGCCGGAAACGCGACAGCGCCGTCGAGTAATAGGTCACCGCCGCCACCGCCCCGTGCGGCGCTTGCGCCGTGTCCATGAACGCCGCCCCCGGAATATACACCAGGCTCGAGTCGTTGGTGTTCGACTCGCTCACCGCCGGATTGCGCGGATCCATGGTGGCCACCCCGTCTACCAGGAACGTGTACCGGTAGGCCCCCGGATCGATGGGACCTACGGTAGCCGACCATACCCCGCGCTCGTCCTTCGTAAACGCCGGGCCTTCCCGCGGCAAGCCCTCGATGTCGCTCGCCTGCAGCCCCACTGTCTTGGCCTGCGGCGCGTAAATACGGAACACCATGCGATGGTCCGGCAGGACCTCCGGCGATACCACCTGGGGCGGGCGCGTCATCTGCGCGCGCGCCATGCCTCCGCCGAACGCCCCTGCCAGCAGGGCCGCGGCGATCCATAACCTTTGTCTCATCTGCTTCTCCTTAAGGTGTTTCCCATCGCCCCGATGCGGCGGAGCGGAACAGCGCGTCGATCACCGCCATGTTGCCCACGGCGTTCTCCAGCGGTACCGGCACATCGCCCTCGCCTCGCACCGCCCGCGAAAACAGGTCGCCCTGGATGGTGTATTGATCCGCAACCGGGAAGGTCTCGGTTTGTATGCCCGCCCCGTAAACGTCCGAGCCGTCGTCGATGAAGATGCGGCACGCCTGGTCCACCGGCGCGTTGAACGGGATTTCAATCTCGATGCGGCCCCGCGTTCCGAACAGGTGCATGCGCTGGTAAGGCGCCAACTGCGTCGAGCAGGTGAAGCTCGACTGTCCGGACGGGAAATCCAGCAGGCCCGAGGATAAGCGGTCGATGTGCATCTCCGGGTCGCGCTCGATCAGGGCCATCGCCCGCCGCGGTTCCTCGCCGAAGATGAACCGCGACGTCGTGATCGGGTAGCAGCCGATGTCCAGCAGGCCCCCGCCGCCCCAATCGCGCACGTTGCGGATATTGGCCGGGTCGCGGTTGAAGTAGCTGAAGAAACCCTGGATGGCGCGCAACTCGCCGATGCGCCCCTCCCGCACCAGGGCGCGGGCGCGCAGCCATTGCGGATGCGTGCGCACCATGAACGCCTCGCCGATCTTCACCCCGGTGCGCGCCTGCGCGTCCAAAAGCCGTCGCGCTTCGGCCGCATCCAGCGTCACCGGCTTCTCGCACAGCACGTGCTTGCCCGCGTCCGCGCAGCGCACCGACCAGGACAGGTGCAGGTGATTGGGCAGCGGGTTGTAGACCGCCTCGATCTCCGGATCGGCCAGCAGTTCTTCGTAGGAGCCGTAGGCTTTGGCAATGCCCAGGTCGCTGGCCGCCTGCCGCGCCCTGGCCAGATCGCGGGAAGCGATGGCCGTAATTTCGCACCACGCCCCGCGCTGCATGGCCGGAATCACTTTCTTCAGGGCGATCTCGGCGGCGCCCAGCACCCCCCAGCGGACTTTGCGGATCATCGGATCTCCAAGGGTCTACCATACAGCATGGCGCGCCGCGCCATGCGATATTGTTCCTGATTGGCCAATGTACAACAACGCATCGTGGTGCTGGTGGGCCTGCCCGGCTCCGGCAAATCCTCCTGGCTCGAACGGCAGGGGATTACGGGCATCGGCTCGGACTGGATCCGCCAGGTGCTGGCCGACGACGCCACCGACCAGACTATCCATGCGCGCGTGTTCCTCACCATGCGCTACCTGCTGCGCCACCGGCTGGCGGCCGGCCGCGCCGTCTCCTACATGGATGCCACGCACCTCACCCCCGAAGAACGGCGCCCGTATATCCTGATCGCCCGCGCCTACGGCTGCGAGGTGGAGGCGTTGTACTTCGACGTGCCGCTGGAAATTTGCCGCGCGCGCAACAGCCGGCGCGGCCGGGTCGTGCCGGAGGAGGCGCTCGAGCGCATGGCGGCCAGGTTGACGCCGCCGGAACTGGCGGAGGGGTTTACCCGCGTCACCTTGGCGCCGTAGTCAGCGCACCTGTTCGTCTTTTTCCACCTTGCCGTCGCGGATGTGGATGACGCGGTGGGCGTGCAGCGCGATATCGTGCTCGTGGGTTACCAGCACGATGGTGTTGCCCTGCTGGTAGAGGCGCTCGAACAGGGCCATGATCTCGTTGCCGGTGACGCTGTCCAGGTTGCCGGTGGGCTCGTCGGCCAGCAGGATCGACGGATCGTTGACCAGCGCGCGGGCCACCGCCACGCGCTGCCGCTGGCCGCCGGAAAGCTCGTTGGGCTTGTGCATCATGCGCGCTTCCAGGTCCACCTGGCGCAGGGCCGCCTTGGCGCGCTCGGCGCGCTGGGCCGCGGGCGTGCCGTTGTAGATCAGCGGCAGCTCCACGTTATGCAGCGACGTGGCGCGCGGCAGCAGGTTGAAGGTCTGGAAGACGAAACCGATCTCCTTGTTGCGGATGCGCGCCAGTTCGTCGTCGGTCATCTCGCTCACCAGCCGGCCGTTGATGTAATACTGCCCCTTGGTGGGCGTGTCCAGGCACCCGATCAGGTTCATCAGGGTGGACTTGCCCGAGCCCGACGGACCCATGATGGCCACATACTCGCCTCGCTTGATGGTGATATCCACGCCCGACACCGCGTGAATCTCCTGGTCGCCCATCACGTAGGTCTTCCACAGGTCGTACGTGCGGATGACGATGCCGTCGCGTTTGAGTTGTTCGCCGCGCTCGATCGCCTCTTTCTCTGCGACTGCTTGTGCCATAGTCGGACTCGCTCTCTAAGCCTTCTGGGGCGTGGGCAGCTTGTTGTCCACCTTCACCTGGGCCTCGTTGCGCAGGGTGCGGATCACCTGGTAGCTGCCGGTGACGATCTCGTCACCCTCCTTGAGGCCGGTCAAAACTTCAATGTCGGTGGCGCCGGTGATGCCGGTCTCGACCTTACGGAACTCCGCCTTGCCGCCGCTGATCACAAACACGCCCTGGACCTCTTCCTTGCGGGCCTTTTCCTCGGCCGGCGTCAGCTTGGTGGCCGCCTGCGCGGCGCCCGGAGTCTTGGGCTTCACCTCCAGGTCGCCCTTCTGCCGTATGGTCAGCGCCTGGATGGGGATGGTCAGCGCTTTCTGGCGCGTGGCCGTGGTGATCTTCGCCGTACAGGACAGCCCCGGCCGGATCTCCTCGGGCGGATCGTCCATGGCGATCACCACCTTGAAGTCCTTGGCTTCCTGGCTGGAGACCGCGCTCTGCGAAGCGGCCAGCCCGGTCGAGCGCAGGATGGCGGTGTTGCCGATCTCGATGACGTGCCCTTTGAAAGTCTTGTTGGGAATGGCGTCGATGGTGATGTCCGCCTTCTGACCGAGCGCCACGCTCACGATGTCGGTTTCGTCCACCTTCACTTCGGCGGTGATCAGCGACATGTCGGCGATAGTCATGATGGTGCTGGCCGCGGAGTTCTGGATGCCCGGCACCACCGTCTCTCCCACCCGCACCGGCAGGTTGGTCACCACGCCGTCCAGCGGCGCGTAGGAATCGTACTTGTTCAACACATCGGCCACCTGCGCCAACTGGGCCTTGGCCTGGGCCACCCGGCGCTGCGTGGCGGCCAACTGGGCGGCCTGCTGCTCGCGCTGCGAGCGGGCCTGCTCCAGGCGCGTCTGCTGCTCCGTCAGGGCCGCCGCCGCGGCGTCATAGGTGGCTTTCTTGGCGTCGAAATCCTGCTTGGAAAGAAGCTGGTCCTTGAATAATTGCTGGGCGCGCTGGTAGTCGAGCTTGGCGTGTTCCAGGTCCGCTTCGGAATGTTCGATGATGGCCTGCTGCGTGCGCAGGTTCTCGTCCCCCACCTTCAGGCCCGCCTCCGATGCGTTCGAATCCGCCTCCGCGGAACTCACCGCGGCTTTCTGGGAATTCAACTGCGCCTCGGGTTGGATATTCTCCACGCGCGCCACCATCTGCCCCTTGCGCACGCGGTCGCCTTCCTTAACCAGGATCTGGGTGAGCGTTCCCATGGCGTTGGCGCCAATATTGATATAGGTTTTGGGCTTAATCTCGCCCGAGGCCGTGACCACGCTGGTAAGGTCCTGGCGGACCGCCTTGCCAGTCTGGACGGTCACCACGCCGCGCTTACTGTAGACGGTGCTGGCGTAGACTCCGACGCCCAGAATGAGGACCACGGCGATAATGAGGATAGTTTTCCATTTGCGCTTCACAAGTGCAGACTCCTAGTTGGCCGACGATATTGAGACGCAATTCTTAACGGGAGAGTTCAATCCATATCTTAACATTCGTCCGGCCCGGCGGAGCCTCACGGCCAGCGCACGCTGTCGGGCGGCGTATTGTGGCACTGGTTGGAATCGGTGACGCCGGAGGAGATCTGCGCGCAGGCGTTGTCGGTGGCCGTGCGCAGGGCCAGTTCGCGGGTGCTGGCGGACGCCGTCCGGCAGGCCTGCCGCCCGCCGTAAGTGATACATACCTCGCAGCGAATCCGTCCCGTGTTCATGGTCGAGTAGACCACGAACCCAACCACCAGCGCCACAAAAAGGATGCCCAGCCAGACGCTGCTCTTCACGCGAAGAAATTGCCCATGTGCCGGAACTTGGCGTAGCGCTGGTCCACCAGTTGATCGGGGCCGAGGGGGGCCAGTTCGTCGAGGGCTTTCAGCAAGCCGGCGGCCAGCGACTCGGCCGCGCCGCCGGTGTCTTCATGCGCGCCGCCGGCTGGTTCGCCGATGATGCCGTCGATCAGCCCCAGCTTCAGCAGTTCCTCGGCGGTCAGGCGCAGCGCCGCGGCGGCCAGTTCGGCCTTGGTCGAGTCGCGCCAGATGATGGCGGCGCAACTCTCCGGGGAAATCACGCTGTAAATGGCGTTCTCCAACATCAGCACGCGGTTGCCCACGCCCAGCGCCAGCGCGCCGCCGCTGCCGCCTTCGCCGATCACTACGCAGATCACCGGCACCGCCAGGCGGGCCATTTCCCTCAGGTTGCGGGCTATGGCTTCGGCTTGGCCGCGCTCTTCGGCGTCGATTCCAGGGTAGGCCCCGGGAGTGTCCATCAGGGTCAGCACCGGACGGCCGAATTTGGCGGCTAACTGCATGATGCGCAGCGCCTTACGATAGCCTTCCGGCTTCGGCATGCCGAAATTGCGATAGAGCTTCTGCTTGGTGTCGCGGCCCTTCTGCTCACCGATCACCATCACCGGCCGTCCGTCCAGAAAAGCCGAGCCGCACACGATGGCGGGATCGTCGCCAAACAGCCTGTCGCCGTGGATCTCGCGAAATTCGGTGAAGATGCGATCGATGTAATCGAGCGCGTGGGGGCGCTTGGGATGGCGCGCCAGTTGCACGCGCCGCCAGGCATCCGCTCGCGCTTGTTCAGATGCGGGCATCCGTTGGGGTCCTGGTAGACCAGCGGGTTCCGGTAGCACTCCTGAATATCTTAGCAGACCCGGCCCGCCGCCCAGGAACCGATTGGTCTCAATCCATCCAAAACGGGGGCGGCCGGATCTTGTCAACTCCCCGCTCGCGTTCCAGACTGAAAGAAGGGGTATCGCATGGGCATGGCTGCCTGCGCTACTTCATCGAGAGGAGGAGAAATCGAATGTGCGACTATTCTTTGATGGGCGTTCCGAACCGCCTGGGTGCGGAGCATGAAGATCTGGTAGCCCACCGGTTCCCGGCCGGTTCGATGGGGCTGGCATCGCCGTTGGAGGTCATGCGGCTGGAACGGCCGGCGCCACGGCCGTGGGGAATCCGCGCGGCCGCCGCGGCCGTACGGGAGTTCTTCAATCCGCCGGTCCGGGAGCAGGTGGCGGCGGTCTGCATCCCGCCCGGCGCGCGTCTGTGGCTGCGGGATATTCCGGAACGCGTGCAGTCGGAACTGGGCGTCGGGCCGGAGCAGAGCGTGGTGTTTACCCAGACCGGCGCGGCGGTGAACACCTACCGGGATGCGGTGCGCTTTTCCAACGGCCGCGTAATGCTCCTCCAGGAACTGCGGGAAGGCCAGCGCGTGCGGGTGCTGGATCTCTCCCTGGCCGAAACCGCCGCGCCGTTCCTGGAAGATCGGGAGGCGTTCTCCGGCTGGAGCGCCGCGCTATACGGCGCCCGCTGAGCCTACGGCCGGCGAACGAACTTGCCGCCCTTCTGGTTGGGGTCCAAGGTCATGCGGAAGTCGCCGGTCCCGGCCGTATCGTCGAACTCCATGATGACGTTGTCGCCGGCGTCCTTGATGTGGAGATAGCGCCATTCCTCGAACGGATAGTTTACCGGCGACGCGCTGCCGGACGGCCGGCCTGAGGGATGCGATTCAATCTCGTCCGGCGGGCCGAACATGATATAGATCCGGCCGCGGTCGGTCTTCCAGCCGGGCGTGGCGCTCCAGGCGAAGCGTTTGTTGGCGAACGCGATGCGCCGGTAGTGTTCCTCGCGGAACGCGTTGGTGGCGCTGCCGGGAGTGGGGTTGCGGCGGTCCCAGAACTGTTCGATGAAGTGCTTGCGCTCCGCGCCGGTCTTCAGGCTCAGGAAGGCGGCGCGCTCGCGGTCGTTGATGATGTAGACGACGTCTTCCTGGAGCCACTTGGTGTAGGGGTCAACCGCGGCCTGTTGGGCGGCCGTCGCGCCCGCGGCCGGGGCCTGCGCCTGCCAGGCGGCCAGCGCTCCGGCGGCGGCGAGTATCAAAACAGCGGCCGAGACGAACGGCGCCAGGGCCGACCCTTGCGGCGGATAGAGTAGACGGCGGATGCGTTTCACCAGACTGCCTCCCGTAGACGCCAGCACGGCTCGATTGGCCGCCCAGCGGGTTTCTTCCAGGGCGGCCAGGGCCGCGGCGTATTGACTCGCGTCGCCGCTGGCGGCCACCGCCAGGTCGTCACAACAGTTTTCGCGCTCGGTGCGGATCACGCGGGAGATCCACCAGATCGCGGGATGATAGAACAGAAATCCCTCGACGAGGGTTTGCAGCAGATTGACCAGGTAGTCGCGGCGGCGGATGTGGGCCAACTCGTGGAGCAGGATCGCTTCCACCTGGCCGGCGGGCATTCCGGCCAGCATGCCGGCGGGAAACAGGATCACGGGGCGCAGAAAGCCCACGGCCACGGGTACCGCGGCGAGACCGGTTTCGAGCAACTCGACCGGTGCGGAAAGGCGCAGGCGGGCGCGCAGCCGGTCCAGGCGCCGGGGCCAGGGATCGGGCGCGCGGCACACCCCGCGGCGGCGCAGGCGCTGCGCCGCCAGCCACCCGGAGGCCGTGCGCAGGTGGAACACGATCACGCCGGCGATCCAAAAAGGGACCAGCCAGGCCGGGACATCCGCCATGCGGAAGCGCGCGGGCATGGGCGCCGCCTGGCCGCCGGGCAGCGGCGCGCGCGGGATGGCGCGGGGCAGGGAAGCGGCGGCGCCCATGGCCGGCGGCATCAGGCGGGAGAGCGTCAGAACGAATCCCGCCAGGACTCCCAGCATGGCCAGGTAGGCGCAGGCATAACGCACCCGCGGCGAGCGCCATGCGAAGAGCACCGCGGCCAGCGCCAGGGCGGCCAACGCGCCTTCCCACAGGGAGTGCAGCAGGGTCCAGCCGATCGCCCGCGCCAGTGGCGATTGCACCAGGTGTTCGAAGGGCGTCATCGCGGTTTCCTCCGGTATTCGTCGAGCATCCGGCGCATCTCCGCAAGATCTTCCTTGGAGGCGCCGCGCGCCGACAGCGCGCCCAGCAGCAGGCCTTTGGCGGAGCCGTCGAAGGCGCGCTGGAGCAGGTCGCCGGCAAGCTGGCGCTGGGTCCACTCGCGCGGCCGGGCGGCCTGGTAAACGTGCGAGCGCGCCTTTTCATCGCGCCGCACCAGCCCCTTCTCGGCCATCACCTGCAACTGCTTCAGCACGGTGGTGTACTGGGCGGGCTTGCGCGCGGCGACGATCCCGTGCACGTCGCGCACCGTGCTGGGGCCGCGGCTCCACAGCACGGTCAGGATTTCCAGTTCGGCGTCGGTGGGACGGGGCGGGTTCGCCGGCATCTACGACGACAATACTACGATGTTCATCGTATGTCAAGAGCGGTCCGCGCGAAAATCGCCGGAATGTCTTCGGCCGACTCGGGAGCGCCGCTGCTATCTGTGCCTTGCGAAATGAATCGGCTTGACCGGGACGGGACTGTGCAGGATTCTCAACTCGGCCTGTCCGTCGCCAACGAGCTTCATTTCGAATTGGAGGACATCATCATTGTCCTTTTCCTCGAAGGTCAGCGTGTCGCCATCCAGTTTCGGATTGAGCATGGGTGAAATCTCGTCCGAGTGTTCGGTGGAGTCCGGCTCCTGCAGGTCCCCGTTCTTGTCGACGTTAATGCTGCAGGCGGTGGTTTCTCCGGAGATCGGATCGCCAGCCTTCAACCTGATGGTGCAAATCACCTTGCCCTTGAATGTCGCCTCCCACGTGCCGGCGAACTTCTTTTGCGCCTCGGCCCCGGCGTCTTGCGCCGCCAGGGGAAGACAGGCAAACAGGGGCAGCAGGGCAACTACGAACTTGGACATGGCCTCGATCGCAGCAAGCCGGTGGCCATTCGCGGTAGTCCAACCAGCGGGAACGGGTTTGTGATTGGAAACCGTGCATGCCAATCACATATGTGAGCCGGACGCTACGCGATTGGCCCCCAACCCCGCCGAAAGGAGATTCCCGGGGAGACGGTTACTCGCCAGCTACGCGGATCACCAGCTTGCCGAAATTCTCGCCGCGGAAGAGTTTTTGCAGGGTCTCCGGAAAAGTTTCCAAACCGTCCACCACATCCTCGCGCGCCTGCAGTTTGCCGGTGGCCGCCCAGCCGGCCAATGCCTGCATGCCTTCGGGGTAGCGCGCCGCGTAGTCGAAGACCACGAAGCCTTCCATGCGCGCGTGGTTGACCAGCAGGGAAAGGTAATTGCGCGGGCCTTGGATCGCTTCGGGATGATTGTACTGGGAAATGGCGCCGCAGACGATCACCCGCGCGTGCCGGGTGAGCAGGGACATGGCGATGTCCAGGATCTCGCCGCCCACGTTGTCGAAATAGATATCGATGCCGCGCGGGCAGTGCCGCGCCAGGGCCGCGCGCACGTCTTCGCTCTTGTAATCGATGGCCGCGTCGAAGCCCAGGTCGTCCGCCACGTAGCGGCACTTCTCGGGTCCGCCGGCGATGCCCACCACGCGGCAGCCCTTGATCCTGGCGATCTGCCCGGTCACCGCGCCCACCGCGCCGGCGGCGGCCGAAACCACCACCGTCTCGCCCGCTTTGGGCTGGCCGATATCGAGCAGGCCGAAATAAGCCGTCAGGCCGGGCATACCCAGGGCGCCCAGGAAACGCGGCAGCGGCGCCAGGCGGGGATCGGCCTTGACCATCTCACGGGCGCGGACCACGGCGTAATCCTGAACGCCGGTCATGCCAACGACGATATCGCCCGGCGCCAGGCTGGGATCCTGGGAAGCCACCACCCGGCCGACGCCGCCCGCGCGCATGACGTCGCCGATGCCCACCGGGGCGATGTACGACTTGCCCGCGTTCATCCAGCCGCGCATGGCCGGATCGAGCGACAGGTACAGCACGCGCACCAGCGCTTCTCCGGGTCCCGGCTCCGCGGCGGGCGCGGTGACAAATTCAAAATCGCCGCGCTGCACCATGCCCTTGGGGCGGGCGATCAACTTGAACTGGCGGTTCTCGAGTGTGCTCATATCCAGTCCAGGTTCGCATAATGCGGCGGTGCTGTCACGGCGCGCCTTACAGCAGCGCGCCGGCGCGGGCGTGCCGCAGCGCCTGGATGGCCGCGCCGCGCGCCCCCGCGGTATCGCCGTTGGGCATGATGTAAATCGGGATATCGGCCTGCTCCGCGCGCTGGGGAGGCATGCCCGCGTGAATTTCGCCGATGAACCAGCGCTGGAACTCGGGGCTGGTTTCGATGGCGCCGCCGCCCACCACCAGCGCGTCGGGATCGAAGGTGTTGATCATCTCGTCGAAGAAGATGCCCAGGGCGTGGGCCTGCACGCGGAAGATTTCCCGGCACATGGGGTCGCCCCGCTCGGCCATCCCCCGCACCAGCTTGGCGGCCTGGCGCCGCTCGATCGCGTGCAGCTCATGCCCCGGATAGCGGGGCAGAAAGTAAGGCAGGAACGACCGTTCGATGGCCGTGAGCGAGCACACCGATTCCAGGTCGCCGGTGCGGCCGCAATTGCAGCGCGGGTCCAGCCCGTCGATGCCGCGGATGTTCTGGTAGGGAAGCAACACGTGCCCCAGCTCGCCGCCGAAGCCCTGGCGGCCCTTGATGTCGCGGCCGCCGATGATGATGCCGCCGCCCAGCCCCGTGCCGATCACCACGGTGACCGAGGTGGCCTGGCTGCTGGCGCCGAAGATGTTGAAGTGCCCCCACAGCGCGCCGGCGTTGCCGTCGTTCAAATAGGTGACCGGGACGCCCAGGCGGCTTTCGAGGTTGGCGCGGATGTCATAGCCGTTCCAATCGCGGTGCACGAAGTTGGTGGAACCCTTGGCGCTCAGCACGCCTGATGCGCTGGCCGGCCCGGGCGTATCCAGCCCGGCGGCCACCACGTCGGCCACCTGCAAGCCGGCTTTATCGACAGCGATGCGCAGCCCCTCTACGATCTGGGCCAGGCAGATCTGGGGTCCTTCCTTCGAGCGGGCGGGATGCTCGCACAGCCCCTCGATCAGGAACTGCTCCTGCCCGTTCACTAACGTATAGTTGATGGCGGTTCCGCCCAGATCCACTCCGGCCACGACGCGCACGGCGGTCTCCTCGCAAAGGTGAATTTCGATGCCCGAAGTTTCCAGAATAGCACCGCGGGGCGCGGCGGCTTGCCGGCCCGCCGCAGGCCGTGTTACCAATTTAAGATGCCCTTGAGCCAAGCCCTTTTACCCGAATTCGACCACGAAATGGCCAACTCGCGCCGGGTCCTGGAGCGCGTGCCCGAGGAACAGTTCGACTGGCGGCCGCACGCCAAATCCATGACCATGGTCCGGCTGGCCACGCACGTGGCCGAACTGGTGGGTTGGGCCGGCACGACGCTGGAGACCGAGTCGCTGGACTTTGCCCCGCCGGGCGCGCCGCCGTATCAGCCGCGCGTGGCCGCGTCCCGCGCCGCCCTGCTGGAGACGTTCGACAAGAGCGTGGCGGGCGCCCGCGCGGCCATCGCCGCGGCCACGGACCCGCAATGGATGGCGCCCTGGACCCTGCTCAACGGCGGCAAGGTAGTGTTCTCCATGCCGCGGATCGCCGTATTTCGCGGCATGGTGATGAACCACATCATCCATCATCGCGGCCAACTGGTGGTGTACCTGCGGCTGACCGACGTTCCGGTGCCCGCGCTTTACGGTCCGTCGGCCGACGAGCCGGCCGCCTGAGCGCCAACTGAACCGCAGTGGTATGATGGGTGAATCCGAGGGATTGGCGCGTGCCGAGAGACTCCGACAAAGCTGGGAAAACCCGTTCGGCGCTTGTGGTTCCCCTGGCGATCGCCTTCGCCGCCTTGACGGCGGGGCTGTGGGCGCCGGGCGTGGCGCACACGGCCACCGGCCAGACGGAAGGCGACCTGCGCGGCAACGTCAAGTCCTTCGCTTCCGCCTACGCCTTGATTGAAGAAAATTTCGCGGATGCGCTGGCGCCCGAGAAGGCCATCTATCAGGGCGCCATTCCGGGCATGCTGCGCACGCTCGATCCGCATTCGAATTTCCTGGATCCCGAGGAATACCGCCAATTGCAGCAGAACCAGCGCGGGCAGTATTACGGCGTGGGCATGGAAGTGATGATGGACGGCCCGCGCGTGGCGGTGGTGCAGGCGTTCCCGGATTCCCCGGCGGCGCGCGCCGGGCTGCGGCGCGGGGACGTGATCGTGGCGGTGGACGGCCACAACGTGGAAGGCGAGGATTCCGGCGCCGTCGCCGATCGGCTGAAAGGGCCGCGCGGCACCCTGGTGAAGGTCGGCGTGCGGCGATTCGGGGCGGACCAGACTTTTTCCTACATGGTGACGCGCGGCGAAATCTCGCCCAGCGTGGTGGACGCTTTCTGGATGCGGCCGGGCATCGCCTACGTGAAGATCACCACCTTCGAAGCCCAGAGCGCCGGCCGCGACATGGAAGAGGACTTGCGGCGCCTGGGCGAGGATGGCGTCAACGGCCTGATCCTGGATTTGCGGGAGAATCGGGGCGGCCTGGTGAACGAGGCCGTGGCCGTGGCCGGCCACTTCCTGCACAAGGATCAGATCGTGGTGTCGCACCGCGGCCGCTCCGAACCGGAGCAGATCTTCCGCGCCAAGGCGGGCAATCACGGTCGGCAATATCCGGTGGTGGTGCTGGTGGACCGCAACACGGCCTCGGCTTCGGAGATCGTGGCGGGCGCTCTGCAGGACCACGACCGCGCCTGGGTGATGGGCGAGAACACTTTCGGCAAGGGACTGGTGCAGGCGCAGTTCCCGCTGTCCGAGGATGCCGCCCTGCTGCTGACCATCGCGCGCTACTACACGCCCAGCGGCCGCCTGATCCAGCGCGACTATTCGCACCGCTCGTTCTTCGATTATTACTATCACAACCGCCAGGAAGATACGCAGTCGAGCGACGTGAAGATGACCGACAGCGGCCGCACGGTATACGGCGGCGGGGGCATCACCCCGGACGAGAAGTTTGCCACCCAGTTCCCCAACGCCTTTCAGCGCCGCGTAGCGCCGTTTCCGCTGCCGGGCGAGTTCTATCATTTCGGTTCCGAGTACTTCGGCGCCGGCACGCCGCACCTGCCGGTAGGCTGGTCGCCGGATGATGCCTTGATGGTGCGCTTCCGCGCGTATCTCCGCAAGCAGGGCGTGGTCTTCACGGACCAGGAATTCAACGATAACCGCGCCTGGACGGAGGAGCGCCTGAAGGTGGAATTATACACGCGGGCGTTCGACAAGCGTTCCGGCGACCGCCTGCTGTCGAGCGCGGACCCGGAGGTGCGTCAGGCGGTGGAGAGCCTGCCGCGCGCGCTCGCCTTGCTGGAGCAGGTGAAGAGGGCCATGGCGCGGCGCACCGCGGGATAGCCGCGCCGGAAATCCCGAAGACTAAAAGCGCCGGCGCGGAAACATGGATGGCGGGCGCAATGGCTCGGGGCGAGGCCTGCGAGGCCCAGCCCGCGCATTGCGTCCCCCGCCACGCACGCCGGAGGTCCACACCGGACAAAAGCGCAACCTTTGGGGCGGCCGCCCTCCGGTGGCAGGAGGAGATCACCTTCCTGCCAGCGGCCGCCAACCAGCTTATCGGCGCATCCGGCGGAAGTCTGCTTACGCCAGCGCGCGGCGGCAGTACTCGTAACACTTGCGCACTTCCGCCACCGTATCGCCGCCCTGGTACTCGTATTCGATGTTCGCCGGAATGGCGTACTTACGGCTCTGCAACAGCCGCAGCACTTCCCGAATGGGCGTGTCTCCCTCGCCGAACGGCATGTTCTTCCCCTGGTTCTTCTTGCGGTCCTTGATGTGCAACGTCACGATGCGCGCGTGATGCCGCTCGATGAACGCCACCGGATCGAAGCCCGCCGCCCAGAAGTGCCCGATGTCCAGGTTGACGGCGATGTAGGGCGAGATGCGCATGGCCTTCTCAAAGGATTCCGGCCGGGCGAATTCGTTGGGGTCGCGAATGTCCGAGTGCCCGTGCATGCCCGCCAGGATCTTGTACTTTTCCGCCTGCGCGGCGATGCGCGGGGTCACCGAAAGCGTGGCGGAGCTGGTGATCGCCGGGACCCCCAGGGCCCGCGCCACGCGGAAGCCGCTGGCGATCTCCTCATCCGTGAAATCGTCGCGGATGTTGTAGGCGTAAGCGGAAAGCTGGATGCCGGCGCGCTCGAACTTGCCGCGGATTTCGCGGATATGGTCGAGGGGCAGGTGCTGCCGCCAATGGCGCAGCGCGTCGCGGCCGGCCAACTCGGGCTCCACGTGCCCCATGGACAGCTCGCACTCGCTCAAGCCCACGTCGATGAAACCCTGGATGGCGGCATCCAGCGGCCGGTCGCGGAAACTGTACGACTGCGCGCCGATCAGCACCCCGTTGACGCGCGAATCCAGCTTGCCGAAGGCGCGCGCCAGCGGCCACGCGGCGGCCGCCAGGCGTCCCCAATCCCGTCGTGTGTACATGGCAGTTGCTCCGTGGCTCATTGTAGCGGACTTTGGTTTTGCAGGCGGCATGCTCCGCGCCCCCATGCTATGTTGCGGGGATGAGCGAGCCTCGCACCCTGCTGGATGTGCTGCACGCCGCCGAAGAGGGGCGCGCCGCCGTGGTTTTGCCGGACACCGGCTTGTCCGTGACCTACGGCGAGCTGCGCGGGCGCGTGCGGGCCATGGCGGCGGGCCTGCGCGGCGCGGGCATCGGTCCGGGCGATCGCGTGGCCCTGGCGCTGCCCAACGGCCTGGACGCCATGGTGGCCTTTCTCGCGGCGTCCGCCGCCGGCGCCGCCGCGCCGTTGAACCCCGCTTACAAGTTCGAAGAGTTTTGTTTTTATCTGGCGGACACCCAGGCGAAGATGTTGATGGTCCCGGCGGGTGAAGGCGCCGGGGCGCGGCGCGCGGCGGAGCAGGCCGGCATCCCGGTGGTGACGCCGGACATCGCGGCCGCGGGCGGCGGACCCGCGCCCGCGCCTGACGATATCGCCCTGGTGCTGCACACCAGCGGCAGCACCGGACGCCCCAAGCGCGTGCCCCTGCGCCACCGCAACCTGGCGGCTTCCACGGCCACCATCGCGCGCACCTACGCGCTGTCGCCCGCGGACGTGTCGCTGTGCCTGATGCCGCTGTTTCACGTACACGGCCTGATGGCCTCCACCATGGCCACGCTGCTCACCGGCGGAACCGTGGTGGCGCTGGCGCGCTTCCAGGCCATGGCCTTCTGGCGCACGGTGCGCGATTGCGGGGTTACCTGGTATTCGGCGGTGCCCACCATTCACGAGCTCATCCTCACCCGCAAGGGCGGCGGGCCCCCGTTACGCTTCGTGCGCTCGTGCAGCGCCGCGCTGGCGCCGGCCCTGATGCGCCGCATGGAGGAGTATTTCAACGCGCCGGTGCTGGAAGCCTACGGCATGACCGAGGCTTCCCACCAGATGGCGTCGAACCCGCTGCCGCCCGCGCCGCGCAAAGCCGGCTCGGTGGGGCCGGCCACGGGCTTGCGCATCAGCATTCGCGACGAAGCCGGCCGGGAGACGCCGCGCGGAAAGGCGGGCGAGGTGTGCATCGACGGCCCCGGCGTGATTCGCGAATACGAGAACAATGCGGAGGCCACCGCCAAGGCGTTTTTCGGCGAGTGGTTCCGCACCGGCGACCAGGGCATTCTCGACGAAGACGGCTACCTGCGGTTGACCGGGCGCATCAAGGAGCTGATCATTCGCGGAGGGGAGAACATCGCGCCGCGCGAGATCGACGAAGTGCTGCTGGGCCATCCGGCGGTGGCCGAAGCGGTGTGTTTCGGCGTGCCGCATGCCACCTGGGGCGAGGAAGTGGAAGCGGCCGTGGTGCTGCGTCCGGAAGTGCCCGCGGACGAGGCGGAGCTGATCCGCTTCTGCCGCGGCGCGCTGGCCGATTTCAAGTGTCCCAAGCGGATTCACATGGTGGCGTCCATTCCGCGCACGGCTACCGGCAAGATCCAGCGGCTGAACGTGGCTGCCGCGCTGGGGCGGGCGGAGCCATGAAATTCGTGATCGCGGGCGCGGGCGCGGTGGGCGCTTACCTGGGAGCGTGCATGGCGCGCGCGGGCCTGGACGTCACCCTGTTCGCGCGCGGGCCGCATTTACAGGCCATCCAGGCGCGGGGCGTGCGGGTGGCCAGCCCGGATGGCGATTTCGAGGCTCGTCCGAAAATCGCCGCCGGCCTGGATTCCATCGGGCCGGCCGACGTAGTGATGCTGGCGGTGAAGGCCCACAGCCTGCCGCAACTGGCGCCGCTCCTGGGTTGCCTGATGGGTCGGGAGACCTGTGTCGTGAGCCTGCAGAACGGCGTGCCGTGGTGGTTCACGCCGCTCGAGCGCGTGGACCCCGGCGGCGCGATTGCCGCGGCCATCGAACCGCGCCGCGTGGTGGGCGGGCTGGTGTATTTCGCGGTGGAGATGGAGGCGCCGGGAATGGTGCGGCACATCGGCGGGCAGCGCGTCTCTATCGGCGAGCCGGACGGCACGCGCTCGGAACGCTGCCGCGGCATCGCCCAGGCGCTCATCGCGGCGGGGCTGCGCTGTCCAGTCACCACCCACATCCGCGAGGAGATCTGGGTGAAGATCCTCGGAAACGCGGCCTTCAATCCCATCAGCGTGCTGACCGGCGCGACCCTGGCCGGCATGGCCGCCGATCCGGAGGTGACCGCCCTGGCGCGCGCCATCATGCGCGAGGCCGAGGCCGTTGCCGCGCGCCTGGGGATGAAGCTGCCGGTTTCCATCGAACAGCGCCTGGCGGGCGCGGCCAAAGTCGGCGAGCACAAGACCTCCATGTTGCAGGACCTGGAGGCCGGGCGGCCGCTGGAGATCGAAGCGGTGGTGGGCGCCGTGCTGGAACTCGGCGCGCGCCTCGAGGCGCCCATGCCCGCGACCCAGGCTGTTTATGCATGCGCCAGGCTGCGCGCCGCCATGCGCTAACCGGGGGTCACCACAGACGTGCAAAACGAGCAACGGCGCGCCTGAATGGGAATCGTGCTCAGGCACTCCGGGCACTGCTTGGTGGTGGGATCGGGCGGAGCATCGCCGCGCCGCACACGCGCCATCACCTTGTTGACCGGTACGACCACGAAGAAATAGACCGCGGTGGCGATCAGAACAAAGGCAACCACGGCGTTGATGAAATCCCCGATGGGGAACATACTGCCGTTCACCGCGAACTTAATGGCGGAGAAGTCGGGCTTGCCCACGATGGCCGCGATCAGCGGGGTCAAGAGGTCCTTGACCAGGGCGGCCACGACGGCGCCAAACGCGCCGCCGATGACCACGGCAACGGCCAGGTCGATGACGTTGCCACGCAGCAGAAACTCTTTGAAACCCTTGAACATGTTTCCTCCGTGAGGTTCATTCTAGCGAACCTCGGGAGGAAACGAAAATGCGCTTCCGGCTATGCCCCGGCCCAGGCTAAGTTAGCGGTGCCCGCCGCCCCCGCCGCCGACGGCGCCGCCGCCGCGCGCCACGCTACCCACGCTGCCCACGCCGGGGGAGAGGCCTCCCACGCGCCCGCCGCCCGACGGTCCGTGGCCCGAGGCAACCGAACCTACCCCGCCCCTGGATCCGATGGCGCCGCCCGCGGAGCGCGAGGGCACCGGAACGCTCCTGGAATTGATCGAGTTATAGGCTCCGGCATAGCCGCCGTAGCGGCCGCCGTAGCGGCCACCGTAGTTACCCCCATAACCGCCGTAGTTGGAATAGGGCGTGTAATAGTAGCCCGGCATGTACGCCATGTACACGTTCCAGGGGCTCCAGAATTGGAATCCGTAAGGGCTGAAAAAGTTGCCATCCATGCCCGGCACGAAAGTGTACATGCCGAAGAAGGGATTGAAGTACCACATGCTCCCCATCATGCCGCCGTAGCCCATGCCGCCATAGCCCATACCGCCGTAGCCCATGCCGCCGTAGCCCATGCCGCCGTAACCGGCGTAGCTGCTCAACCCGCCGTCGTTGAACAGCGAACTGCGCAGGCTGTCGGCCGCCGAGACATTGGCCATGGAGACGTATTCGGCGCGCCGCTCGCTCCAGCGGTTGAGCGCGTCAGTGGAGGCTTTGTCGAATCTCCGCATGGCCAGGGTGTCGAGCGCCACCAGGTGGCCGTCCCTGGCTTCCACCGAGCGCTCGCCGGAGGTGACCTCCGCCAGGCCGTCGAACACGCGCAACTCGCCGGGGCTGAAATCGAACCGGTACAAGCCCTTCTTCGCCAGGTGCACAGCGGTGTCCTGGTAGACCACCGTGACCGAGTTGTCGCGGCCGATCTCCTCGGCCTCCACGATGGCGCTGCCGGAAAGCAGTTCCAGGCGCGTGTCGATGAGCCGGTTGGTGATCATGCGGAACGAACTGTTCTCGCCCAGGCGCAGGAACACGCCCGGGGTGAGCAGCACTTCCGCCCGTCCTTCCCCGGTCTTGAGCGACTGATTCTCCTTAACTTCGGGAAACGTGCCGAATTTGCTCTCGATCGGCTGTCCGGCGAGGTCCACCTGCCCCTCCACATAGTGGATCAGTCCGGATCGTGCCGAGATCACCGCCGACTGGCCGAAGGCGGCGCCGCTGCCTGCCGCGAGGGCCAAACTGAAAACCGCTAGTCTCCCTGCCGATCGCATAACGAACTCCTTTAATCAAGGATCTGCGCAAAGGGTGACGTTTGTCAATCCCATCGCGTTACTACAACCGCACGATGTGCGGAGAATTCACACCTTTGAGCGCGTTACGAGTATCCACGATCAGGCGCGCCCCGGCGGCCAGCCGCCGGTAGTCGAACACGGAGTGATCGGTAAGGATGGCGGCGCAATCCGCGGCGTCGGCGGCGCTCTCCGGCTGCGCCTGTAAATCGACCCCATCCAGTTGCAGCCGCGGCACATAGGGGTCGCTGTAGGACACCAGCGCGCCCCGCCGTTGCAGCAGCAGCATGACGTCCAGGGCCGGCGACTCGCGCATGTCCTCGATGTCCTTCTTGTAAGCCACCCCCAGGATATGAATGCGCGAGCCTTTGACCGGCTTGCCGGCGTCGTTGAGCGCGTTCTGGATCTTGTCCACTACGAAGTGCGGCATCTGGCCGTTGATGTAACCGGCCAGCTCGATGAAGCGGGCCTCGATGCCGGCCTGCTTGGTTTTCCAGGAAAGATAGAACGGATCGATGGGGATGCAGTGCCCGCCCAGGCCCGGGCCGGGGTAGAACGGCATGAAACCAAACGGCTTGGTCGCGGCCGCCTCGATCACCTCCCAGACGTTGATGCCCATCCGGTCGCACATCAGGGCCATTTCGTTGACCAGCCCGATGTTGATCATGCGGAAGGTGTTTTCGAGCAGTTTCACCATTTCGGCCACCTGCGTGGAACTGACCGGCACCACGCTCGACAGCGCCTGGGCGTAGAACAACCGCCCCATGGCGGTGCAGGCGGCGGTGGTTCCGCCCACCACCTTGGGGATGTTGGCGGTCTGGTACTTGGGGTTGCCCGGATCGACCCGTTCCGGCGAAAAGCACAGGAAGAAATCCTGCCCGGCCCGCAGGCCCGACTTTTCGAACATGGGCAGCAGCAGTTCGTCGGTGGTGCCGGGATAGGTGGTGGACTCCAGGATGATGAGCATCCCGGCGTGCAGGTTGTTGAGGATCTCCTGGCAGGAGGACACGATGAAACTCATGTCCGGATCTTTGGTTTTCCGCAGGGGCGTGGGGACGCAGATGTTCACCGTGTCCAGATCGCGCACGGCGGTGAAATCGGTGGTGGCGCGGATCTTGCCGGCGCGCACCAGATCCGCCAGGACTTTGCTGGGTATGTCGCCCACGTAGGAATCGCCCGCGTTCACCCGCTCCGTCTTGGCGGCGTTCAGGTCGATGCCGGTGACCTGGAATCCGGCCTTGGCAAACTCCACGGCCAGCGGGAGGCCGACATAGCCCAGCCCGACGATACCCACGCGGGCACTGCGCGATGTGATCTTTTCTTCCAGGATTTTCGCGGTGGTGTCCGCGGTAGCCAGTGTCATATTTCTATTCTACAGAGGAAGCTCGCGGCATGAGGTATTATCAGAGTGACCGGGTTCCTGGAAAGGGTGGACCATGGGTTTACGCCTGCTTGCCGCCGCCGTGATTCTCGCCGGCTTGTCGTTTGCCGCCGATGCCGGGCTGCTGGGGCTGGCCATGCCCGACGCCCAGGTGATGGCCGGGATCAACTTCGGGCGGGCCATGCTGTCGCCCTTCGGCCGGTATCTGCTGGCGCAGCCGAAGACGGCCCGGCAGGCGCTGCCGGAAGTCTGGGGCTTCGACCCGCGCCACGATTTGCGGGAGATCCTGGCGGCCACCCAGGGGCAGGGCGGCGGGGGCCTGGTTCTGGCGCGCGGCGCCTTCGACGTGCCCAGAATCCTGGAGGCGGCCATCGCGGACGGCGGGACCGTGGAAACCTACAAAGGCGTCCCGATGGTGCAGGGGAAGGGCAAACAGGAGCCGTCGCTGGCGCTTCCGGACCGCACCCTGGCGATCCTGGGGGACCCGGCCAGCGTGCGCGGAGCCATTGACCGCCTGGCCGCGCCGGCGGCCGTCAGCCCGGCCCTGGCCGCCGAAGTGAGCCTGCTGAGCGCCAGCCAGGATGCCTGGTTCGTCTCTGTGGCGCCGCCTTCGCAACTGGCGGAGCAGGTCGCCGGGCCGTTGGCGCTTCTCGGCAATGTGCTGGGGGCCAGCGGCGGCGTGAAGTTCGGGGCCAACGTGGTGGTGACGCTCCAAGGCACGTCGGCAACCCCGCGGGAAGCCGCGGGCCTGGCGCAGGCGCTGCAGTCGCTGGCCCATGCCGCGCCCGCCGCGGTCCTGTTGCAGAACCTGGCGGTGACCTCCGAGGGTTCCACGACCAAGGTTTCGCTCAGCCTTACGGAACAGCAGATCGAGGAGATGGCGAAGAGCGCGCCGGCCGGAGGCACGACCGGTTACGACATCTTCCCGCACCGGTAAGAACCCGCCGCGCACCGCGCACCGCGCCCGGCAAGGACAAACCGGCCGCCTACCCAGTCGAGCACGTAGTCATAACTGCTCTGGTCCACACGTATATGGCGGTCGTTGTACACCGTCATCCGCTCCACTTGCATGGAAGGGTCGCCATAATGGAGACAGATCAGGAAACTGACGTCCCAGTCGTCGCGCCCGTCCGCGTCGGCGAGGAGCAGCACACGCGCACCCTTCCGGGGCGCGCGGATCAGGGCGGTAAGCTGGTTATCGTAGCGCAGGAAGCGGCACTGCATGTCGTGCGCGGCCCTGGCATGCATTTCGATCCAGGTGCGCTGCCAGGGCGCCAGCACCGCAACAAGAGCCGCGAACAAGGCGGCCTGCATGGCCCTTCGTAACCGGACGCGGGAACCAGCCAACCGTTCCAGAAGCCAGGCCAGCAGCCCGCTACTGTACACGGCCCAGCCGGCCGAGGGCGCCAGGTAGCAGAACCCGCCCCGCGGTTGGATGAACGCCAGCGGCAACACGCCCGCAAGTATAAATCCGATCCCCCAGAGCAGACACCGGCGCCGGGCCGCCAGGGCCACCGCAAGCATGACCGCCAGCAGGCCCGCCACCTGGGCGGACGAAATGGTTACGGGTTTATAAATCAGCAGGCGCAGAAAGTGCGCCAGCGCGTCTGCGTACGAGGCTAAGGAGTAGTGCGGCCGGTACGGCCCGATGTCCCATAGTGAATTCGGCCCCAATCTCTTGCCGGCAATGTAGGCGGCATCGAAGATGGCGCCGATCGCCGCGAAACGGCCTTCCCGGCGAGTCCAGCGCCATAGTACGGCGGGCTTCCAGGCGTCCGGCGGATGCCAGAGGAGTTCATACAACGCCACCGCGACGGGCAGCAGCACGGAGATTTCCTTGGAGTTCAGAGATGCGGCGAGGAGGCATATCAGGAGCGCGGCCAAGGCCCAGCCCGGCATGCGTTGGGTCCGGCGCACGCGCACGTAAAGCGCGAACGCTCCCCAGAAGAACGCGTAGGCCAGAACGTCGTAGATGGCGCCGGTATCGAAGTACGCGACGGAAAAAGTCGGGTGAATTCCGAAGACCAACAGGGCGAGTAGCGCGCCCCAGCGCGACCCGGTAAGCTGGTACACCACCACGGCCAGCAGTCCAAAATCGATCGAAAGCAGGATCAGCGCGGCGATGTGGAACGGCAATGGGTGAAATCCCCAGAGCGCGAAAATGATGCGGTAGAACAATCCGCCCGCCGGGCGGTAATAGCTGGACCAGAAGAACAGGTTGGCTTTGAGCAGCGCGGACAGGGGTCGCGACCAGTAGTAATAGAGGTTCATCAAATCGTCGCTGTCGAACCATGAGGCCAACCCTCCCCGCACCAGGAACAGGAACCAGGCGAACAAAGCTGCTCCCGCCGCCAAGGTAAGGGCGTTGTCCCGCGTTTGCGGCCGCATGCCCCGCATTGTCTCATAGCGCTTCTCCGAGCCGGAGGCCTGGCCTTTGCTACGATGAAATTTGCCCCGGCCACTGCCTGCCCTCCGCCACGCCCTGGATATGCTCCCGTCGCCGGCGCCCGGCCGGCCGGGCCTGTTCATCCGCGATCCCTACCGCTACTCCGACGCCATGCTGATCATTCCTCCGCCGCTGATCGGGTGCCTGGAGTGCTTCGACGGCCGGCAGACGGACCTGGATTTGCGCGCCCTGCTGACGAGCATCACGGGCGAATTGCAGGTGGGCGAACTCGAGCGGCACCTGGTGGAGACGCTGAGCTCGGCGGGCTTTCTGGAGGACGAGGCCTTCGCGCGCATGAAGGCCGGCCGGGAACGGGAATTCGCGGCCGCTCCCAAGCGCGAGCCGGCGCATGCGGGAGGCGCTTATCCGCTGGAGATCGAGGCTCTGCGCCAGACCATGGGGCGCTATATGGACGGAACCGCCGATCGCCCGGCGCCGCCCGCGGGCCTGCTGGGCATCGCCGCGCCGCACGTCAGCCCGGAAGGCGGCTGGCAGTCCTACCGCGCGGCGTATCAAATGCTGGGCCCGGAGCTGTGCGGCCGTACCTTCGTGATCCTGGCCACGTCCCACTACGGCCAGCCCGAGCGCTTCGGCCTGACCCGCAAGCCATTTGTGACGCCGCTGGGCGAGACGGCCACGGACACCGCGCTGGTGGATTGGCTGGAGGCCCACGGCGGCTCCGCGGTCATCTTGGAAGACTACTGTCACTCCTTCGAGCACACCGTCGAGTTGCAGGTGATCTTCCTGCAGCATATCTATGGGCCGGACGTGCGCATCCTGCCGGTTCTTTGCGGACCGTTCTTTCATAGCATCTACCGGAGCGGCATGCCCGAATCCGACCCGCACGTGCGGCGGTTCCTGGAGGCGCTGGGGGAAATGGGCGCGCGCGAAGGCTCGCGCCTGTTCTGGATTCTGGGCATCGACATGGCCCACATGGGCGCGCGCTATGGCGACAGTTTCACGGCGCTGGCCGACAGCGGCGCGATGGCCGAAGTGGCGGCGCGGGACCGCGAGCGCATCGCGCGCGTGGCGGCGTCCGACGCCGGGGGTTTCTGGAGCCTGGTCCAGGAACGCCGCGACGATCTGAAATGGTGCGGCTCCTCGCCGCTCTACACTTTTCTGAAGGCCCTGCCCGAAGCGCGCGGCCGGCTTCTGCGCTACGAGCAGTGGAACATCGATCCGCGCAGCGTGGTGAGCTTCGCGGGTATGGCATTTTCGAAACCGTGATACAACAACTTCTATGCGCAGGCGCACGTTTCTGCAAGCGGCCTCCACGGCGGCGGCAGCCATGAACTCATCGGCGGAATCCGTTCCCATCAAGCTGGGCTTCGACTCCTACTCCATTCGCGCCTTTCAATGGAAGGCCATCGAGCTGCTCGACTACGCCGCGAAGCTGAAGCTGGACACGGTCCAGCTTTCCAGCCTCGGCGATTACCAGAGCCTGGATGCGGCGTACCTGCAAAAGGTGAAGGATCATGCGGCGCGGGTGGGCGTCTCGATTGACGCGGGCATCGGCTGCATCTGCCCGTCCTCGCCCGCCTACAACCAGAAAGAAGGCGCGCCGGAGGAGTACGTGACGCGGGGGCTGCGGGTGGCCCAGGCGGTGGGATCGCGGGTGATGCGCTGCTACATGGGCACGCGCGACAACCGCCGCACGGCGCTGCCGCTCGAAGGCCACATCGAGAACACCGTGAAGGTGCTGCGCGCGGTGCGCTCGCGGGCGGTGGACGCGGGCGTGCGCATCGCCGTTGAGAACCACGCCGGCGACATGCAGGCGCGCGAGTTGAAGTCCCTCATCGAAGCCGCGGGCAAGGATTTCGTGGGCGCCACCCTGGACACGGGGAACCCCATGTGGGTGGTGGAGGACCCGCTGCTCACGCTCGAAATCCTGGCGCCCTACGTGGCCACCTCGCACATCCGTGACAGCGCCGTCTTCGAGCATCCCCGCGGCGCTGCCGCGCAATGGGTCGCGCTGGGTGACGGCTCGGTGGATTTCGCGCTCTTCGTGGCGCGCTTCCACAAGCTCTGCCCGGGCGCCGCCATGCAGCTTGAAGTCATCACCGGCCGGCCGCCCGAGATCCTGCCCTACCTGGAACACGATTTCTGGAAAGCGTTCCAGAAGACGCCCGCCTGGGAGTTCGCGCGCTTCGTGGCGCTGGCCAGGAGCGGGCATCCGTACCTGGGGAGCATGGTGATCGGCGAGTGGTCCAACAATTCGCCCGCGCTCGAAGCCGCGCTCAAGGAGCAGCAGCGCGTCGACCTGGAGCGCAGCCTGGAATACGCCAAGAAGAAGCTGGGAGTCGGGGTCCGCTGGCGGACCTGACGCGACGGCCGCGGCCCGCTACGGCTTGTCCGGGCGCCGCGACTGGGAAATCGCCGGCGTTTCCAGCGTCTCCGGGTGCAGGTACGTGAGCAGGTGCTTCTTCAGGATCTCAAAGGCCGTCCCGGGATCGTCGGCGTATTGAAACAGTTCCAGGTCCGCCGCGCTGATGGTGCCGTGCCGCACCAGCGCCTCGAAGTTGATGATCTCCTTCCAGTAACTCGACCCGTACAGGACGATGGCGATTTTCTTGGCCAGCTTTTGCGTCTGGGTCAGAGTGAGCAATTCCATCATCTCGTCCAGCGTGCCGAAGCCGCCTGGAAAGACAATCAGGGCCTTGGCCAGGTAAGCGAACCACAGCTTGCGCATGAAGAAGTAGTGGAACTCGAAGCTCAGCTCCGGGGAGATGTAGGGATTGGGCAACTGCTCGAAGGGCAGGCCGATGTTCAGACCGATGGTCTTGCCGCCGGCATCGGAAGCGCCGCGATTGGCGGCTTCCATGATGCCCGGTCCGCCGCCGGAACAGACCACGAACCGGTGCGTGCCGTTATCGACGAACTGGACGGCCCACTCCGTGACTATCCGGGCCAGTTCGCGGGCGTCTTTGTAATACTGGCCCATGGGGCCGTCGTCGCGCAGGCGCGCGGAACCGAAGAACACCACCGTGTCCCGGATCTTCTGATAGCGGAACACGGACAGCGGCTCCAGGTATTCGGCCAGCAGCCGGATGGCCCGGGCATCCGGGCGGTTCAGGAAATCCCGATTCAGGTAGGCCACCGGTTTGCGGCCGTCAGTCTTGTCGTTGGTCATGTTCCAGTTGCTCGATTCTCTTCTTCAGTTCGCGTACCGTTTTCAGAATCTCCGGCAACTTCGGAAAGGCGGTGATGGCGCGCAGCCATTCGTTGGCCGCGAACGCCGGGGAGCCGGAGATGCGCGCTCCCGCCGGCACATCGCCGCCCACGCCGCTCTGCGCGTAGACGATGACATCGTCGTGAATCGTCAGGTGGCCGGAGATGCCCACCTGCCCGGCCAGGAGCACGTTGCGTTCCAGGATGGAGCTTCCCGCCAGGCCGGTCTGCGCGCAAATGATATTATCCTCGCCCACCACGCAGGCGTGGCCCACCTGGACCAGGCTGTCGATCTTGGCGCCGCGCTTAACCCGGGTCTCGCCCACCGTGGCGCGATCCACCGAGGTCAGGCTCTGCACCTCCACGTCGTCCTCGATCACGGTGACGCCCGACTGCACGATCTTGTAATGGGCGCCGTCGGCGCGTTTGGCGAAGCCGAAGCCGTCGCCGCCCACCACCACGCCGTTCTGCAGAATCACGCGGTTTCCGATGCGGCAGAACTCGCGCACCACGGCGTGGGAATGCGCCAGGAAATCGTCGCCGATGCGGGCGCCCTCGTAAATGACGGCGTGCGGATGGAGCACGGCGGCGCGCCCCAGGCGGACGCGTTCGCCCACCACCGCGAAAGGCCCGATGGCGGCGCCCTCGCCGATCTCCGCGCTTGCCGCCACGAAGGCCAGCGGATGGATGCCCGGCGCGGGCCGCGGCGGCTGGTAGAAAAGCTCCAGCGCGCGCGCGAAGTCCAGGTAGGGATTGGCCGAGATCAGGCAGGCCGGCGCCGCGCCGCGCAGGGGTTCCGACACCAGGATGGCGCCCGCCCGCGTGTGCTTGACCTTGGGCGCGTACTTGGGGTTCGCCAGAAAGGTGAGGTCGGCGGGACCGGCATGCTCCATGCCCGCCACGCCGGTGATGTCGATCTCGCCATCGCCGGAAAGCGCGCACCCCAGCCTCGCGGCGATTTCGCTGAGTTTCATGCCAAGCTACAAGGTTAGCGTATCAGGCCGGCGAAGGCGTCCGGCGGCAGGTCCGCGAGGGAAGCGACCACTATGTCGGCCGGGAGTTGCGCGCCGTCGCGGCGCACGGCGATGCAGCGCATGCCCGCGCGGCGGGCGGCCTCGATGCCGGCGGCGGCATCCTCCACCACGATGGCGCGCGCGGCCGGCACTCCCAGGCGCGACGCGGCCAGCAGGAAAACCTGGGGATCGGGCTTGCCGCGCTCCACGTCCTCGGCCGAGGCGGTGGCCTGGAACTGGTCCGCCAGGCCGATGGCCTCCATCACCGCCGCGATATTGAGGCGCGGCGCCGAAGACGCTACGGCCTGCGCCCAGCCTTCGGCGTGCAGGCGCCGCACCCACTCCGCGGCGCCCGGCAGCGCGGCCTGCCCGCCGCCGCGCACCAGGGCGCGATACAACTCTTCCTTGGCGTCGCCAGTGCGCGCGGCCCGCGGCCCGTCGCCGTCGCCCAGCCACTGCCGCAGAATGGCGTCGTTGCGCCAGCCGAACGTGGCGCGAAACTGTTCGAAGCTCAGCGCCACGCCTTCGCCGGCCATGGTCTCGCGCCAGGCGCGCCAGTGGTACGGTTCCGAATCCACCAGGGTTCCATCCAGATCCCACAACACGGCTCGCGGCGTGGCGCCCGCCATGTTATCGTTCCGCGCCGGCCGCCATGCGCGGCGCGGGAGCCTCGGGATGCAGGCGCGCGTCCGGCGCCGGCTCGCCGTAGCGCGGCCGGATGGGAAGCACGCCGGCCCATACCGGCAGCGCGTAGTCTTCTTCGTCGTCGATGGGCCCGCCCGTGCGGACCTTCGCCGAAACCTCGTCCAGCGGCAGCGCCAGTACGGTGGTGCTCTTCATCTCCGGCGCGGTGGGATGGCGCACCTCGTCCCAGCGGCCCGGCACGATGTGATTGGTGAAATGTTTCAGCGCTTCCATCTTCTCGTCCGCATCGGTCACCACGCGGGCCTGGCCCAGCACCACCACGGAGCGGTAATTCATGGAATGGTGGAAGGCCGAGCGCGCCAGCACCAGCCCGTCCACCAGGGTCACCGTGACGCACACCCGGGCGCCCTCGCCGAGAGTGCGCAGCATGCGGCTGGCGGCCGATCCGTGCACGTAGAGCTGTTCGCCCGACCGTGCATATCCGGTCGGAATCACGTACGGCTGGCCGTCCGCCACGAAACCCAGATGGCAGATGAAACCTTCGTCAAGAATCGCGTGGACTTGCGCCTGGTCGTAGACGGCTCGTTTGGGCAGACGCTTCACCTGAGTGCGTTCGGTGGGTGTGTATGTATCCATCAAAACCAGTCTAACGGGAACGGCCGGGCTGACGCTAGGATGCGTGCGCCTCGTGTGCCTCGCGAACTTCGCACTCGCGCGCGTAGTTCCGGAGATAGGCGCCGAGCAGGCGATCGGCCAGCCGCACGTGATCGTGCAGCCAGCCCGAGAGGTAATCCAGCAGCTCCCCGGCCGCGTCCGCGTCGCCGGCCTGGATGCGCTGTGCCAGCAGCGCTACTTTGGAGCGGGCCGCCACGTGCTGCCGCCGGTGCCACGCGTAATACGCGTACCCGGTGGCGCGCATGCGGCGTTCCTCGTGGGCAAAGTGCTTCACCGTGTGGGTGGCCAGCCTTTGCAGGATGGCTTGCACCGCGCCAGCCGGCGCGCCGTCCCGGACCGCGCGTTCCAGATCGCCGCAGCAGCGGAACAGGTCCTGATGTTCGCCGTCGAACTCGGGGACCCGGACCGCATGCTCCGCGGTCCATTCAAAGTTTCGCATGTGAATATCTTAGAGCATACCGCTGCCCGGCGGCTACTTCACCATGGGAAACAGTTGGCGCAATTCCTTGTCGTCGGGCTGGCGGCCGTACTCGCAAAGCTCGAAGGCCTCGGCATGCCGGATCCTGGCGGCGCGCTCCGGACCGTACCACTTCTCCAGGGCGCGGCGCACGGCGGGCGTGATCTCGTCCGCGTGGCTGGCCGCCAGCCACTGCTTGCGCGCCGCAGGGTCCGCGGGCACGCTGTCCAGTTTGCCGTCCACCCACGGCAGCCATTCGTAAACCTGGGAGACGTGCGCGTCCAGCGCCGCGATCTTCAGGTCGAACACATCGTCGATCGAGACCGCCACGTCCGGGCGGAAGGGCGCGGGCTTCTGAAAGCGATCCTCGTAATAAAGGAACACCGGGTTGCGGCGCAGCGGCGGCGTATCCGGGCAGATGTTGGGAACCAGCACCATGTAGGCGGCGTCTTCCACCAGCACGCCCGTGTAGCGGTGATCGGGGTGGTAGTCGTTGGGGCGCGGGGCCAGCACGATATCCGCCTTCCACTGGCGGATGCGCCGGATGATCTGCTCGCGCACGGCCAGCGTGGGCAGCAACTCGCCATCGTGGTTGTCCAGCACTTCGTAGGTGATGCCCAGCCGCCGCCCGGACTCTTCGGCTTCGGCGCGGCGGCGTTTGGCCAGCGCCCCGCCGCCCATGCTCTGGTGGCCGGCATCGCCGTTGGTGACCGCCACGAACTTGACGGCGTCACCCAGCGCATGGAACTGCGCGGCCACGCCCGCGGCCCGGATATCGCAATCGTCCGGGTGCGCGCCGAAAGCGATCACGCGCAGGGGGCGGTCCTGCGCCAGGAGCGCCGCCGGCAGGAGCAGCAGACAGATGCGACGCATGGTTACACGTCTCCGAATTCCTGTTTCCACACCGCCTCGCGCTTTTCGTAGAGCGCCGTGCGCCCCAGGATCGCGAACAGCGTGCTGATGGCGCTGCGCTCGGCCACGTTCTCCGCTTCGCCGTTCTGGATGCGCGTGAGGAAGGCTTCGATGGCGTCGTTGGTGATGTCGCGCCGCGAGGGTATGGTCTCGGTGTCGTTGCGGCCCTTGTGGTGCACCATGCGCGCGCGCGAGGTCTCCAGCACGCCGCGCGTGCCGGTGAACTCCTCGCCCACCCGCGAGAATCCCGGAGGGCTGATCTGGTTGGCTTCGTAGTTCACGTGGATGCCGTTGGGAAACTCGAAGGACAAGGTCAGGTGGTCCAGGATCTCCATGGAGGTGCGCACCTTGACGCCGGCCATGCCCACGGCGCGGATGGGACGCGCGTCCAGGAACCAGTGCAGCACGTCGAAATTGTGGCAATCCTGCTCCACGATGAAGTCGCCGGAGTAGTCCCGGTAGCAGAACCAGTTGCGCAGGTGCTCGATGCGGGGATCGTCGTAGGGCGCGCGCTGGAACGGATCGCTGCCGATCCAGAAGCCGCGCGCGTTCACCAGTTCGCCGATTTGTCCCGCCCGCAGGCGCTTGTAGGCTTCCAGGTACACGGGGCCGTAGCGCTGCTGAAAGCCCACGGTGACGTTCTTGCGGGGATCGGCCGTGCGCGCGGCGGCGATGATCTGCTTCACGCCTTCCAGGTTTACCCCCATGGGCTTTTCGCAGTACACGTGCTTGCGCGACTGGATGGCCGCGGCCAGCATGCGCGGATGCTCGAACGGCGGCGTGGCGATGATCACCGCATCCAGGTCGCTGGACGCCAGCAGCTTTTCGTAATCCTTGTAGACCGCGGGCTTTTGGACTTTGATCTTCTGCGTGCCCACTTCGATGCGGTCGTCGAACAGGTCGCACAGCGCGGTGATGCGCGCGCGCGGATCGGCGTTGTAAATGGCGGCGTCGTACTGGCCGCGTCCCCCCACGCCGATCAACCCGGCGGTGATTTTGGAATTGGCCTGCGAGCCCCGGACGGCCTCCGGGCGAACGATGGTAAAGCCGGCGGCCACTGCCGCGCCGGTCTTTTCGATGAGTTGGCGCCGGGAAATTCCGGAACCGGGTTCGGACATGGTGAAAAAGATCTCCTCAGCGGATTATACGATAATGCGCCCGGCGTGCCCGCCACCCGCATGCGCCCGCTCTACGATACAGTAATTAAGGTTTGCGGCTTCCCATTGTGATGGTCATGACTACCGCGGCCCTGCTGGCGGCCGGTCCGCGCACCCTGCGCCTGGATTATTTCCACGGCGGCACGGCCACCGAAGAGCATCTTTCGTTCGATGGCCTGGCGCTCGAAGGCCCCTGGCCGGGGCGGCCCGGCCGCGCCATCGACGACACCAACCTCGGGCCCTATTATTTCGAGGTGCTGGACCGGGGATCCAACCGTGTGCTCTATTCGCGAGGCTTCGCCAGCATCTTCGGCGAGTGGCGGGAGACCCCCGAAGCCCGCCACACCAGGCGCCAGTTTTCCGAATCGCTGCGCTTCCCGGCGCCCGGCGCGCCCGTGCAGGTGGTCGTGAAGAAGCGCGATGCCGGGAACGCCTTCCGCGAGATGTGGTCGGTGATCGTGGATCCGGCCGATCCGGCGATCGACCGCGCCGGGCCGCCGGCCGCCGCCAAGGTCTGGGCGGTCATGCGCAACGGCGAACCGCGCGACAAGGTGGACCTGCTGCTGATGGGCGACGGCTACACCGCGGCGGAAATGGATAAGTGGCACGCGGACGCGCGCCGCCTGACGGATCTGCTCTTCGCCGCCTCGCCCTTCAAGGAGCGCCGCGCCGATTTCAACGTGTGGGCCGTGGATCTGGCGGCCGGCGAGAGCGGCGTTTCGCGGCCGTCCGACGGCGTCTACCGCCGCTCGCCGCTGCGCGCCTCTTACGACGCCTTCGGCAGCGAGCGCTACGTGCTCACCTTCGATAATAAGCGCCTGCGCGAAGCCGCCTCGGCCGCGCCCTACGAGTTCATTGAGATCGTCGTCAACGGGCGCAAGTACGGCGGCGGCGGGATCTTCAATTTATACGCCACCGTGGCGGCGGACAACGCCTTCACGCCGTACGTTTTCGTGCACGAGTTCGGCCACCACTTCGCCGGCCTGGCGGACGAATACTATACCTCGGACGTGGCCTACGATACGGCGGCGGCGGCGCGGCCGGAACCGTGGGAGCCGAACGTCACCGCCGATCCGCGCGCGGCCAAATGGAGCGAGCTCATCCCCGCCGGCACGCCTTTGCCGACGCCCTGGCCCAAGCAGCCGTTTGAAGCGCTGGAACAGCGGATCCAGGAGCGCCGCCACCGGATTCGCGCCGAACACCGGCCCGAAGAGGAGATGGAGGCGCTGTTCCGCGAAGAGATGGAAAAGGACACCGCCCTGCTCGCCTCCGGGCCGTACGGCCACGCCGTGGGCGCCTTCGAGGGAGCCATGTACGAGGGCCGCGGCTATTACCGGCCGCAGGCGGACTGCATCATGTTCACCCGCGACGCGGTGGGCTTCTGTGCGGTGTGCCGCCGCGCCATCGGGCGCATCATCGATCTGTACTCGCGTCCGCCGTCCCGCTGACCGGCGCCAAGGGCCGCGTCATTCCTTCAGTTCCACAATAGTCGCACCCGCCCCGCCCTCCTGCTGCGGGGCCTGGTAGTACTTCTCCACGTGCGGATGTTGCGCCAGCAGCTCCCACAAAACCTTGCGCAGGATGCCCATGCCGTGGCCGTGCACGATGCGCACGCGGCTGGCCGTGGCCATCACCGCGCGGTCCAGAAACTGGTCCACATGGTCGCGGGCTTCCTCGGCGCGCTGGCCGATGACGTTGATCTCCTGGTGCAATGGCGCCAGTTCCGGCGCCGGCCGGAAGCTGACGTTCCTGGGCAGAGTCGCGCCGCCGGCGGATTCCGGCAGCACGTCCAGCACGTCGTCGGCTGTGATCTGCATCTTCATGAAGCCGGCTTCCACCTCCCAGCGGCCGCCCGCGAGTTGGCGGCGCACGCGCGCCGGCTCGCGGATGCCCTGCAGGCGCACGCGCGCGCCTTCCTCGATGCGCGGACGGCTGAGGTCGCCGTGGCGCGCCTCGTCCTGCGTGGAGAGCACGGTGGTCTGGAACTGCTCGCGCAGCTCGCGCCCGGTTTTCGCCACGCGGCGCCCGGCCTGTTCGGCGGCCTTGCGCTGCCCGGCGCCCTGCACGATCTGTTCGATGGTCTGGCGCGCCTGCTCTTCGAATTGGGCCAGCATCTGTTCGGTGCGGCGCTCGAGTTCCTTCAGCTTGGCGGACTCGCGCTTTTCCCATTCGCGCGCGATCTCCTGTTCGCGCGCGGCCAGCGCGGCCTGCTGCCGCCGCAGGTCCGCCTCCAGCGCGCGCGTCTCTTTCAGGCGCTCGTGCAGCTCGCTCAGGAAGCGTCCGGCATCGCGCTCGCGGTCGCTCAGCGCGGCGTGCGCGCGATGCAAAATGTCTTCCGGCATGCCCAGGCGCCGCGCGATCTCCAGGCCCGCGGACTTGCCCGGCACGCCGGTGTGCAGCACGTAGGTCGGTTCCAGGGTCTGTTCGTCGAAGCCCATGGACGCGTTGCGCACGCCCGGTGTATTGGCGCCGTAAATCTTCAGGGCCACCAGGTGGGTGGAGACCAGCGTGTACGCCCCGGCGGCGCGGAAATGATCGACGATGGCCACGCCTAGCGCGCCGCCTTCCTCGGGATCCGTGGCCGCCCCCAGTTCGTCCAGCAGCACCAGCGAATCGGGCGTCACATCCAGCGCCATTTCGCGAATGTGCGAGATGTGCGCGGAAAACGTGCTGAGGCTTTCCTGTATCGACTGGTTGTCGCCGATGTCGGCCAGCACCTGGCCGAAGATGGGGAACTCGGCTTCGGCCGCCGGCACCGGCAGCCCGGACTGCGCCATCAACGCGAGCAGGCCGGCGGTCTTCAGCGAAACGGTCTTGCCGCCCGTGTTGGGACCGCTGATCAGCAGCGTGCGCGCGCTCGCGTCGAGTTCCAGGGAGATGGGCACGATGGTTTGCCGCCGGCGCCGCAGAACGTCCTCGAGCAGCGGATGGCGCGCGTCCTTCAGCAGCAGGCGCTCCCCGAAGCGGGGGATGGCGCAATCGAAATCCAGCGCGAAACGCGCCTTGGCGAACAGCATTTCGAGCGCGCCCAGCGTCTCCATGGTCCGGCGGATGGATTCCGCGTGGCCGCGCAGGCGCCCGGTCAGCTCGCGCAGGATGCGGTGGACCTCCTGCGCTTCCTCCTCGGTCAGACGGACCAGGTCGTTGTTCAGGCCGATGGTTTCGAGCGGCTCGACGAACAGCGTGTGGCCGCTCGAGCTGGCGCCGTGAATCACGCCGTCGATTTTGCGGCGCTGGCCGGCGATGATCGGCACCACGAAGCGCTCGTTGCGTATGGTGACGAACTCCTCCTGGACCACGCCCTCTTCCTGGTGCGACTTCAGGAAGCGCTCCAGCGAGTCCTGGATGGATTTGCGCTGGCGCTCGATTTCGCGGCGCAGGCGGGCCAGCGCCACGCTGGCGTGATCGGCCACCGTGCCATCCGGAAGGATCTTGCCTTCGAGCTCCTGGAGCAGCGCGCGGAAATCGCCGATCGATTGCGCACGCGCGCCCAGGCGGGGGAAGCGTTCGGCGGCCGCGTTCAGCACGCTCTTGGCGTCGGCCGCGCGGTCCAGCACGCCGAAGAGATCGAAGATCTCCTTGGCCTCCAGGGTGGCGCCCTCGATGCGCAGCTTGTGCACCGCTTCGGTGAGCTCGGGGAAGCCGGCGAAGTCGAGGCGGATGGCGGCGCCGCGGGCGGCGGTTTGCGGACGCGTGGCGCAGCGCAGGTATTCGACCGTCTCGGCGGCGTCGGCCAGGTCCGCGGCCAGGCGCGCCGCATCCGTGTGCGGCCCGAGTTGGGCCAGTTCCGCTTTGCCGGGCGGGCTGGCCACATAGCGGCCCAGCACGGCGCGCAGCGATTCGTATTCCAGGATATCGGCGCTGGTGGCCTTCATCTTGCCTTTACGCGCGGCGCGGAATTTGTCACTTGCGCGCCGGCTTCCATTTCTCCAGGAAGGCGCGGACCTCTTCCGGGCCGATCTTCACGGTGGATTCAAACTCGCCGTTCTTCTGGGCCACCACCACGGTTCCATTGGGTTCCAGCACGGCCAGGCTGGGAACGCCCCGCTCCAAAGCCACCCCCAGCCGCGCGGCCAGGTCGTTGTTGTCGTGGCCCTCGTCGCCGATGTTGATGTGGACCACCACGTAGTTGGCCTGCACCAGCGCCGCGAATCCGTTCGAGCGGAAAGTGGCGTCCAGCACGTGACAGTCGTAGCACCAGTTGGCGCCGAAGACCACCAGCACCCGTTTGTTCTCCCTGGCCGCCGCGCGCTCCGCCGCCTTCAATTCCGCCTGCGCCTCGCCGGGCTCCGGATACAAATTGGGATTCGGCGTGGCCGGCTGCGGCAACCGGCGCGCCACGCCCGCGGACAACCCGGTGCGCTGCGTGGCCGTGATGTACCAGGTTCCCGCCTGTTCCTCCCAGAACTGGACCATGGATCCCACCAGGGGCTGATCGCCTTTCATGGCCTCGATGCGCAGCAGCAGCCGGGTCCTGCCGGGGGACGACGTAATCTGCAGCACCTTGGGGTTGATCCGCGTCAGGCCCGCCTCCTTCAGCCCCGCCCAGAACCGCAGCTCATCCGCCAGCGCCACGGTGGTGTCCCGGCCAACCATGGTCACCGCCGGAGGATTGGCGCGGTAAAGACGGGACAGCGCGAACTGGCCGCCGGATCTCACGGCCGCCTTCCATTCCTCGAAAGGGGCGAAGGATGCGTTCGCCAGGCCGCCCAGCAGCAGCACACCGCCCGTTATCCGCAGAACGCGTTGCGGCCATTTCATGTGCGTCATTCCTTTAATCAGTGTACTTCGCCCGCTCGCGGAAGCCTTTCTCGATCACCGGCAGGGTGCCGGCGGTGAGCCGGTAAGCCGGGAGCGCGTCGCGCCCCGCCCACTCCACGCGGCTGGCGTCGTCGGCGGCCTCCAGCGTGCCGCCGGTGATGCGGCAAATGTAATCGATCAGCACGTAGTGGTATTCGGGAAGGCCTCGGGCGTCGCGGATAATGCGCTCGAAGATCTCGACCACGCCCAGCGGTTCCACCTCCAGGCCGGTCTCTTCGCGAACTTCGCGGATGATCCCCTGCGCCAGCGTTTCGCCGGTTTCCAGCACGCCGCCGGGAAGCGACCAGTAGCCCTTCAACGGATCTTTGCCGCGCTCCACCAGCAGGATGCGGCCGCCGTCGAAGATCAGCGCGCCGATGCCCAGGATGGGGCGTTGGGGATAGCGGCGGTCGTCCACGTCAGTAGGGCGCGGATCCCTTTACCTCCAGGCGCACGCGGTACACCGAGGTGCGCGCGGTGATGTAGAGGGTCCGCAAATCGGGATCGCCGAAGACGCAATTGGAGGGCGTCTCGGCCACCGGGATGGTGGCCAGCAGCTTGCCCTCCGGGCTGTAGACGGCGATGCCCCGCGCCGCTACGTACAGGTTGCCGCGGCTGTCGGTGCGCAGCCCGTCCGGAATGCCGTCGATGTGCGCGATGGCCACGCGCTCCCCGGAGACCTGGCCCTCGCGGTCCACATCGTAGGCGCGCACGCTGTGCTCGTCGGAGATGGCCACGTACAGGATGCGCCCGTCGGGCGACAAGGTAATGCCGTTGGGGCGGCCGGCGGGTTTGGCGATCGGCTCCAGGCGCCCTTTGGGGGTGATGTGGTAGACCCCGTAGAAATCCAGCTCGCGGGTGTCCTCCTGGCTGCCAAAGGCCGGGTCGGTGAAATACACGTGGCCGCTGCGTCCGGCCACGATGTCGTTGGGCGCGTTCAGCCGTTTGCCTTCCCACCGGTCGGCCAGCACTTCGACGCGGCCGTTCCGGCTGGTCCGGGTGACGCGGCGGGCGCGGGTTTCGCAGGTGTAAAGGCGGCCTTGCGCGTCGAAAGCATTGCCAGCGGCGCCCTGGGAGTCCTGCCGGAACACGACTGGAGCGGCGCCCGGCGCCTCTTTCATGATCCTGCCGGCCGGCACGTCGCTAAACAACAGGTAGCCCTCGCGCGACCAGGCTGGGCCTTCCGTGAAACGGAATCCGTGGGCCACCTTCTCGATCTGCGCACCGGAGAAGTCCTGGGCGGCCAGCGGCAACGCCAGCAGCGCCAGGAGGCGCGGGATCATCGATTGCCTTTGCCCACCACTACCAGTTCGTTATTGACCTGCTTGACGCCGCCGATCTTGCGCGTCAGTTTTTCGGCCTTGGCCTTCTGGCGGTCGCTTTCCACTTTGCCGCGCAAAGTAACGACCCCGCCCTTCACATCCACATCCAGGGCGCCGCCCTTGACCACCTGGTCGTCGGCCAGTTTGCGCCTGACCAGGTCATAGAGCTGGTCGTCGGAGGGGTGTTTGTCCGCCGCCCACAGGCCCGCGGCCAGCACCAGCACTACCAGCAAGGAGACTAACGTTTTAAGTTTCATCTGTTCCGGCCATTGTACGCCAATCCAGGGCCGCCAGGAAGGCGGGCTTCTCGCGCCAGTTGCGCTGCACCTTGACGTGCAGGTCCAGGTAGATGCGTCGGCCGAACATGCGCTCCATCTCGCGCCGCGCCAGCGTCCCGATCTGCCGCAGCATGCCGCCCGCCGCGCCGATCAGAATGCCCTTCTGCCCGTCGCGCTCCACATGGATGGTGGCGTAGATACGAATCAGTTTCGGCGATTCCTCCCAGGAATCCACCAGCACGGCCACGCAGTGCGGGACTTCCTCGCGCGCGGCCTCGAGAATCTTTTCGCGGATCAGCTCGGCTGCCAGGAAGCGCTCGGGCTGGTCGGTAACGTGGTCCGCCGGAAAATAGGCGGGGCCTTCGGGGAGCCGCCGCAGGATGGCCTCGCGCAACGCGTCGATTCCGGCGCCCGACCGCGCCGAAATGGGAATGTAGTCCGCGAAATCGTGACGGCCGCGGTACTGCTCGATCACCGGCAGCATGGCGCTCTTGTCCTTGCCCAGCAGGTCGGTCTTGTTCAGGACCAGCAGCACGGGCGTGCGCGTTTTCTTCACCAGGTCGGCGGCGTGGGCGTCTTCCTCGCGAAATTTGCGCGAAGCGTCCGCCACCAGCAGCAGCAGGTCGCGCTCCTCCAGGGCGGCGCGCACCTCGTCCATCATGCGCTTGTTGATCAGCGAATCGGCCTTGTGGATTCCGGGAGTGTCCAGGAAAACGATTTGCGCCTCGGGCAGCGTGAGCACGCCCTGGATGGCGCTGCGCGTGGTTTGGGGCTTATCGGCCACGATGGCGACCTTGGCGCCCACCAGCCGGTTGAGCAGCGTGGACTTGCCCACGTTGGGGCGCCCCAGAATGGAGACGAAACCCGATTTCATGGCGCCACCGGCTGGGCGCGGCTCAGGCGCACCTGGGCCACCCGCAGATCGTCGCTGGCCAGCACGTCGATGCGAATGCCGTCGCGCGTCACCGATTCGCCCGGCCGCGGCACCCGGCCCAGCCACTCGGTCACCAGGCCGCCAACCGTAGTGGACTCGATATCCTGCTCCGCATGGAATTCCAGCAGGCCGGACAGGCGCGCCACGTCGAAGCTGCCGGAGACGATGTAGCCGCCCTGGCCGTCCTCCTGCACGTCGGAGTCGGGCTCGTGCTCGTCGCGAATCTCCCCCAGGATCACCTCCACCAGGTCTTCCATGGTGGCCAGGCCGGCGGTGTTGCCGTACTCGTCCACCACGATGACCATGTGGGTGTTGTCCTGCTGCATCTCGCGCATGAGGTCGTGGACCGGCTTGGTTTCGGGCACCAGGCGGATGGGCCGCATCAGCTCGCGCACCGCGCGGCGGGCGCGCTCATCGTCGTCCAGTTCGAACATGTCGCGCACGTGCACGAAGCCGGCGACCTGGTCGATGCCGCCCTCGTACACCGGAATGCGCGAATACTGCTCGTGGATCACCAGGTCGCGCAGCGCTTCGAGCGTGGCATCCGCGGCAATGGCCACGATGTTGGGGCGCGGCGTCATCACCTCGCGCACCACCTTGTCGCCGAACTCCACCACGGACTGGATGAGCTTGCGGTCTTCCTCTTCAATGAGGCCTTCCTCGGCGCCGGCCGAGATCAGGGCATCGATGTTTTCGGCCGGCGTGGCGGGCTCGGCGTCGCCGTTCTGATCGTCGGTCAGCTCCACCAGCGACTGGAAAAAGGCCAGCATGGCCACGAAGGGCCTGGCCACCAGGGCCACGCCGCGGAGGAATCCGGCCAGCGGCGCCAGCCACCGCGCGCCGGTGCGGCGGTAGAGCGCCTGCGGCAGGGCATAGGCCGTCACCATCATGGTCAGCCACGAGGCGGCCGCCGTTTCCAGCACTTCGGGCCAGGTCCAGGCCTGGCCGTCGGCGAACTCCAGAAAGTACAGGATGCCGATGGCCAGGATGGTGGTGTGCTTGACCAGCGTGAAAGCGCCGGCCCCGTCCTCGGTCTCGAACCCGATCTTGTCCTGCAGCGTTTCGCGGAAAAACTTGATGGCGGGAAAATCGCGCGCGCGCAGACGCAGGCTTTCCAGGTACAGCAACTGCACGAAGGTCGCCAGGCACAGCAGGCAGCCCAGCAGGACGATGGGAATGGCCAACGCGAGGGTCATGCGCGCGCCCGTTCGATCAGGCCGGCGGGCAGCCCCAGGCGCCGCCGCCAGCGCATTTCGGCGCGGGCCATCCGGCCGCCGTCGGTTTCGTGATCCATGCCCAGCAGGTGCAGCAGGCCGTGCAGCATCAGAATGCGGATTTCGTCTTCGACCGGATGGCCCAATCCGGCGGCCTGCGCGCGGGCGCGGGGCAGGGAAATCGCCATTTCGCCGACGAAGCCGTCCGGCCCCGGCGCGGGAAACGACAGCACGTCGGTGGCGTAGTCCCGGCCCAGGAAGTCGCGGTTCAGACGGCGCAGTTCGCGGTCGCCGGTGAGCAGGCAGGTGAAGGCGCCCCCCCGGGCCACCTCTTCGCGCAGGGTTTGGGCGAAGCGTTCCAGGGTGCGCCGGTGCAGTTCCGCCGGAGTCCGGCGGAACATGACTATGTGGCTGCCGGAGGACATGAATCGGTGGGTGTTTCCTCGGTGAGCTTCAAGGTGAGCTGGCGGCCCGCGCCGATGGATTCGTTGTACCGCTCATAGGCTCTCACGATGCGCTGCACCAGGTTGTGGCGGACCACGTCGCGCTCGTCGAACTGCAACAGGCTGATGCCTTCGACGCCCCGCAGCACCTCCATGGCGTCGATCAGTCCGCTGCGCTTGCCGGGCGGAAGATCGATCTGGGTGATGTCCCCGTTCACCACCATCTTCGAGTTGAAGCCCGTGCGCGTCAGCACCATCTTCATCTGCTCGGGCGTGCTGTTCTGGGCCTCGTCCAGGATGATGAAACTGTCGTTCAGGGTGCGCCCGCGCATGAAGGCGATGGGGGCCACCTCGATGGTATTGCGTTCCAGGAGTTTCTCGACCTTCTCGGATTCCATCATGTCGTAAAGGGCGTCGTAGAGCGGGCGCAGGTAGGGATCCACCTTTTCCTGCAGGGTGCCCGGCAGGAACCCCAGGCGCTCGCCGGCCTCCACCGCGGGACGCGTCAGAATGATGCGCGAGACGCGCTTGGAAAGTAGCGCCGAAACCGCCATGGCCACCGCCAGGTAGGTCTTGCCGGTGCCCGCCGGACCGACCCCCACCACCAGGTCGTTGCGCTCGATGGCCTCCAGGTAGCGGCGCTGGTTCACCGTCTTGGGCGCCAGCACCTTCTTGCCGAAATTGCGCTGCCGGCCGCTCTGCACCAGCGCGCGGAAGCTGACCTCGGGGTCCTCCGTGACCACGCGCAGATAGCTGTTCAGGTCGCCGTTATTGAACACGTGGCCTTCGCGCACCAGCGCCACGTACTCTTCCAGAATGTTTTCGGCGCGCGACACGGCTTCGGCTTCGCCTTCGATTTCGAGCAGGTTGTCCACCAGTTGCGTGTTCACTTTGAGGCCCGTTTCAATTAACCGGATGTTCTCATCGCGGGTGCCGAACAGGCTTTCGATGCCCCGGCTGATTTGCACGTTGGCTTTCATTTAGTTGGTGTCTGGATGCCTCCGGAAGACGGGAAAAGCGGATTGGGGATCACGGCCGGATCGGCGCGGCCGGCTGGTCAAACAGGATGTCCGCTGGCGCGGGGTGGTCAAGACCATCCGGTCCCAGTATAGCAGAGGCGGCCCGGCGGCGCGCCGCCTTCAGGCCATGTGCTCGCCCAGGGCCCGCTCCACTTCGTGCGGCTCCACTCTTTCGCCGCGGTTCAGACGCACCAGGCAGGCTTCGATAATCTGCTTGGCCTCTTCCTTGCGGAAGTCCTTGATAAAGCCGTCGTAAAAGTGTTCGCCGTTGAGCGCGTGGTTGATTTCGGTTTCCTTGTTGTGGTCCTGCAGTTCGGTAAAGTAGACCACCCGGTACTGCCCGGAGTATTCGGTTTCCCGGTAGATTTCGAACATTACTTTATCGGACTCGAACGCCATACCCTCGAAAATACCACACGCGGCCGGGTGCGCCGGGCGTGCGCCGGCCGGGCCGCATCAGTGCATGGCGGCGGCGACGATCAGGCCGAGGGCGATGGCCACCGCGCCGGCGAAGATGGCCACCGCCGTGTTGCGTTCCTCGGCCAGCGCCCGCCACAATTTCAGAGGCGTCAGCTTCAGCAGGATGGCGGCGGCGGCGGCAAACAGGGCGATGCCCAGCAAGGCGAACAGGGCGGCGTTCACCAGGGGATGCTCGGTCATGATGCGGTCCGCGCCCGGCTGGCCTGCTGCCATAGCCCGCTCAGCGCGCCCCATAGACGCTCCGCGTTGAAATCCGCGGGCAACGGGATGGCCAGCACCGCCTGGCCGGTTTCAGGATCCTTGCGCAGCAGCCCGCCCGAGGGGGCCAGCGCTTCCAGAAACCTGCGCCCGGCCTCCACCAGGCCGGCTGCTGCGGCGGACAGATCGGGCGGCGGCGGCGTTTCCGCGGCCGCGGCGTGGGGACCTTCCGCCGGCGGCGCTGGCGGCGGGGCCGGCGCTTCCGGCTTACCCCTGGCCGGCTCTTCGGAGAACACCTCCTTGATCGCCTGCAGCATGCTCCTGTGTCCCAGCTTTTCGAAGCTCACTTCGTCGGCGCGCGCGTCAAACAGCCCGGCGAACAGCGCTTTCTTCAGCCGCAGCGTCTCCCAGACGCGCTCCTCGATGCTGTTCTCCGTGAGCAGGTGAATCACCTGCACCGGCGCCACTTGCCCCATGCGGTGGACCCGGCCGATGCGCTGCTCCAGCCGCGCGGGATTCCAGGGCGGCTCGAAATTGACCACCGCCGACGCCGCCTGCAGATTCAGCCCCACCCCGCCGGCATCGGTCGAAAGAAACACCCGGCATCCCGCGTCCGTGCGGAAGCGCGCCAGTAGATCGCCGCGCTTGGGGGCAGGCACGCCGCCGTGCAGCGAAACCCATCCGATCTTCAGGCGGGTCAGCTCCTGCGCGGCCAGGTGCGTCATGCGCTCATACTCGCTGAAGACCACCACCTTGCGGTTCTCCTCGACGGCCAGTTCCCGGATGATCTCGCGGAACTCCACCAGCTTCGGCGAGACATTGGTTTCCTTGTCGTAAAGGAAGGTGGAGTTGCAGAGCATGCGCATGTTCTGGATGGCGCACGAGAGACGCCGCAGATCGATCTCCGAAAGCCAGCCCTGGCGCTCCCACTTGTGCACGATGCGCGCCAGAATATCCGCCTGCTCGGCGTACGGTTCGGCCTGTTCCGGGGTCATCCGCACGCGGAAAATCTGGTCCGTGCGCCGCGGCAGATCCGGCAGCACCTCCTGGCGGGTGCGGCGCAGCAGGATGGGCTCGAGCTGCCGGTGAATCTGGTCCAGGCCGCGATACCCCAGCAGCTTGCCTTTCCCGTCCTCCATGCGGTGCTCGGCCAGAAAGCGGAACGCCGGACCCAGACGGCGGCCGTCCACGAACTCCACCACCGAATACAACTCCTCCAGCTTGTTTTCCAGCGGCGTGCCGGTCAGCACGAACGCGTAGCGGCTCTTGAGCTGCTTCACCGCGCGGGCCGTGGCGGTGGCCCAATTGCGAATGCGCTGGGCTTCGTCCAGGATCACCAGGCCGGGCCGCAGATTGCGCATCTCCTCCAGGTCCTTCAGCGCCAGTTCGTAACTGGCCAGGTTGAAGAAGCGGGGCGCCGCGTAGAGCGCGCGGCGCTGGGCCAAAGGTCCGTCGATGACCTGCACGCTAAGATCCGAGAACTTCTCGATCTCCGTCTTCCACTGGTATTTCACGGAAGCCGGCGCCACCACCAGCACGCGCTCGAGGCCGCGCCAGCGGCGCAGTTGCTCCGCCGCGGCGATGGCTTGCACGGTCTTGCCCAGCCCCATATCGTCCGCCAGCACCACCCGCCCGCGGCAGGCGGCGAAAAGCGCGCCGCGCATCTGGTAGGGGATCAGCGGCGCCTTCAGCAGGCCGTCCGGCGGGAGGCCCCCCGCGGCGAGCTGCCGCAGCATGCGCCGTTCGGTGGCCAGGCCGTCCGCCAGTTCGTTTTCCCGGTCGATGAACTCCACCACGTCGCTGTACACCACGGCGGTGTCGTCCACCCGGCGCAGCTCCTCCAGCAACCGCGGAAACCCGGCGTAGCTGCCGCCATGCCATAGCCCCGCGCTGTCGAAATACTTTGCCGCCAGCGCGGACAGGGCGGCGCTGGGCCGCTCGGGGAGGCGCAGGCGCACCCTCAGGCTCTCTCCATATTCGAGCGAAAGCGATGCGCGGGTGCGCCGGTACCGGCTGGCGTCCAGGGATTTCTTGTGGCGCGCGCGAAGCCGCCCCAGCAGGGCCTCGATGTGCTTGCAGGTCCCCAGGGTGTTGCGGGCGAAATCCGGACAGGAACAGTAGTTTTCAAACAGGCCCGGGCCGCGCATGGCCACGCGGTATTGTTTGCCGCTGGAGGATTCCACCTGGTAGTCGCCCCAGGGTTGCCGGTCCGGCCGGTCCAGGACCTTGAGCATCGCGGCCCGCGCGCGCTCCCGGCGGGCGGCGATCTGTTCTTCCTGTAGCATGAACCCGCCAGAATACCAGGATTCGGGCGGCGCGATAGGAATGCCGCGGCCGGCCGATGAGAGAGCAGAGAGGCGGCTGCCGCCGGAGTGTGGACGGCTGGCGCCCGGGCGGAGACGGTGCGCACACCAGAATCGGCGGCGAGTGAAACGGAACTGGAAGCGGGCGGGCCGGCGGTGGACCAGTCCGTCACCCGGCGCCGGAAGCTGGAGGACTGCGTGGCGCGCATCGCCCGCGCCGAGGGCGTCCCCCCATTCTGCCAGCACGCCGGCGAAGTGATGGCCCGCACCCTGGACCTGGACGGCGGCAGCTCGACCGCCCTGGCGGGCGTGGTCCGCAAGGACCTGGGCCTGACCTCGCAGATCCTGCGCGCCGCCAATTCCGCCCTCTACAACCGCTCCGGCCGGCCCATTCTGAACGTTCCGCACGGTATCGTGCTGCTGGGCTGGGATACCCTGCGCAGCCTGGTCGGCACGGTGCGCTACATCGAGCACTACGCCGGCCGTTCGCCGGGCCTGCGCGAGCTCATGCTCACCTCGCTGCTGTGCGCCGTGCATAGCCGCGTCATCGCCGCGTCGATCGGCTACCCCAGTCCCGAGGAGGCCCACATCTGCGGGCTCTTCCGCAACCTGGGCGAGGTGCTCATCGGGTGCCATTGCCCGGAGGAATACGCGCGCATCATCCTGACCATGCACGGGGAGAACATCAGCGGACGGGCGGCCTGCCTGCGGGTGCTCGATTTTTCCTGGGACGAAGTCGGATGGCGCGTGGCCGCGGGCTGGAACATGCCGCCCAAAATCCACGCCTGCCTGCGAGGATTGAGCGGGCAGGCGGGCGCCGCGGCGGACCGCTGCCTGGCCTCCATCGCCGACTACGCGCGCGATCTGACGCACTCCGTGTTCCGGGAGGGCGCCGGCCTCGAGGCGGCCCACCTGCCCTGGATTGTGGATATGCACGGACGGCGGGCGCTGGTGCCGGCCGGCGATCTGCGGCGCGCGGCGGAGGCCGCCATAAAGGAAACGCGGGAGACCTTCGCGGCCCTCGGCATCCCCAGCCAGCGCCTGCGTCTGGAGCGCCAGGCCGAACGGGCGCGCGACCTGCGGACCGCCGCGCCGGCCTTCGACGAGGCCGGCCTGCGCGCCCTCGACCAGGCCGTCGAAGACGCCGGTCGCGCCTTGGGCCGCGACGATTTCGAGCTCACCGGCGTGATCGGCGCGCTCCTGGAAGCGGTCCACGGCGCGGGGTTCGATCGCGCCGTGTTCGGCCTGCTCAACGACGAACACACCTCCATCCGGGGCCGCCTGGCCAGCGGCGGCGCCTCGGAGAGCGTGCTGCGCCGCTTCGATTTCCCTACCAGCCAGACGGACGGCCCGTTCCGCGCCGCGCTGCAGCGCCACGCCGATGTGCTGATCGACTGCTCCCTGGACGGCCGCTACGGCCGCAGCGCCCTGGTCGCCGCGCTGGAGCCCGCCGCCTTCGCCCTGCTTCCCATCGTGGTGGACCGCCAGCCGGTGGGCTGCCTGTACGCCGACCGCCACACCGCCGCGCCGGGTCTGGATGCCGCGCGCCTGCCCCTGGCGCGCGTGCGCGACACCATGGCCGCGGCCATCCGCCGGCGCTCCCTGCGCAACCCCCCGCCCGCCCCC
>VFSW01000740.1_pt1 | contig 48443 bp, 35 predicted proteins | sample 5358111 | NCBI WGS metagenome assembly VFSW01 (sample SAMN11554181, study PRJNA540505) | mine drainage metagenome | isolation source: sediment from site ElyBrook_90M | place: USA: Ely Copper Mine, Vershire, VT | collected 2017 | reverse complement strand
AAGCCGGCATCGCGCAGCTCGGCGGGCACGGCGCGTTCATCGAATCGCGCACGACGCAGATCGCGCACGGCGACACGCCGAAAGAAATCGGCGAGATCTTCGGACGCTACTTCGACGGCATCGCGATTCGCCACGTGGACTGGGGCATCGGCAACGGCTACCTGAACGCGGTCGCCAAAGCATCGCGCGTACCGGTGTTGAATATGCAGTGCGACATCTACCACCCGTTTCAGATTCTCGCCGACCTGATGACGATCATGGAAAAGAAGGGACGCGACCTGCGCCGCAAGAAAATGGTCGTGTCGTGGGCGTACGCGGCATCGTACCAGAAACCGATGTCGGTGCCGCAATCGCTCATCCTGCAAATGCCGCGCTTTGGGATGGACGTCGTTCTGGCGCATCCGCCGGAATTCAAACTGATGCCGGGCATTATGGAGCAGGCGCGCGAACAGGCAAAGAAATTCGGCGCGGGCTTTGAAGTGGTGGACGATATGGACGCCGCGTTCAAAGACGCCGACATCATCTACGCCAAGTCCTGGGGCGCGATGGTTCATACGCCGGACGAAAAAGAAGGCGCCAAGATCATCAGCAAGTATGCGTCGTGGATCACCGACGAGCGCCGCATGAAATTGGCAAAGCCGGACGCGATCTATATGCACCCGCTGCCGGCGGACCGCAACATTGAAGTGACCGATGGCGTGATGGACGGTCCGCAGTCGGTGGTGTACGACGAAGCGGAGAATCGCTTGCACGCGCAAAAAGCCGTGATGGCGCTAACGATGTCTTGATAGTCATATAGTCGAGTAGTCGAATGGTCAGACTACTCGACTATCCGACTACGAGACAAGGAGACGAAAAAATGCCAACGAAGAAAAAACTAGTCAAGAAAACAATCAAGCGAATGGCGAAAAAGACGACCCCCAAACGCAAGCTTGCCGTCGTCGCGATTGGCGGCAACTCGCTCATCCTCGACTCGCAACATCAGAGCGTCGAGGACCAAGAAACGGCTTTGCGCGAAACGGCGCATCACATCGCCGACATGGTCGAACAGGGCTGGGACGTCGCCATCGGGCACGGTAACGGACCGCAAGTCGGTTTCGTCTTGCGGCGTTCCGAGATCGCGGCAAAAGTCGAGGGGATGCACGAGGTTCCGCTCGACGTGTGCGGCGCGGATACGCAAGGCGCCATCGGTTATGAACTACAGCAGGCATTGCAGAACGAGCTGTTCCATCGCGGTATCAAGAAGCGTTGTGCGACGATCATCACGCAAGTGTTGGTCGATCAAAATGATCCAGCGTTCAAGAATCCGTCCAAACCTATCGGCGGCTTTATGGATCAGCCCGAAGCCACGCGGCGCAAGACTGAAATGGGCTGGAGTGTCGTCGAAGATGCCGGGCGTGGTTGGCGACGCGTCGTTCCATCCCCTCAGCCCCAAGAAATCGTCGAGCAGACAACTATAGAAGCCGTACTGAAGGAAGGGATCATCGTCATTACCGTGGGCGGTGGCGGCATTCCGGTGATCGACGTGGGCAACGGCGAATATCGCGGCACTGCGGCAGTGATCGACAAGGATTTCGCCAGCAGTCTGCTCGCACGCGAAGTCAAAGCCGACCTGTTCCTTATTGCAACCGCGGTCGAAAAGGTCGCAATCAACTTTGGTAAGCCGAATCAGCAGTGGCTCGATAAGATGACGCTCGCCGAAGCGAAAAAGTACCTTGCCGAAGGCACTCACTTTGCCAAGGGGTCGATGGCGCCTAAGATTCAGGCGATCATCTGGTTCCTCGAAGCCGGCGGCAAGCACGCGATCATCACGAATCCAGAAAACCTGGGACGCGCGCTGCGCGGTGAAACCGGGACGCATATCGTCCTGAAGTAAACAAATAAACAGGTAGATAAGGAAACAAGGAGGCGCGATGGAATTGCGAAAGGTATCGTATACATCGCCCGGCGAAGTGGGCAAACGCGGGTTTGAGGATTTGGATTGCTTCAAACTCGCACTCGACGTGATCGTCAACACGCACGATTTTGAGCGATCGCTGCCCGCCGATGAAAATTCGATATGACTTCGCAAATTCGTCGCGCCTCCAAGAGCATTACCGCAAACATCGCCGAAGGATATGGTCGGTACCACTATCTGGACAGTCTCAAGTTCCACTCAAACGCGCGCGGCTCGCTGAATGAAGTCCTGGGACATCTTATCAATGCGCGAGTGCTGGGTTACTGTGAAGACAAGTACTTTCAATCGTTCTATGCGCTGATTCGCCAAACCGAGAGAACGCTCAATGGTTTTATGAACTATGTGCGTCAGCAAAAAGCAGGAGACGATTCGCTCGGTACTCGAACATTGAGAGAAGATTTTGTCGAGTACGACGTCGATCAGGAGAACGGACAGGGCTGACTTTATACTTGTCTCCATGTTTACGTGTTTACCTGTATAGGAATTTCCTATGGGCTTATTCGATCTACTCTCCCTCTTCTACGCCGCGCTTGGCATCCGCGCCGTCTGGACGCTCGCGAAGAACTGGCGCGCGTTCACGGACGATGCGCTCACGCCGTTCGACCGTCAACTGGCGAGCCAGATCGCCTTTTTCGTTTTCATTCCAATCGGCGTGTTCTTCCACGAACTGGGTCATGCAGTGGCGACGTACCAAGTGGGCGGAACGATCGATTGGCTCGGTGGCGGTTTTCACTACGCGCTCTTTTACGGCTACGTGATTCCGCAGGGCAATTTTACGCCGCTGCAAGATTGGTGGATCGCGCTGTCAGGCAACCTGGTTTCCGTCCTCTACGGATTCATCCCGCTGATCTTTTTGCGATTCACGAACAAGGTGTGGATCAAGTACACGATTTACTCCTTCGCGGCGATACAACTGGGCTGGTCGCTGATCGGTTATCCGCTCATCACCCTCACCGGCATTGACAGCGACTGGACGACGATTTACTCGATGCGCACACTCGCGGTCAGCGCGCCGTTGTTCGTTGCGCACGTCGCCCTGGTGATCGTGCTCTGGCGAATTTACCGCAGCGCGCGGGTACGCCGCTGGGAAGTTAGTTTGTACGCCGGCGTCGCCCAGCAACTCCCCGCGCTCGACGCGGCGATTGCCGCGCGTCCCAGCGCGGTCGATCCGCTCATCACGCGCGGCAACTTTTTCGCGGCGCAAGGCAAACCCGATTTGGCGGTCGACGATTACCGCGCCGCGCTGAAAATCGATCCGCAGAGTTCGCGCGCGTGGTACAACATCGGGCAGATTCGCTTGGCGCAGAAACGCTACACCGACGCGGAGAAGAACTTTCGGACCGCCGCCGTCCACGCGGGGAATGATCCTCAACTTACGGCGCGCGCCCATTACGGGCTGGCGCTGTGCCTGTTCCAGCGCGGCGGCGCGGCAAACGCGATCCCCGAATTCGATCAGGCGATCGCGCACGACCCCAGCATTCCGGAATTCTACCTTTGGCGCGGCACTGCGCGGCGCGCGACAAATGACGGCGCGAACGCGCGGGTTGATTTCGCGCGCGCCGCGCAACTCGCCGCGACGACAAATCCGGAACTCGCAGCACGCGCGCGGGAGATGATGAACACGTGATGCGTGAGACGTGAGATTCACGCATCACGTTTCGCGTCAGGAGATTGAATGACCTATCATTTCAAATGCACCCTCTGCGGTGAAGAGTACGATCCGCACACGACGCGCTACGTCTGCCCCAAACACGGCGACGACGGCATTCTCGACACGATTTACGACTATAAGCGAATCGCCGCGGCGACATCGCCGCAGAAGATTTCCAACTCGCGCGATTATTCGATCTGGCGGTACGCCGATCTGCTGCCGCTGAACGACGCGGCGGAATCCGCGCCGCCGCTCGCGGTCGGCTGGACGCCGCTGTATCACGCCAAGACATTAGGCGCAGACCTTGGGCTGAGCCATTTGTATCTAAAAGACGACGGGCGCAACCCAACCGCGTCGTTCAAAGATCGCGCGAGCGCAGTCGTCGTCGCCAAAGCGCGTGAACTCGGCGTCGAACTCATCACGACGGCGAGCACCGGCAACGCCGGCGCGGCGCTCGCCGGGCTTGCTGCCGCCGCGCAGATGCCCACGATCATCTTCGTGCCCGAGACCGCGCCGCAGGCAAAGATCGCGCAGCTGCTCATCTTTGGATCGCGCGTGATGCTGGTCAAGGGAAATTACGATCAGGCATTCGATCTGTGCCTCGCCGCGTCGAAAGAATTCGGATGGTACTGCCGCAATACCGCGTACAATCCCTACACCGTCGAGGGAAAGAAGACTGCATCGTTCGAGATTTGTGAGCAGCTAGCCCTCACCCCCTTCCCCTCTCCCGCAACGCGGGAGTGGGGAGCGAGGGGTGAGGGTTGGCGCGCGCCGGATCGAATCTTCGTTTCCGTCGGCGATGGCAACATCATCAGCGGCTTGTGGAAAGGTCTGCGCGATCTCGCCGCGCTCGGCTGGATCGACAAGATGCCTAAACTGATGGGCATTCAAGCTGAAGGGTCCGCCGCGTGCTACAACACGTGGAAAGCCGGCACCGAAAAGATCACGCCGGTCAACGCAGTGACCGTCGCCGACTCGATCAGCGCGGACATTCCGCGCGACGGCGTGCGCGCGGTGCGCGCCGTGCGCGAGACCGGCGGCGCGTACCTCACCGTGACCGACGACGAAATCCTCGCGGCGATTCCGGTGCTGGCGCGCCGCGCGGCGGTCTTCTCCGAGCCGGCGGGCGCGGCGGCGTACGCCGGCTTGGTGAAAGCGGTCAAACAAGGTCTTGTGAAATCGGATGAGACCATCGTCTGCATGATTACGGGCAATGGCTTGAAGGACGTCAAGAGCGCGATGCAAGTCGCCGGCGAAGGCATTCACATCGAGCCGACGCTGGAAGCACTTCGAAAAGCAATGAAAACGTAGGGGCGACCCTTGTGGTCGCCCAATGCGGGCAGCCGCGAGGGCTGCCCCTACAGATTCTCAAAAGGAGTTTAAGAATGTCAATCCTCGGTCCCACATTCGAAGAAATGCTTCATCCCAACAAGATCGCGCCGGAGATTCGCAAGCGCGCGATTGAGATGATGAAGCAAGACCCGCTCGATCCGATCAACCTGTTCAACATTACGTGGCGCGATGGCAACAACAACATCTACTATCACGTGATGCCAAAAGAGTTGACCGGCGTGGATGCGAACATCGTCGTTCTCTACGGCAAGGATTTTCCCAGCGGCTCGCACAAGGTTGGCGCGGCGTACTCGGTGCTGATCGAAAAGCAATCGTTCGGCGAAGTCGATCCCAGCACGCACACGCTCGTGTGGCCCTCGACCGGCAACTACGGCATCGGCGGCGCGTGGGTCGGCTGCCGCATGGGATTCGACAGCATCGTCGTCCTGCCGGAAGGAATGAGCAAAGAACGCTTTAAGCAGATCGAATCCTACGGCGCGCGCATCATCAAAACGCCCGGCTCGGAATCGAACGTCAAGGAAATTTACGATGAGACGCATCGCTTGCGCCAAGACCCGAAGGTGCGCATCCTCAACCAGTTCGAGGTGATGGGCAACTATCGCTTCCACTATCACGTCACCGGCAACACGATTGTCGAACTCGCCGCGGTGTTGAAGCAGCAAGGCATCGGCGACGGAACGATTGCCGCGTACTGCTCCGCGATGGGCAGCGCCGGCACGATCGCGGCGGGTGATCGACTGAAACAGGTCTGGCACGATCACAAGATCGTCGGACTAGAGCCGATCCAGTGCCCCACGCTCTACAACAACGGCTACGGCTCGCACGACATCCAGGGCATCGGTGACAAGCACGTGACGTGGATTCACAACGTGATGAATATGGACGCGATCATGTGCCTCGACGACATCGAATGCAAGAAAGGTTTGCAGTTGCTCACCGAAGAAGCTGGCTGGAACACGCTGGTCAAGCGCTTTAGCGTGCCGCAGAAATCGGTTGAGACAATGGCGACGCTATTCGGCATCAGCGGCGTTGCGAACGTTCTCGGCGCGATCAAGACCGCGAAATTTTACGGCTATGGCAAGAACGATACCATCGTCACGATCTGCACCGACAACATCGACCGCTATCATTCCGTGATGGCGGATATGACGGCGACGTATGGCAAGATGGACGAAGCGGAAGCGACCGCGCGCGCCCACATTTTCAAGGATCAGAAAATCGATTGGATCAAGGAAGGGACAACGGATACGCGCCGGCAGTGGCACAATCTTAAATACTATACCTGGGTCGAGCAGCAGGGCAAGACCGTGGAAGAACTCAACGCAACGCTCGATCAATCGTGGTGGATCAAGCACCAGCAGATGGTCGGCGAGATCGACGCGAAATTGAAAGCGGCACGCCGGTAAGACTCGATTGGACGCGGACAAACGCGGACGACCGCGGAAAAATACTTTCTATCCGCGTTCGTCCGCGGCAATCCGCGTCCAATTTTTGAGGTGAATGATGCTCATCACCAACGGTACGATCATCACCCTTGGCGCGGAAAATCGCGTGATCGAAAACGGCGCAGTGTGCATTCGCGGTGACCGCATCGCAGACATTGGCAAAACCAGTCACCTCATCGCCAAATATCCGAATGAAGAACAACTCGACGCGCACGGCAAGCTCGTGATGCCCGGGAGCATCGTCGCACACACGCATTTCTACGGCGCGTTTGCGCGCGGCATGTCGCTGCCGCCTGGTCCACCGCCCAAAAATTTTCCCGAAATCCTCCAACAATTGTGGTGGAAGATCGACCGCGCGCTGACGCTTGACGACTGCCGGCAGTCCGCACTCGTCTGTCTCGTCGACGCGATCCGCAACGGCACGACAACACTGATCGATCACCACGCCAGCCCGAACGCGATCGACGGCTCGCTCGATGCAGTTGCGGACGCGGTGCTGGAATCCGGCTTGCGCGCGTCGCTGTGCTACGAAGTGACGGATCGCAACGGCGCGGCGGGCGCAAAGGCGGGAATCCGTGAAAACGTGCGCTTCATCAAGAAAGTGGCAAGTGGCGAGTGGCGGGTGGCGAGAAAACGCCTTGCGGCGTCGTTCGGCGTGCACGCCTCGTTCACCGTCTCCGACAAGACGCTCGACCAGTGCCTCGATGCCATCGATGGGCTGGACACGGGATTTCACATCCACGTCGCGGAGGATATCGCGGACGAAGATGACGCGTTGCAAAAATTCAAACTACGCGTCGGCGAACGGCTCGAATCGCGCGGCGTGTTCGGACCAAAGACGATTGCCGCGCACTGCGTCCAGGTCGATGTCGGCGAAATCGAATTGCTGCGCCGGACGAAGACGAACGTCGCGCACAACGCGCGGTCGAACATGAACAACGCGGTCGGCGTCGCGGATGTGCTGGGAATGCTGCGGCGCGGTATCAACGTTGGTTTGGGCAACGACGGCTTTACGAACAACCAGTTCGCGGAGATGAAGACCGCGTACCTGCTGCACAAATCGGCGCGGCGCGACCCACGCGTGATGGGCGCGGACCAAGTCGTGCAGATGGCGTACGCGAACAACGCCAAGATCGCGCAAGTGTTTTGGAAGCCGCGCGTCGGCGAGTTGTCCATCGGCGCGTTTGCAGATATAATCCTGCTCGATTACGTACCGTACACGCCACTCACCGCCGGCAATTTCCCGTGGCATCTGATCTTCGGAATGGATGGTACGCACATCACGCACACGATTTGCGCGGGCAAGTTGTTGATGAAAGATCGCCAATTGCTGACGCTGGACGAGGAAGCAATTGCGGCAAAGGCGCGCGAGGCGGCGAAGAAAGTTTGGAAGCGCGTGCAGGAAATTGGGTGAGTAGGTGATTTGGTGATTGGTCGTATTCTCAAAGAGGAGATGAGACGATGCCAATTCAGTCACTGGAAGAGATTGAGATTTACAAATTAGCGGAGGAGATTGCAGACAAGTGGTGGGGGATTGTTAGCCGTTGGTCGCCGTTTGCCCAAGACACGGTTGGCAAACAGTTGATTCGCGCGGTAGATTCAATTGGCGCAAATATCGCTGAAAGTTACGGGCGTTACCACTTTGGCGAGAAGATCAATCACCTGTATTATTCGCGCGGGTCGCTGTACGAATCAAAATTTTTCGTGCGCCGCGCGTTGAAACGCAAATTGATTACGGAAGCTTTCTTCAACGAAATGATGAACGATTTACAGATGCTCGCTCCAAAACTCAATGCCTACATCAAAAGCAAAAAGATGCAGAAACAAAATGCCTAATCACCCAATCACCCAATCACCCAATCACCGAATTGCCATCATCGGCGGCACCGGCAAGGAAGGCAACGCGCTCGCGTTTCGATTCGCGCGCGCCGGCGTGCGCGTCTTGATCGGCTCGCGCGACGCGGCGAAGGCGCAGAACGCCGCGAACGAAATGAACGCGCGGCTCGGCGCGGCCGCTTTGCGTGTCGAGGGATACTCGAACCGCGACGCGGCGGCGAAAGCCAACATCGTTTTGCTCTCGGTGCCGTATGACGGAATGAAACCGATCCTGGAAGACCTGCGCGACGCGGCGCAGAACAAAATCGTCATCAATATCGCGTCGTCGCTCGACCCGGAGCGCAAGAGCCGCGCGAAACCGCCCGCCGCCGGCTCCGTTACCGCGGAGGTGCAGCAATTTTTCGGCGACACCGCCAAGGTCGTCGCGGCGTTCCAGAACATCTCGCCGGAAAAGCTGGAAGCGGTCGACGAAAAAATCGATTCCGATGTGCTCGTGTGCGGCGGCGACAAAGCCGCGCGTGAGACCGTGATCGAACTGATTCGCCGGATCGGCATCGACGCGCTCGATGCCGGCGTGCTCGCAAACGCCATCGCGGTCGAAGCGTTGACCGCCGTGCTCATCGCGGTGAACATCAAATACAAAGTGAAAGGCGCGGGCATCCGATTGACTGGAGTGCCGCGTGAATGATCCGCGAATCACGCGAATCTGCGCCAATTTTTTTCATTCGCGTTAATTCGTGTAATTCGCGGATCATTCCTTTTGCCTTTTAGCTTTTTACTTTTTACTTGTCTATGACTCAACTCACGCTTACCGCTCTCCCCAACATCCCGCTCATCCAGCGCGGCGACGACCTCGCCGCGATTATTTTGCGCGGCGTGCGCGACGCGAACCTGACGCTCGAAGATGGCGACGTGCTGGTGCTGGCGCAGAAAATCGTCAGCAAAGCCGAAGGCAGAATGGTGCGCCTGCGCGACGTGACGCCCTCGCCACGCGCAGAGGAACTGGCGCGGCAGTGCGGCAAGGACGCGCGCTTTTGCGAGGTCGTGCTGTGGGACACGCGCGAGGTGCTGCGCGTGCGCGACGGCTTGATCGTCGTCGAAACGACGCACGGCTGGGTGTGCGCGAACGCCGGCATCGACCGCTCGAACGTCGCGCCCCCTTCGGGCGATGACGACGAGTGGGTGCTGCGCCTGCCGGAAGACGCGGACCGCTCCGCGCGCGAGCTGCGCGCGCGACTGCGCGCGGCGACCTCCTGCGACATGGGCGTCATTATCGACGATACGCACGGGCGCGCGTGGCGCAATGGCGCGATTGGCGTCGCGATTGGCGTGGCGGGCTTGCCGGCGGTGGAAGACCTGCGCGGGCGCGCGGACTTGTTCGGCTATCATCTGCAGGTGACGACAATTGGCTTGGCGGACCAGATCGCGTCCGCGGCGTCGCTGTTGCAAGGTCAAGCCGACGAAGGACGACCGATCATTCACGCGCGCGGCGTGCCCATGTCGCGCGGTGACGGCACGGCGCGGGAAATCGTGCGGGAGAAGGAACTGGACTTGTTTCGCTGAAGCAGGCAAAGATCGATCGTGCGGGCGAACGTGGGGCAACTGGAAAATCGATAGGAAGGGTATCCCATTGATTGGCGCACTCGACTGACGTAGAATAAAGTTGGCAGGCCGGTTTTCTCTTGCGAGTCAATCCAACTTTTCGTTTCGCGTTGTCGATCCCTTATAATGGAAACCTAGAAAGGTATTTCAATCCGCTCCGGCTGTCGGAGCGATTTTTTTGCTACTCGTCTGTCTTGACATCATTCAGAAAACGACCACAATTACGGAAATGTTTGCTCGGAATATCAAGCCCTTTTTGCGTCCGATTCTATGGACGGCTGCCGTCTTCCTGCTGCTAGGATTATTCTTATCCCTGGTTCTACCTCTGGCAGAGTGGGAACGCTGGGCATTGCGCCTCGTGTTTACTCTCTCCGGAATCTACTGGGTTGGCATGGCAATTTTTCTTGCGCCGCGCTACGGGCTGCGCGAATGGGTGACCTACGTCAACGTGACCGTCGCCTGCGGGACGATTGCTCTATCGGACTATTTATTCGGACGGGTTGATCTATCTCCCCTTTACGTCGTGGTTATTCTGATCGTCGCGATGCTGTGGGACCGGCGCGCCGCGTTGTTTGCCGCCGTTCTGGCGAGCGCGCTCACGCTGCTCATCGCGCTTGCCCCGTTGAACCAGCCGCCGGTCGAACCGGTACACCTCTTCTTCAACCTCTTGATCTACTTCGCCTCCGCGCTGCTTGTCTCCCACCTGACGACGACGCTGACGAACCGCTGGCAGGCGGCGGCAGCGCAAGCCGAGCAGCGACGCCAGGAAATTGTCCGACGAACGGACGAACTCGAAGGGCTGCACGGTCTCTCACAAGCATTCGGAAATCTGGAAGACGCCGACGCGACATTCCGGGAAGTGACCCAGCGAATCGCGCGATTTCTCGGCGTCAAGATTTGCGCCATCGCGATCCTCAACCCGGAGAACGGTCAACTCCAGGGCGCGCCGCCGGGATATGGGATCAGCGACGAATCGGTCCGAGCCTTGAAATTTCCGTTCAGCGACGACAAGACTCACTCCATCGAGTCGTTCAAGAACGACCATGTCCTATTCAACGACCTGACCGCGCTGCCTGCTTCCATACGCGAGTACGCCGCCCGTCAGAACATTCGTGAGTTCGTCACCGCTCGAATGATGCTGCGCGGGCGTCCCACCGGACTGATTCTGGCGGCAAACAAAATCAGCGGCAGCGGGTTCGATGAAGAAGACGGACGGCTGTTGAGCATCCTGGCAGGTCAAGCCGCGATGGCAGTAGAAAACGCGCGGCTCCATCAAGAAGCGCAGACCAATTTGCGCGACCTCACACGCCTTTACGCCGTCAGCACCCAGCTCGCCGTCCATTCCCGTCCCGACGAGATTCCCCGACACGTCGTCCAGGGCATCGCCGACGCGCTCGACGCGCCGTCCGCGACGATCGCCCTGCGGAACGAATCCACCGGCATTCTCGAATATTCCGCTACCGTGGGCGTGCCGGCAGACGCCCTCAAGGTCCCATTCCGCGAGAATGGAATTGGCATGACAGTGATGAACACGGGCGCAGCGCACTTTATCGAGGATGTTCAGACCGCGCGCGAGGTCAGTCCAGTGACGCGGGTCTGGGGCTATCGCGCCACCGCGTGCCTGCCGATCCAACGCGGCGGCAAGAGCGTTGGCGTACTCTACGTCAATTATCCCGAACCGCACATCTTTACTGACAACGAAAAAAATATGCTGGCGATCTTCGCCAACCAGACCGCGATTGCGCTGGAGAACGCGCAGCTCTGGTACGCCGAACAGACCAAATCGATCGAACTGGGCGCGCTCGCCAACCTGAGCCGCTCGCTCGCCGAGACGATGGACTTGGAGGATATGTTCCACGTGTTTGAGCGCCAAGTCCGCGCGAACATCCCCGCGGCGGAAGGCGGCGCGCTGCTGATTTATGATTCCCAGCGCGCGGCGCTCGTTCCGCGCGCGTCGTTCGGGTACGACCGCGAAATCCTTCAGATGGTCGCCATACAGCCGGGCGAATCGGCTGCCGGCAGGGTATACCAAACGAACCAGCCCGTGCGGTTGAGCGGACAGGAGGCGGTCAAGGAAGCGCGGCGCAGGATGCAGCCGGACAACCAGGCGTTGTTTGCCGCCGCGTCGCCGTGGGGCGGAATCCCGCAGAGTATGATCAGCGCGCCATTGAGCGCGAGCGGTGAAACGATGGGATCGATCGTGCTCGACAATTCCAGCTCTCCGCAAGCGTTCACCCAGGACGATTTGCAACTGCTGGTCGCCATGGCGGACCGCATCGCGCTGGCGATCCACAACGCGCAGCTGTTCGCGCGTGAACGCCGACGCGCGGCTCAACTTGCCACGGTGAATGAACTGGGGCATCGCGTCTCGTCGATCCTGGATATGGATGAACTCGCGCAGACGCTGGTACGCCTGATCCGCGACAAATTCGAGTACCGCTACGTTCATTTGCTTATCAACGATCCCTCGAAGAATGAAACCGTGCTGCGCGCGGGCGCAGGTCCCACCATGACCGAACTTGTTCCGGGTCGGTTCATTCTGCCCTTCGATCAGGGGATTGTCGGTTGGACTGCCGCGCACGGCGAAACGCTGCTCGCGAACGATGTTTCAAAGGAAGCGCGTTTTCAGTATCATCCAGCCGTTGCCGACACGCGCTCGGAAATCGCCATCCCCTTGACGATGAGCGCGCGCGTGATCGGCGTGCTCGACATCCAAAGCGAACAACTCAACGCGTTCGATCCCAGCGATGTAGCAACGCTGGAGACGCTGGCGGGTCAAATCGCGATCACGCTGGAGAACGCGCGCCTGTACGGCGAGGTGCAGGAACAGGCGCACCGCGACAGTCTGACCCAGGTCTACAATCACGGATATTTTTTGGAGCGATTCAGCGAGGAATTGGCGTGCGCGCGGCGCGAGACGCAGCCGCTCGCGCTGATAATGCTCGACGTGGATTACTTTAAGGAATACAACGACGCGTACGGTCACGTGGTCGGCGATCAGGTGCTGGTCAAAATCGTCCAGGCGATCCGCGCGCACGTTCATCACACCGATCTCGTGGGGCGGTGGGGCGGCGAGGAATTTGGCATCGCCTTGTTGCGGACCGATGCCGCTGGCGCGCTGCGGGTGGCAGAACGCATTCGCCAGACGCTGGCGGCGACGCGCGTAGAAAACAGAGACGGTGCGACCATTCCCTCGCCGACGGTGAGCCAGGGAATCGCCAGCTACCCCGCGCACACGCAAGACGCCGCCACACTGATCGATCTAGCCGACGCCGCGCTGTACCGCGCCAAATCGCATGGACGCGACCAGATTTGTGTAACCGGCGCGAAATGCTCCTGAACAGATTGGCGTTTCAATGCCGAAAGTATCCACTCTGGAGCGGATGCGCCTCGTCAATCGTAATAAACGCTGCCGGGTCGATGCCGTCGATAATCGCGCGCACCGCTTGAACCTGGCGGCGCGGCATCACCGAATTGACAACCGTAATCTTCCCCGCCTGACCTTGCGCCGCGAATTCAGTGACCGCGTAGCCGGCTTGCCGTAGCGCGTCGGCAATCGCGCGGCCTCCCGCCGGCGAATAGACCCGCAGCATCGCATACCCAATCGCCAGCCGCTCCTCCACCACCATTCCCAGCATCACCCCAGAGCCAAAGCCCGCCGCGTAGCCCAGCACCGTCCAGACATTCAACGGTCCTTGCAGCACCGTGCTGACCGCCAGGATGAACACCGTCGCCTGCACCATTCCGATCAAACCGGCGAACAACCGGCGGCCGCGCATGATGAGCAGCATGCGCGTCGTGTCAAGCGACATGTCGGTCACCCGCATCAGAAAAACGAATAGCCCTGCCAAAATCATTTCGACTTGCATCCGTCCCAATCCTTTCGACGCAAAAGATTTCCCTCTCCAAGCCAGCGAGAGGGAAAGATTAGAATGACGCTCATTCACCAAACAAACGCTTGTGCTCGATCATCATACATTTGTCCATCGATACGACCAGCCCCGCCGCTTCGGCGGCTCGCGCTGCCTCCGCGTTGACGATACCGACTTGCATCCAGACGATCTTCGCGCCGATCTGGATCGCTTGCGCCACAATCGGCGGCGTCTCTTCCGCGCGGCGGAAGATTTGCACCACGTCTACCTTTTCCGGAATCGACAGCAAATCCGGATACGCCTTCTGCCCCAGCCCTTCCTGGATCGTCGGATTGACCGGGATGATCCGGTACCCTTTCAGCATCAAGTACTCCGGCACGTAATACCCCGGCTTGGCTGGATTCGTCGAGAACCCCACCGTCGCGATCGTGCGAATCGTTTGGTACATTTCCTTCAACTGTGCGTCGTTCATGCGTCTCCTCGTTTCAACTGGATAGGCAGCGCAACGCGAAACGTCGTCGCGCCCGGTTTAGAATCGATAGTGATCTGTCCCTGATGCTTCTGGATGATATTATAACTGATATGCAAACCCAGCCCGGTGCCGATGCCCGGCGGCTTGGTCGTGAAGAACGCTTCGAAGAGACGCGGCAGAATGTCCGGCGGAATGCCCGGACCCGTATCGGTAATTTCGACGACGACGTAATCCTCTTGCCGATACGTCCGCAGCGTCAGGTCACCGCTGCCCTTCATCGCGTCAATCGCGTTGTCGATGATGTTCGTCCACACCTGGTTCAGCTCGCTGCCGTACGCCTCGATGCGCGGCAGGTCGGGCGCAAAATCGCGCGTGACGCGCACGCCGCTCTTGAGTTTGTGCCGTAGAATGACAAGCGTATTTTCCAAGCCGGCGTGTACGTCCACTTGCTGGATCGGCGCCTGATCGAGGTAGGCGTACGATTTCACTGCCTGGACGATTTCGGAGATGCGTCCCGCGCTTTGGCTCACCTCGTCGAGCAGCGCGTAGACGGAATAGCCAACGCCCAGCCATCGCACGACGCTTGACAGCTGCGCGCCAAACGCGTCGCCCAGTTTCGCCAGCTCGTCTGCATCCCAGCCGAACGCGACGAGCGGCGGCGCGAGTTCCCACGCGCGCTCGGTCCCGCGTTCTTCCAGCCAGTCCTGCACCGCGCTCTCACGGTCGCTGCGCGTCAACGGATCGAGCGGCGCAGGCGACGCGGCGCGCGCTGCCATCTCCGCGCGCAGCGTGTTGAGCGTTTCCGTCTGCCGCGCGTCGAGCGCCAGCGTTGCAAGGTCTGCCGCCGCGCGCTGCCATTCGACCAAGGTGTCGCGCAATTGCGCCGCGCTGCGCTGCGCCGCCGCGGCAGGATTGTTCAACTCGTGCGCCAAGCCGGCGGACAGCGTGCCGAGCGCCGCCATCTTTTCGCTCTGCCGCAGCATCGCTTCGGTATTCCGCAGCCGTTCCGTCACCGTCCGCAAAATGGACAGCGTCGCCTGCGGTCGCGTGGACAGCAGTTCGCGGAACACGTCGCCGCTGACCTTGAACAAATGGCTGTCGCGCCGCGCGCGCGCGGACGCCGAGTGCGGCGCGCGGTCGAGCAGCGACATTTCGCCAAAGAGTTCGCCCTCGCCGCGCGTCGCGATGACCACATCCTGATTGCCGGCGCGCTTGGTCACTTGAAACTCGCCGTCGACGACGATGTAGAGCGCGTCGCCCGGCTCGCCTTCCCGCATCAGGTATGCGCCGGCGGGAATCGTTACTTCGATTGCCTTGGACGTCAGCCAGTCGATGTCCTGTTCGGACAAGCCGGCAAATAAAAGTTGGTGACGCAGAGTTTCCAGATTCACGGTATTTTCCAGAATGATCGGATCGGTATTTGTCACGGTATTCTGCCGGTCTCATTGTAGCGTGAATTCGGCAGTTGTAAAGCGTCGCGCAGATTGGCATTGACCGGTGATTGAAAGTGTACAGCGCCGGATGCCGGACTTACGAGCCAGGAATGGAAGCAGGTCCGGGCTTGGGGTCCGTTGGCAGAACCATCGGCGCGCGCGGCGATTGCGTAAAATCGAAATCGTCGATCAGATTGCCGAGGATCGACGCGTTTTCGCGCACATCCGAACGCGGATCAGGACGTCCATCTGTTTTCGGATCGATGCGCTGCCCGTTCAGGAAATCGTCCTCGATGAATTTCAGGTACGCATCGAACGAAAGCGTCTGATGGTCGATGTATCCCTTCTTCGCGTACGGGCTGATGACCAGACCTGGAACGCGCAAACCGTAGCCCAATGCGTCGACGGTGGGCGGAACAACGTGATCGTAGAATCCTCCCCAATCATCCCAGGCGAGGAAGATCGCGGTCGTGTCCCAGTCGGGACTTTGCATCGCGGCGTTGATCACCGATGTGACATACGATTGACCGGCGCTGATCTTGGCAGGCGGATGCTCGCTCACCGAATTCTCCGGCGTAATCCACGCGACCGCCGGCAAGGTTCCGCTCTTGGCTGCCGCAAAGTACTTGTCGAGTGTCTGAATGTTCGCCAATTGATTGTCCTGTTTGACTGTGTCGAAAGCCGGGAGTGGATTCCAAATGCCGGGAACATTCTTGCTCATCTTGACCGGCGCGCAAAGCATCGCGTCGTCCTCACAGTCCGGCTCATTGCCTTCGCTGAGATAGTACGCCCAGCTCACATTGTTCTTGTGCAGTAGATAGGTCAGGTCCGTCCAGGCGTAATCCAATTTGCCCCTATTCGCCAACGCCAGTGCATTTTTGGGACCATCCAGCGAACTCGTGCAACTTGCCGGATCGCCGGGCTTGGTGCAATCGGCGGACCATGCCGACACCATAAAGAGGTGCGACGGCAAACTCCACGACGCGTTCGGTTCGAACATCTTGTCCTGCAGGACAAAATTTTGCGCGTACGCCCAGTAGTTTGGAATCTCGCGCGCATCATGCCAGCCCATCACATCCGGCGTCTTACTCAAAGAGCAACCGGGGGTATCCACGCTCTTGCCCTTGCACGCCTGAGATCCTTGGCGGAAAGCCATGACAAAGCCGTCCATTTTCCCACCATTAATATCTGTCTTTGCGGGATTTCCCCCGTGCGGTCCACCCGCATTGACATCGGCAGGATTGTGGTACGGTTTGATGCACTGTTTCGTTTGCGGATCAGGCGAACAGACAGTCGGCACACCGTTCTGCATCGGAATGCCGTCCGCGCCGGGGTACGTGCCAAAGTACGTGTCGAACGAGCGATTTTCCTGCATGATGACGATGATGTGCTTGATCTTGTCGCGCAAGAGCGTGGGTTGGTTCGACGCCACGGGCGCAGCCGTGGGCGCTGGCGCGTTCGTTGGCGCCGGCGCGGGCGTTGCGGACGCGACCGGGACTGCGGTCACGACGACGGTTTGCGGTACTACAACCGTCTGCACGGCAGGCGTCGCGGGCGTCGCGCACGCGGCGAGCAAGCCGAGCGCGATTGCTGAAATGATCAATCGGAATAGTGTTTTCACAGTTCCCTCCTTTTGGATTTTGATATTCGTTCTTACCGATCGGGAATCGCTCTAGAAGCCACGGCGCGAATGAGCGCGGTGCAAATAAAGTCTGACGCGCCGCTGAGATTGAAGAACTCTCAAAATGCTACTCGACTTTCAGCCGCGACTTCATCAGGACAACTACATACGGATTCCAAGTAGACAAGGTGTAATACAGATCCAATTCCGAGCTTTGAACTTTTGTCCACCGCTCCACGACGTATGGAGCGTATGAGCCTCCCTTGACCGCATCCGGATTAGCTGTACCCGCTCCGATCACTGGTCCCGCGAGTCCATCATCTGGTTTTATTGCCGGGTCATGGACGAACTTGCCGAGCGCATTATCGCGAACATCATTGAAGATGATTTGCGGATCGCTCCAGAGACCCCACGGCGTTCGGGAATAGGTGAATTCGATTCCTTGGGGCGCGGGCGCTCGACTGTCGTACGTCATCAACCATAAGTTGAGATCCTTGCTCCACGTGATGGAGAGATCACCCATCGTGCCGTTCTTGACGATCGGCGCGGCGTCCGATTCTTTATCGCTCCACATCGGCGCGCCTGCCGCGCTCATTCCGGAAAAATATCGCGTCCCCCGCCCGGATTCCCAGGTCGCGATGGGGATGACCGCGAGATACGCGTCGCTATGGCGATATTGACCGGTGCCCCAAACGATGACGAACGGTCCGCCCGGCGGTAAGCCGGAAATCGAACCCGGCTCAGAGTGAAGCGACATTTTGATAAAGTGTCCTGCTGGAAGTTGAGAAATCGTGCGAAGCGACGTGAATGTCGCGGGCGGAGTAAACTTGGTCAGCACGGAACGATCCGTGGTTCGTTGCGCGTTGTGGTTTGTTGAAACGACGACGTACATTTGACCGCCGAGGTCAATGCCCGAAACCGGGACTTCGAACGCGCCCATGCTGATGCCGGGCGGTTGAATCGTCAGATAATCTTTTCCAACCGTCAGGAAATCCAATCGAACGGGTTGTTCCGGATTCATCGCGTCCGTCGTCGCGATTGTGTCGAGCGCCTTGTCCAACTTGCCCACCGTATCGCCAAAAAGAAAATACGCGAGTCCTTTGTGCTCGAACGAATAACCCAGGTCTGTGCCTTCGATGCCGTATCGCGTGACGGTTTGGTTGAGCGTTAGCTGATGCAATTGCTTGTCTTCTTCGCCGAGAAGTTGTTCGAGTTTGACGGTTGAATTGGGAATGTACGTGATGACGGGCGCGGACGCGGGGGCTGTGCGCGGCAACGTTGCATTCGCCAGTGATGCTTCCGCCGCGCGCGTTTCTGCCGCGCGCGTTTCCAATCGCGGCGGCTCGCGTAGCGCGATTGCCGCGTTCGTCGGTGCGATGGGTGGCGAACTTGTCACAACCGGCACCGCGGTTGGGACAGATGGCGCGGGGGTCGTGCATGCGGCGAGGGTGACCAGCGCGATGACTGAGATTGTCAGTCTGAACAAGGTCTTCACGGTGATCTCCTCACTCTCCCCGTGTCAGCGTAAACGCGTTCAAACCAAACGAGTAGCCACTCGACGCGGCGTTCTTGCCGACAACGCGCAAGCCCAATGTGTGAGTCCCGGTGGAGAGATCGATCGTCCCGATCGAGATTCTGCCGGAGGGCAACACGATGGGCGCATACAAATCTATCGGCGCGCCGAGCGGGTTGCTATCGATCAGAGTTTGGATTTTTCCAAAATCAGGTGCCGTCGTCGCGTAGAGGTTGAGCCGGTATTCCCCAGCGGTACCCACGGAGATGGAAAACCCAATCGTACTGTTGGGCTGCGCGGTGGAGAAAACTTGCTTGCCCCCGCTCCAACGCGGCGTGTCGCCAAAACCTGACATATCTTGCACGCTGGGAACTACATTGACCTTGTCTTTGATCGGCAGGGTCGCAAATTGGATTGCTCCGGGAACGCCGGTATTTGTCGGCGTCGCCATTCCATTTTTCGCCCGGACTTGCAAGACCCAGCGCACAATATCGCTCTGCTGCGGCGTCAATTCGGTTCGGTCGATGCCAGCCGTGCTATAGTACGACATGATGTTATAACGCGGCAGCGGAAACTTGCGACCGTTCAGCGTGATCGATTCTTTGGGATTGCATTGGAATGCCGGAGCTCGAATGAAAGGATCGGGCGGCGTGTCGGTCAAGCCGTCGCCGTCAAAAACGTTTGGGTCGTTCCCGTGCGCGGTGAAATACGCTTCCGCCTCTTGAAGGCTCGCGAATTCCATTGCAAACGGGTGTGAGAGTCCCAGATAGTGACCCACCTCGTGCGCCAGAATGCCAATATTTTGGTATCCGCAGACCGTTGTGTCGTTGAAGCCGGGCATCTCGACAAAGTTATAGTTCGAGAACGAGAAACCGCCTCCCGTCGGTCCCTGTTCGGGCCCGTGGATGAAGAACACCACAATCTTACCGGCGTAACGCGCAGCAACTCGATTTCCGAAATCGACCTCGCGCTGCCAGTTGGCATCCGTATCCCCGGTCATATCGTTAAGCAGCGTACTGTCGAGCGTCGCAAAATCCAAGTCGGGATCGTAGAGAAAACGAATGCTCGCTTTAGCGAAAATCTCATTCGCCTTGTCGACCCATAGTTTGACTTGCTGCGGCGTGATGCGGACCGTGCGCTTGCCGTCATCGTCGGAGACTTGGATGGCTTGAAGGCGCGCGGTAAGCAACGGATACGCCGGATTAAGGGGCGGTGGTGTCACCGTCGGTGTTGGGAGAACCGGCGCATGCGTCGGCACTGGCGAGTTCGTCGCCAATGCTTCCGCCGCGCGCGTCTCTGCCGCGCGTGTTTCAGCCGGGTGTCCCTCGCCTTTTCGCGGTGGGTTGGTTGCAGCTGACGCGCTAGGCGCGGCTGTTGGCGAGGCGAGCGTTGATGTCGTCGCGGGCGTCGCGCACGCGGCGAGCATCAGCATCAACACGAGCAAAACAAGAGTACGCATTTTCCCCCCTTGCGACTCTGCGGTGAACAGAAGGGTAGAATCACAGGGTTTTCAAATACTGCTTGATGATCATCGTCGCGACACCGGCTTCGCCGACAGCAGACGCAACGCGATGGTTCGTGCCCACGCGCACGTCGCCTACGGCAAAGACGCCGGGCAAGCTCGTTTCCATCAACATCGGATCGCGGTTGAGCGTCCAACCCGCCGGGCACTTGCCGTCGCGCAGCAAATCGGGTCCCGTGTAGAGGTACCCCTTCTCATCGCACAGCGCCGCGCCGGCAACCAACTGGCTCTGCGGACTCACGCCGATAAAAACGAACATCGCCGCGGCGTTCAGCGTGCGCGTCTCGCCGGTCACACGATCCTTGACGACGACCGCTTCGAACTTGTCCGTGCCTTGAACTTGGATCAAGTCTGTATTCAAAAGCAGCTCGATCTTTTCGTTCTGCTCCAGCGCGTCGACGAGATATTTCGACGCCTCCGGCGCTGCCGCGCGAATGATGACCGTGACCTTGCGCGCATAGCGGCTGAGGAACAGCGCGCCCTGCGCCGCGGAATTCGCGCCGCCGGCGACCAAGACGTCTTGGTCCTGATAAAAGTACGCCTCGGTGTGCGCCGCGCCGTAGAAAATTCCCTTACCGGTCAATTCCGCCGCGCCGGGAATTTTTAGTGTGTGGAACGCCGCGCCGGTCGCGAGCAGCACCGCGTGACACGACACCTCTCTTCCATCCGCCATCGTGATGACGTGGTACTGATCCTGCGCGCGCACGCGCGTCGCGTCCTGCGCGGTGATGATCTCCGCGCCCAAGCGCCGCGCCTGCGTCATCGCGCGATGCGTCAGGTCGCCGCCGGAGATGCCCATTGGAAAGCCGAGATAATTTTCGATCCGCGGACTGCTGCCGGCTTGCCCGCCCGGCGCATCCCGTTCGATCACGAGACACTTGATGCCATCCGCGCTCGCGTAGACGGCGGCGGACAATCCTGCCGGTCCCGCGCCGATGATGACCAGATCGTAGAACGGCAGCGCGGCGTGCGTCGCCAAGCCGGTTTTCTCGGCGATCTGCTGAATCGTCGGCTCCACCAACACCGCGCCGTCGGGAAAAAAGACGGTCGGGAGTTTGAGCGTGCCCTGGTTGTGTTCTTCGACCAGCGCGCGCGCTTGCGCGTCGCTTTCGACATCGAGCCATCGATACGGAATCTGATGCCGCGTCAGAAACTCCTTGACCGTGTGCGCCGCCGGCGACCACATCGCGCCCGCCACGCGAATGCCGTCGTACGGCAGCTGCGCGTGGCGCTGCCAATCGTCTAATAGTTCATCGAGGATCGGATACAGATGCTCCTGCGGCGGATCCCACGGTTTCATCAGGTAATAGTCCAGCCCGACGCGGTTGATCGATTGGATCGCCGCCTCCGTGTCCGCGTACGCCGTCAGCAAAATCTTTTTTGCGTCGGGAAAAAGTTTGCGCGCTTCATCGAGGAACTGAACGCCGGTCATCTGCGGCATCCGCTGATCGACGACGAACAGCGCGGCGGTATCGCCGCGCGATTGCAGCTGCTTGAGCGCGTCCAGCGCCGCCGCGCCCGAATCGGCTTTCAGGATGCGGTAGGCGTGCCCGTACTTTTGGCGTAAGTCGCGGTCGACCGCGTTGAGCACGGCGGGCTCATCGTCGATGGCGAAGATCACTGCTTTAGCCAATTGTCTTGACCTCCTCATACTTGAATTTGTGATCGCGAGCGATGGGATTATTTCGCCGCGACTTATCATTCCAGGACATCGCGCACACCCTTTTCAAAACCCTTTCGCAAGGCAGCATTGCTGATCTTCTCTGCCAGTTCCGCCGCAATCGCGCGCGCGGCGTGGAACACCGCGGCGGAATCCGCGCCGCGCTCCTGCGTGCGATACAGTTTCCCGAGCGCCGCGTGAATCTGCCACAATGCCGGCAGTGCGCCTTGTACCTCAGCAATCTCACGCGCGGCGATGAGCGCGGGCTCCGCTTCTTCAAACCTGCCGAGCGCGGTAAACGTCTGACCGCGCAGCATAGAGACGCGGAGAATATTGCTTCCATCTGGCAGCGCGTGCGCCGCCGACGCGATCAATTGATCGATGATTTCAAGCGCGTGCGCCGGTTCGCCGCGCGCCAGCGCGAGCTCGACGCGCGCGCAGTAGACCAGCCGTAGTCCGAGCGTCTGCGGCGGATCGTCGGCTGAAGGCACCGCGTCGAGCACTTGCTGGGCGCGCGCGAGATCGTGCTCGCGAATGTGCACCGAAGAGAGAAAGCCGGACATGGCGCGAATCCAGTGTCGCGAACCGATCTCTTGGGCGAGCGTCAACGCCTGTTCCAAATGCTCTCGCGCGGCGGAGGGCGCGAACAAATCGGTATAGATCATGCCAAACGCGCCGTGGGCATACGTCATCCATTGGCGATGTCCGATTTCCTCCGCGACTTGTAGACCGCGCTGGTTTGATTCCAACGCCAACGTGAAATCCCCGCGTGAACCCTGGAGGTTCGCCGATACGATCAAAGCAAAGGCTTCGGCAGAACGCCAACCGATTTCGCGCGCGAGTTGGACCGACTGCTCCACCTCGCGTAGCGCGTCGGCGAGATCGATCGCCGCCAACACCGCCGTCGTCACTTGATATTCGGCAGCACCGAGCCCAAGACTCGTCAGACTCGACACCAGGTCTACCCGCTCGTCTAGTTCGCGAAATAGCGCGATGGCTTGCCGGTAGTACGCGGCACTCTCAATCAGATCACCGCTGAGCGCGTTGGTCATTCCGAGCAAATCGAGCGTCTGAGCGATACCGCGGCGATCGCCCAGTTGCTGAAAAATCGTCAGCGCTTGATGAAGATGGTGGAGCGCATCCAATGGTCGTTCAACATTGGTGTACCAATTGCCCAACCGATTCAAACTGTGCGCGAGGGTGCCGGGATCATCGAGCGTGCGCGCCAGATCGAACGCCCGCTGGAAATACTCGCCGGTCTTGCCATAGTCGCGTTCCGCCCACAGCTTGCCCAGATCGATCAGCGCCTGCCATTCCGCCTGTGGGTCGTGCGCCGCCTGGGCAAACTGGAGCGCGGCTTCCTGATCCGCCCGAGCGCGTGCGTATTCCCCGTGCCCTTCGTACGCCAAGCCACGCGCGCGATACAGTTTGGCGAGCGGCGCACCCACGCGCGGCGCGACCGCCAACGCGGAGGTGTAATGCGCGATCACCTCGGGAAAGGCGTACTGGCGCAGTGCGTGCTCGCCGGCGAGAATGAAATAGGTCAGCGCGCGCGAATCGTCGGACGCCTCCGCAAAATGGCGCGCCAACAGCGGCGCCAACTCGTCGAGCCGCTCCGGATAGGACTGCTCCAACGCGTTGCCCACCGCCAGGTGTAAGCGTTTGCGGTCCTGCTTCAAGAGCGAATCGTACGCGGCTTCTTGCAACAGCGCGTGCTGGAAAAGATATTCCTTCTCCGAGACGGTTCCCGCGTCGCGGATCAGCCCGGCGGTCCGAAGGAGATTCAGTCGATCATCCAGCGTCATTCGGCATCCATGATCTCGCGCACATCCGGCAGCGCGAGAAACAAATCGCGGATATCCGGCGGCGCGTTCGTCGCGATATAGTCGATCACCTCGCGCGCTTGCACGCGTGCGGCTTGCGCCTCCGCCGCGTTGCCAAGCTGCGCTTCCACATCGCTCAAGGCGATCAGCACGGCGGGCAGACCGCGGCGCCCTCCCGCTGCCTCGGTGTCCGCGCGCGCTTGGACGAGCAGCGCGCGCGCTTCGTCAGGACGATTCTGCGCGCGCAGCACCTTTGCTTTAAGGCAGCGCGCCATTGAAAGACGATTGCGCGACTGCGTCCGTTCAACCCCGCTCAACAATTCATCGGCGAGCCGCGCCGCTTCTGCCGCCTCGTTCCGCGCCAACGCAAGTTCCGCCAGCAGCATCAGCAATGTTTCGGGCGTCGAACCCACCGGATACGCTTGAACATATTCATCGAACGACGCGCGTGGGATTTCTGCCAGTATTGTTTCGGCGGCGGCGAGGTTTCCCTGCGCCAAATCGATACTTGCTAGCACCGCCAACGCGCGCCCGCGTTGAGTTGGCATCGCCGCATCGAAGAACAAAAGCGTGTGCCGCGCGAGTGTGTGCGCGCGTTCCCATGCGCCGACTTCTACGAAGACCTCTGCGGCTTCTATCCGCAAGAGTGCGGCGATGAGCATCGCGCCGGCTTGCTGCTCGTAGCGCTCACATTCCGCCAGAAACTCCAAAGCTGTCTGGAGTTGACCAAGCCCGGCATGAATGCCCGCCAAGAGTCCGGTATCAGCCACCAGTCCATACGCATTCCCGATTGAATGGTTTAGCGCGTAAGCTTCTTCGGCATAGTGCCGCGCTTGATCTAGACTGTTCCACGCATAGTAAACTCCACCGATTCTGTTCAGCGCATCGGTGAGCAAGGGCTGGTTGTCCAAGGCGCGCCACAGCGGTACGACTTCAGTTAAAACAGCCAACGAGCGATCGTACTGCCTTGACGCTTGGTACGCGAGTCCCACATCGTGGAGGGTGTAGGCAAGTTGCTCGCGCAGATCCAACTCGCGCGCGATGGCGGCGGACTGTTCGCCGTACTCGATGGCGCGCGCGGTGCCCTCGTTGCCAAAACGATTCGCGATCATTAGATTCCAATACGCTTTGGCTTCCGCCGGCTTATCGCCCAGTTCGCGCGCCAACTGCAAGGCGTCCGTTGCTATGGCGTTGCCTTTGGAGAAATCCGTCAGCGATCCGCCAACAACATAGACGGTAGCACGATGTAACCGCGCTTGCAGTTCCAGCGCGCGATCACCCCGCGCACCTCCGAGTTGCTCCATCTCTTCGTAGTTCGCCAAGGCGTGCGCGTAGTCGCCGGCAAGTTCAAACGCGCGACCGCGCCGCTCGTAGATGTGCGCCAGCGTGTCCGTTGCGCTGGCAGAACGCACGGCGGTTTGCAGCGCGCGGGTATAGTGCGCGATGGCTTCGGCGTGCGCGTACACGCGCGCCGCCGCGTCGCCTGCGCGAATCGAGTACGCGAGTGTTTTCGCGTCATCGCCGGCTTCCGCGTAATGCTGCGCCAACAGCGCGGCGTATTCGTCGAGACGTTGCGGGTACATCCGCTCGTACGTTTCCGCGACGCGGCGATGGATCGCGCGGCGCTGTTGGTGCAGCAACGATCCGTACGCCGCCTCTTGCGTCAAGACGTGTTTGAACATATACGTCGGTTCGTCTTCGATCGCATGGTGGATAAGCTGCACCTCTTCGAGTTGGGCGAGTGTGGCGTCGACATTCATTGCGACATCAACTTTCGCGTCCGGTCCAATTCCTCGGTCAATCCCGACGCTTGAAACTGCGCCGCGGCTTGTTCAAAATGCTCTCGCGCGGCGCTCAAGTTGCCGTGCTCGCGCAGCATCTTACCCCACGCGACGTGCGTGTGCGCGGCTTCGAGCCGCGCGTCGCCTTCTTCAAACAAGCGCAGCCCCTCTGCGAAATGCGTTTGGGCTTGATCGTACTGCGGCGGCTCGATAGCGGCGAGCGCTTCAGCCCAGACGCGGTGCGCGAGTCCCTGGGCAAAATTATCGTCCATCGATTGGGCGCTCTTCACGGTTTGTTCTGCCAGCGTCAACGCCTCCGCCGTTCGTCCCGCGCGGAGGGCGATTTCCGCAGATGCCACCGCAAACGCGTCGGCGGAGGTCAGACGCCCGCCGCTTTGCTGACTGATCTGTTTCGATTTTGCCATCGATACCGAGGCAGCAACCGGGTCGCCGAGCCGGCTTTCCGCCCATGCTTGATATCCATATCCAACGTAGAGCAATAACTGGTCGCCGGCTTTTTCTGCCACGCGAAGAGTCTCCTGGCTCATCTCCATCAAGCGTGCCATATCTCCGCCGGTCAAGGCAATCAGGCAGAGAGCCATTCCACTCAACGCGATGCCGGTGAGACTGCCGGCTTGCACCGCCACCGTGCGAGCGCGTTCGCCTTCCGCAACGCCGGCAGCATAGTTTCCACGCGCGGCGAGCACCCACCCGAGCATTCCGCGCGCCATCACTGCTTCGTGATTCGTAGAATCATTGTCCAGCATTCGCGTCGCCGCGCGGAGATGCGGCTCGGCATCTGCGAATTTTCCTTGAACGGCAAAAGCACGGCCCAGCATACTTTCCGGAATCGCCTGCAGTTCGTCATCGCCTTCCGCTTGCGCGACCGATAAAACCTCTTGCAGGTACTGAATCGCTTCACGCGGCTGGTTGCCGTGCAGGTACGCTTGCGCCATCCAATAATGAAGACGGGCAAGATGCAGACGATCCGCGCGGCTCGCCGGCGCCGCGCCGTACAATCCCAATGCCAGTTTCTCGGCTTCCAACAGTCGTTCGAGACTGCGATGCGGACCTTCGCTCCGGAGCGACACGTTGACGTACCGGAGGATCGCGCCGACGCGCGCGCGTCGATGCGCCGCGTCGTCCGGCAGACGAGCGAGCGCGTCCAGCGCCTCGGTATAGTACAGGCGCGCTTCCGCGTTCGCGAAACGCTGCGCCGCCGCGTCCCCGGCGCGCGTCGCGTACTCCAGCGTCTTGGCGTCGTCGCCGGCTTCCGCGTAATGATGCGCGAGCACGCCGGCAAATTCATCCAGCCGATCAGAATACACGCGCTCGGTTGTCTCGGCGACCAGATGATGGAGGTGCTTGCGGTCGCTTTTGAGCAGCGATTCGTACGCGCTGTCTTGCGTCAGCGCGTGCTTGAACTGATAGGTGATTTCGTTATCGTCCGCTCGACGCACGAGTTGCGCGGTTTCGAGTTGAACGAGTTGAGTTTCGATGTTCATTCTGCTTCCATCACCGTGCGCACGTCCGGCAAATTCAGAAATGATTCGCGCAAATCCGGCGGCGTGTGATCGCCGATGTATTGGACATAGCCGCGCGCTTGAGCACGCCACGCGCGCGCTTTTAGCGGATCGGTTTCAATCTCGGCGAGCGCGGCGAGGATGCGCCACAGATCCCAACGCGCGCCGGATGCCTCGGCTTCGGCGTATGCCTTTTCCAAAAGCAGTCGCGCTTCTTCCAAACGATTTTGCCCGCGCAACGCCTGACTTTTGAGATACAGCGTGAGCGGAATGTGCTGGCGCATACGCACTCTTTGTTGCTCGGCAAGCGTCGAACTCAGCAGGGTATCGGCGCGCGCATAGTCTTGCTCTGCCAGCGCAAGTTCTGCGGCAGCCCGGTCGAATCCTCCATCAAAAAATGGATTGCTGTTCTTTGAATCGATCTCCGCCCATGCGCGCTGAATAATCTCGCGCGCGTGGGCAAGCTCACCCGCGAGAATGTAAACATGTCCCAGCGCGCCAGCCGTCAATGTGCGAAAAACCGGGAGTCTATTTTCCGCCGCGTTAAAGGCGAGACGTCCCAGTTCAATTCCGGTCGTAACGTCGCCGAGGTCGCCATGGAGCTCCGCAAGCCCTGCGCGCGTCAACACGAGCGTGACCGGAAAGAAGCGCGCGCCTGTCTGAATGGCTTTTTCCATGCTTTGGATGGCTTGATCCACTTGCCCCAACGCCACATACGCCGCTCCAACCCAGGTCTGGCTGTAAGCTTCGCCCCACAGGTTGCCGATGGATTGACTGATCCGCAGCGCATTTTGGGAAGCGGTGATGGCTTGCTCAAATTCACCCGCCATCAAGTGAAGAGACACGGTAGAACTCCAATTATCTGCCAGCATGGGGAGGTTGTTGAATTCATTCCACAATTCGCGTGCTTCGATTGCGCTCGCGCGTCCTTGTTCTGGTTTACCCAGTAAACCGTACAGGATGCTGAGGTCGTTCAATAGATACGCCAGTTGCTCGCGCATTCCGAACGCGCGGGCAATCGCCAGCGCCTGCTCGCCGTACGCGAGCGCCTCGCGCGGATGGAAGAGGACGCGCGCGTTGAGCAGCAGCAAATTCCAAAGGATCTTTGTTTCGGCGGGTTGATCGCGTAACTCGCGCGCCAGTTGGAGCGCTTGGTCGGACAGGACGCGGGCGCGCACGGGGTCCACATAGGCGCTGGGAATCGAATGAATGGTTGCGCGTGGCATCAGCGCGGCAAGTTCCATGGCGCGGTCGCCGCGCTCACGCGCCAGCGTTTCCATTTCGGCATAATTCTCCAACGCGAGGTCGTTCCGTGCGCCGAGTTCCAGCACGCGTCCGCGCTTGATATACAGGTCGCGCAATAAGGACGCTTCACCTGCCTTCATGCGTTTGGCGAGGTCGAGCGCACGCGTATAGTGGGTGATTGCCTCCGTGGTGGCGTAAATTCGCGCGGCAACGTCCCCCGCGCGAACGGAATATTCGAGCGCTTTGGCAGCGTCGTCTGCCCCCGCGTAGTGTTGGGCAATGATCGGCGCGAACTCGTCGAGGCGATCCGCGTAGAGTATTTCGTACGTCTGCGCGACCACACGATGCACGCGTACGCGGTCGCTTTTGAGCAGCGATTCATACGCGCTGTCTTGGGTCAGCGCGTGTTTGAACTGATAAGCCAACTCGGGATCGTCCACACGGCGCACGAGTTGCGCGGTTTCGAGTTGGGCGAGCGAAGTGTTGAGGTTCATCCCTGCTGTGCCTGCTCCTGTAACACGCGCTCCAGCACCTTGACCGGGAACTTGCGCCCGATCACCGACGCGATTTGCAGCACGCGCTTGGCGTCTTCCGGCAATCGGTCGATGCGCGCGGTCAGTACGCCCTGCAATGTGTCCGGGATTTCGATGTTCTGGATTTCGCGCGTGACCGTCCATTTGCCAGTCGCCGCGTCGCGCGCGATGCCGCCGCGGTCGATCAACATGCGGATCACTTCTTCGACAAAGAACGGATTGCCTTCGGCTTTGGCGAGGATCAGCTGCCGCAGATTCTCCGGCAGCGCTTCCACTTCGAGCAAATTGCTGACGAGCTGCTTGCTGTCCGTCTCCGACAACGGCGCGAGGTACAACTCGGTCGCGCCGACGCCGGCGATTTCGTGCGCCTGCGCAACGAGTTTCCAGCCCGGCGCATCCTTGTCCGCGCGCGTCACAAACGCAAAGACGATGGGCGAACTTGCTGCCATCGGCAGAATCTGGCTGCCGAGTTCTACCGACGAGGGGTCTGCCCAGTGCACATCCTCGCACACGATGACGGTCGGCGCGTCTTTCGCCAGCGCTTGCAAGAATCGCTTGTACGCGGCGATGTACTGCGCCTGCAGCGCCGGACCATCGAGATATTTCACGCGCGCCGCCATATCTTCTTCCAACTTCAAGCCGAGCAGGTGACCCAGGAACGGATAGACGTCCTTCCTCTCCGCGCCCAGCAGCGTTTCGAGATTCTTCGACAGCGCGGCGCGCGTCTCTTCTTCGGACGAACCGACCGGCGCGCCGATCAGCGCGCGCAGAATGTCGGTGCTGAGGTGATGCGCGATGGACGACGCGTACGACAGGCAGCGCCCTTCGATCCAGCGTAGCGGCGCGTCTGCTTCCGCGAACGCAGCTTTGCGCCATTCGGCGACCAACCGCGACTTGCCCAGCCCGGCTTCGCCAACAATCGCGACGATCGAGCCGCGCCCGTCACGCACATCGCCGATAATTTGCATTAGCGTCGAGAACTCGCGCTGGCGACCCACCATTGGCGAGGTCAAGCCGGCGATGCCGCGCGCGCGCACCGCGCCTTTGCGTTTGCCGAGCACGCGATAGACTTGGATCGGCTCCGCCTTGCCCTTGACCGTGATCTTGCCGCGATCTTCAAAATCGAACAGCGCCGACGCGAGCCGATGCGTGTTCTCCGAAATCAAAATGCTATCGGCGTCTGCCGCGCTCTGCATCCGCGCCGCGAGGTTGACCGTGTCGCCGACGGCGAGGTACTCCATGTGCAAGTCGTTCCCGATGTTGCCGACGACGACCAAGCCGGTGTTCAAGCCAACGCGCATTTGGAAATTATTGGCGCGCTTTTTCTTGCTCAATTCTTCGGCGTACTGCTTGATCGATTCCAGGATGTCGAGCGCGGCGCGGATCGCGCGCTCGGCGTCGTCTTCGTGCGCCAGCGGCGCGCCGAAAAACGCCAGCACGCCATCGCCGAGCAGCTGCGCGATCGTGCCCTCGTAGCGGTAGACCGCCGCGCTCACGCGCTGATGCGCGCCGGAAACGATCTCGCGCCAGTCCTCCGGGTCCATCGCTTCCGCCAGCGAGGTCGAGCCAACGATGTCGGTGAAGAGCGCGGTGACGAGTTTGCGCTCGCCTTCCATCCGCTCGCGTTCCGCGAGAATCTTTTGGCTCACGCTCGCCGGCGCAGTTTTGCGGAGCGCGTCGAGGTTCGCGCTGCGAGTCACCGGCGCGGGCTGCGCTTGCGCCGCCGCGCCCGTGAGGTTGAATCCGCAACTCTTACAAAACTTGGCGTTCGCAGAAACCGGCTTGCCGCAGTTCGGGCACACGCGCTCGAACGGCTGACCGCAGTTTTCGCAGAACTTGGCGTCGGCTGTATTCTCAAATGAGCAATTCGGACACTTCATATCACCACCCCATCTTTCAACCGCAAAGAACGCGGAGATAAAATTTAAAACTCTTTGCGTTCTTTGCTGTTCATCGAATGTTTCTCTGTGCGCTTTCCAAGGGAACGGACGCCATTCCGCATCCATCGAGGAACGCTACGGCGAGCATTCCCTACACGCACGCCCTACGCCAGTGTGCTCATCCGCTGCGCCAGACTCGCCAGCATCGCCATCGCCACTTCGGGGCGATCGCGCAGAATCGATTTCAACGCGGCGCCGCGAATCGCCAACGCGCGCACACTGCTGCCGTCCGCCGCGACGCTCGCCGAACGCGGTTGCTCGCGCAGAATCGCCAGTTCGCCGATGTGCTCACCCGTTTTCAGCGTCCGCAGCGCGCGCTCTTCGCCGTTCGATCCTTTCGTGATCTTCACCTGTCCTTCGACGATCACGAACAACTCGTCGCCAATTTCACCCTCACGGCAAAGGTAATCGCTGGGATTGAAAACGCGCTCGGTCGCGACCTCGGCGATCTGCTGCAAATCTTCCGGCGTCAGATGGTTGAAGAGCGGCACCTGCCGCAAAAATAAAATCCGATCCATCGTTCCCAAAGTTCTGAGCGTTTCCGCCATCTCTCCCCCTCGCGCGTCGTCCGCCGCCTCGCGCACCAAATCGAACGAGTCTTGCCGCGCCCGCGCGATCAGCGTCTGCCAATCACGCGCCAGCAGGTCGGTCAATGCGCGCACGGCAAGCGCGCGCAGCCACGCGTCGTCGTGCCGCGTGAGTTCATCCAAAACGATGCGCGTGTCTGGCGTAGCCGCGGCGGACGATTCTTCCAGCAGTGGTACCAGTCCGTGCGCGATCCGATGATCGCCGAGCGTATCGAGCGCTTCCAGCGCCTCGGCGCGCATCTCCGAGTCTCGCGACCTCAATCCTTCGGCGATCAAGTTGATCGCCTCCGGAGAGCCAATTAACGCCAACGCGCTCAAGATGCGTTGTTCAGTTTGCCACTCGCGTTCGCGCAGCAGGTCGCGCAGAAAAATGAGACTGCGCGACGCGTCGCCGTCGGAGCGCGCCAAACTCGCCGACCACGCGCGGAATTGCGCCGCGCGCGGAATTTGCAGCAACGCCCAATCGATCAGCGGCTTGCGCGCGGCAATGCCGCGTCCCTGCAACGCAATCAGCGCGGCTTGTTGCGCTCGCCCCGATCCAGTCATGAGAACGCGTGTCAACGCGTCTAGTTCAATATCCGATGTCTGAAGCGCGACGCCTGCCGCGTGACGCACGCCTTCGTCAGCATGGTCCAACTGCGCGATGAGTACGTCGCGCGCCCGCCGATCCGGCAGCGCACCGAGAACCTTGACAGCGGCGATCCGAACGCTGGGCGATTCGTCGTTCAGGAACCCAGCGACGAGTTGAAGCGGCACGCTCGCCTGGCAATCGGCGATGGCATTCAACCCGACAACGCGCGCGCCCGCGTCGCGCGATTCGAGCAACGCGTCCACAACAGTTCTCGCGCGTTGGACATCTCCCGTCTTGTGCAATGCCGCCGCCGCGCGCGCACGCACGCGGAAATCGGCATCGCGCGACGCGACAACGTAGACCCTGTTCGGACGCGACGATACGGCAGTTAGCGCATCCATCGCGTCCGCGCGGACGGACGCGTCCGAGTCGCTCACGCAGCGACCAATCGCGTCTTCCGCTTCTGCCGCGTTCAACTGCGCCAGCGCTTTCAGCGCGGCGCGGCGCACTTCGACGTCGGGATCATCGAGCGCGCGGCGGAGCGGCTCGATTGCGTCGTGGTCGTCCATCCGTCCGAGAATCTCTGCGGCGAGGCGGCGGCGCGCCGGTTGCGCGTCCGCCAGCCCGTCGAGGATCGCGCGGCGCGCGTGCGCGTCCGTGCGCATCGATTGAAAGCCGCGGCGCGTCGCGGTAAAGACATCGAGAAAACCGGCGCGCAGCGCATCGACCAACGCATTGCCGTAGGCGCTTCGCATTCGCCAGACGAGGTACGCGGTGAGCAACGCGGCGAGCATGCCGGCAAAGTAAATCTGGGTGGTCGTCAGGAATCGCGCGGCGATCAGCGGAAGCGCACCGGACAACATGGTGCCGATTTGCGAAGTCACGCCGCCGTCGAAACTCTGCACCTGACCGCGCTTTTCCGGCGGAACAACGTTGAAGAAGGCATTCCACGCGGAACCCGCGACGCCGGACAACATGACCATCTGCGCGAGCCGCACGACAACTGCGGCTGCGAGCGTGGTGTTGATCGCCAAGAGCACAAAGCCGGCAAAGTACGTGATGGGCAAGAGGAGGACGGCGTTGACGACTCCGAACCGCGCATAGAGCCGGTTCGCGATGAAAAGCGACGCGACCAGCGTGAGGACGGTGATCGCGGTGGAGACAAAACCAAGAAAGCCCGCCAGATCGGCTGCGCTGGGAAACGATCGAGCGGCGGTCTGACTGAACGGAATGTAAACCGAAAAGTACAGAATCGAAAACAAGATGGACGAGTACGCGATCAGTTGCATCAGCGGCGACCGGCGCACAAGGTCGAAACCGATGCGGAGGTCTTGCCACGCGCTCGTGCTCGCGCGACGAAGGACGACCGGCTTGAAGAACTGATGCGCGATTTCGCGCGCCAGCGCGAGCGCGAGGAGCAGCAAGAGCGCGTACAACACGATTAGATTTTCAGCGCCCAGCCATTTTGCCAGCGCGCCGGTGATGAGATTTCCTAGCACGCCGCCCAAGATGCCCGCGCTGGTGAAGAGCGAGAACAAGCGCTTCGCCTGACGCGTGTCACACACTTCGGCGGCGATGTTCCACATCAGCGTCCCCAGGACGGCGCTGATGATATTGATCGTCAGCCAGAGGATCGGATAGAGAGGCGGCAGAGCGAGGAAGAGCGCGGCGCGTTCGATCAGCAGCGCAATGACAAACGCGGCGAGAACCCCGATAAGGAAACTATCTTTCTTGAATCGGCTGAGACCGACGGCGTAGGAGAGGATGATGAGGAAGCTGAACGCGCCAAGCGCGATCGTCATGTACGGCAGGTATTCCGCGCCAAAGCGGACGAAAAAAAGCCCGTCCGCCGCGTTCGCGCCGAGACTCCGTCCGATTTCAAGAAACGCGAAAAGCGCGGCAACCAAGCCGACCCGTCTGCCCTCGCCGGGGTGGATCTGGAATAGAGCAGCCATTCGCGCGGTGAGCATCGTCACTCCCGTTGCCCTGCACCAGGCATGACCAGTGCGGTCTAAAGCGCGCAGCCGTCGTGACGCGCGGTTTTGAGATTGGCAGGATTATACCCATGCCGCTGGGTTTTTGCAATGGGCATCCGTGAAATTTGACATTAGCCACGGCGTTTGATATAGTATGAGTAGAATGAACTCAGCCGCGCGGACGGCGTCAAGCAAGCGATTCTGACCAAATCGGTACTTTTTGGAACTTGACGTGGTACTTGGGCTGGATTATACTTGGAACAACGTAAGTTTATCATCGGTGTGACGATGCCGTCGCACAAACTGCCGTAACATTCATCGGTCTCATCAACGACAGCGTCTCGACAAGGCGCGCAACAATTTTGCGCGCTGGGTCGAGACGTTTTTATTTGTGCGCGCCGCAGTAGGCGTGAGATAAATCGCTCTTGTCCACGATGGGCAAAATCTATCGAGCGTCGCATTGATACAGTTCTGACGAGGGGGCTGTACGGCGATGCTTCACAAAGGAGGAATGTCCCAACAATCAAAGACTCGTCTCAGACGCCAACCTAATCATCGCAAGTCTCAGTGAGGAGAAAGCATGAACAAAAAAACCCTCGTCATAGTCGCAGGCATCGCGATGCTCATCGCGCTTGTGACGTTGACCTTCGCACCTGCGCCGCGAGCGGCGTATGCGCAGAATCCAACACCTGCGCCCCAACCGCCCGTGGCGGTCCTGAAAGTCGTCCCGGTACCCGCGAACGCGGCTGGACCAAATGCCATCACAACGACATTGAAATACATTACCGACACAGTGGTGGGACAGAAATCAACTACTATCGCGCTTGGGACAACCGGTTTGAGCAATGTGCCGATCAATGAGCCCATTCATCTCGCGGTATCGGCTGCCGATCCCAAAAACACCGGCAAACCGACTTGGACACTCACCGCGCCCCCCGGTTCCAAAGCCGCGATCAAAGATCCTACCGCGATGGCTACCGAGTTCACGCCGGATGTCGTCGGCGCGTACATGGTGGGCGTATCCCTGAAGAACGATGCTGGCGTGACCAGCAATACCGACTTCGCCACCTTCCATGCCGGCACCTTCATTGGCATAACCGCAGGCAACTGCCAACAGTGCCACACGAACCAAGCGACCGAATGGTCGAAGACACCTCACGCCACCATCTTCACCAATCAGATCGACATCAAGAACGGCGACTATGCAGAAAGCTGCATCCGTTGCCATACTGTTGGCTACTTCCCTGGCGCCAACAATGGCAACTTTGCGGATGCCCAAGCGAAAACCCAATGGCAGTTCCCCACGGTCAAGCAAATCATGGCGGGCGGCAACTGGGCAGCCGCGCCGGCTGAAGTCAAGAACATGGCGAACATCCAGTGCGAGTCGTGCCATGGTCCGGCGAACGAGCACGTCAAAAATGGCGCGCCAGTGATGGCGGTAAGCTATGACAATGGCGCCTGCGATGTCTGCCATGCGGGCGGAGGACATCACATCAAGGGCATCGAGATCACCTACTCCGCGCACTCCGACGCGAACGCCGCGGCATGGACGACCCCGACTGGACCCGCCGAACAGGCGTGCGTGCGCTGCCACACTGCCAAGGGCTACGTCTCGTTCCTCAAGGACCCGACCAACCCGGCGGCTTGGGACAACTCACCGCAGACGCTGGGCTGCGCCGGCTGCCACGACCCGCACTCGGACGCGAACTATGCCCAGTTGCGCGTGGTGGGCAAGCCGATCCAAGTCGCATTCACCACAAAGGACGTTGGACTCTCCGCGACCTGCGAAGACTGCCACAACAATCGCACCGATCCAGCCAATGCCGTCAAGGGTTCGTACCCGCACTACTCGTCAGCGGCTGAAATGCTGAGCGACACGGGCGGCGTGACCTATGGTCAGACCGTTCCGAACTCGCCGCATGGTACGATGGTAGGCGTAGCGCCGATCCCGAATCCGGGATTCGCCGCAGATCCAACGACGAATCAGTTCCTGTTCAGCGCTGTTGGCGATACGAAGGGCAATGTGCCCGGTCCGTGCGTCACCTGCCACATGGCCCCCGGTCTCACTGACTCCAAAGACCCGAACTATACGAAGGTCGGTGAGCACTCGTTCAACATGACCAGTCCGGACGGCACGTTCGACTATGGCGCGGCTTGCAAGTCCTGCCACGGCGACGTGAAAGATTTCAACCTGAAAGCCAAAGCGGACTATGACGGCAATGGCAAGGTCGAAGGTGTACAGGACGAAGTCAAGGGATTGCTGGGTGTTCTGTGGAAAGGGCTGACAGACAAGGGCATGAAGAAGATCGATACGGGCTATCCGTATGCGACACTGCCCAAGGATGCCAGTGGCAACGTCGATCCCAAGATCGCCAACGCGTGGTACAACTATCGCGTGGTCTACGGCGTGATGTGGGGTACCGACACGGGCAACGGCAACGAAGGCAAAGCCGCGGCAATCCACAACTTTAAGCGCTCGGTCGCACTGCTGCAACTCTCCATCAAGGATCTCACCGGCAGTCTGCCGGCGAACGCAGTCGACATCATGAAATAGACCGGCGTGAGATCACCGCGAGGCAACGCTGACACATCGCCGCCGCATCGTGACGACATCGTAGCACATCGTCGCCGCATCGTACTCAACAACTCTACATCGCACTCTCCGCGGTTCTCGGCGGGCTGGGGTAACCCAGCCCGCTCTCTTTTTGTCCGGCAACGACAAACGGACGAGCGTTTTGGCTCGTCCGTTTGTGGGTACGTGGCGTGCGGTTATTACGGTTTGGGGGTGGCTGTAGGTTCCACCGGCGCGAGAGTCGGCGGAATCGGCGTGTGCGTGCGCGTTGGCGTTGGGGTCGGCGGAGCCGGCGTCGCCGTCGGCGGCATAGACGTCGCGGTGGGTGGAACCGGCGTCGCGGTTGGCGGCGCGGGGGTGCGCGTCGGCGGCACCGGCGTCGTGGTGGGTGGAACCGGCGTCGCGGTCGGCGGCATAGGTGTGGCAGTCGGCGGAACTGGCGTCGCGGTCGGCTGCGGGCGCGGCGTCGGCGCAGGAACATTTGAGACGGTAACATGCACGCGTCCGCCATAGGCGTGACCGGCATGATCGTCCATTTCCAATCGGATGGTGTATGCACCGTCTGGGTAATGCCGCGTGTCCCAGGTCGCGAGCGTTCCATTCTGAACTGGATTCGCGCTCTGCAACAACTGGATCCAGTCCTGCGGATCGTTTCCAAATCCGATCTGAATCGTATAATGATCGAAATCCGGCATCTGCACCGTGCCGTTGATGTCGATGCTGCCGCTCAGCACACTTCCATCACGCGGCGAGTTGATGATCATAAAGGGTTTCTCTTCGGCAACCGGCGTGGACCCGGTAGGCAACGGGCAGTTGGGACTTTGCTGCGTCGGCGGCTGCGGAATGTTGTGGTCGATAGCCCACTGCCGCGCTTCCGGCGGATAGACCGCAAAGATTTTTTCGTCGACGAGGTTGGGGCACAGCGGGCTGCCGAGCAAGCCATTGGTTCGATCGATCATAATCTGTTGCCAGACGTTGTCCATCTGCGTCGGCGCTTGCTCGGCGAGAAAAATATCGGTGTGACGATGGTCGGGCGGGCACAGATTGGTGGGCAGCAAGCCGGACTCGTTGCACACTTCGATTCGTACCATCCCCGGCGGGATGAGAAAATCGTGCACCGGCGTGCCGGCAAGGACACGCTCCATAAAATTGTGCCACAACGGTCCCGCGCCGGTGACGCCGCTGATATGCTCCATCTCCGAATTGTCCGAGTTGCCGACCCAAACGCCGGTCACCAAGTCCGGCGTATAGCCGAGCGTCCAGTTGTCGCGCCAATCGTTCGTGGTGCCAGTCTTGGCGGCGGCTGGGCGCGAAAGTTTCAGCACGCCGCCGGTGCCGAACGCCGGCGCGCGCGCGTTGGCGTCGCTGAGAATGCTGGTAATCTGATACGCGTAGCGCGGATCGACCACCTGCGTGCCTTGGGGCGGATCCGCCTTGAGGTCGTAGAGCACTTTACCGGTCGAGTCGGTGATTTTCAGGAACGGCGTGATGGGCACGCGCACGCCCTGATTGGCAAAGACCGCGTACGCGCCAGTGAGTTCCAGTAAGGTCACATCGCCGCCGCCGAGTGTGAGCGAGAGACCGTACTGGCTGGGATCGTTGAACGTCGTAATACCGAACTTGCGCGCCGTGTCGATCATCGCCGGGACGCCGACGAACTGAAGCGTCTTGACCGCCGGGATGTTGAACGACGACGCGAGCGCGGTTCGCACCGGCACCAGTCCATGCTCGCGCAGATCGTAATTCGTCGGCACATAATCCGGCTGTCCCGGAATTGGAAAGTGCGTGATGACGTCCGAGATCACGGTCGCCGGCGTCCACCCTTTTTCGAACGCGGTGACGTAATTAATCGGCTTGATCGACGAGCCGGGCTGGCGCAGTTGCAGCGCAACGTTGACTTGACCGTCGATTTTCTTGTCGAAGAAATCGACGCTGCCGAGCATCGCCAAAATTTCGCCGGTCTTGGGATTGAGCGCGACGAGCGACGCGTTCGTCACGTTCTTGCCGGCGAGCGCGGCGATCTGCTTGCGCGCTTCGTCCTCGGCGATGGTCTGCATTTTCATATCCAGCGTTGTGTAGACCTGCAAGCCGCCCTTGTAAACGACTTCGGAGCCGTACATCTGCTCCAGCAACTCGCGCACGTAGACGACAAAGTGCGGCGCTTTGATCGCCACCTTTTCCGCGCAGCGCGTGCTAAAAGCGTTAGACGTGAGGAGCTGTTGGGTCGTCGCGGCTGCCGCGGCAGCTTGGGCTGGCGTGATATAGCCGGCGTTGGTCATCAGCCGCAGGACATCTTGCTGCCGATTCAGCGCGGCGTTGGGATCCAGACACGGATCGTACGCGGTGGGCGCTTGCGGCAAGCCGGCGAGCAGCGATGCTTCAGGCAGTGTGAGGTCTTGGGCGCGCTTGCCGAAATACGTTTCTGCCGCGGCTTCGATGCCGTAGGCAAGGTTGCCGTATGGAATCACGTTCAGATAGTACTCGAGGATTTGATCCTTGGAGTACCGCCGCGTGACTTCAAGCGCGAGAATTCCTTCGCGGATTTTGCGCTGGATCGTCGGCTCGGGCGTGATGAGCGTGTTGCGAACGAGTTGCTGGGTGATCGTGCTGCCGCCGCCACCCACCGGTTTGCCGGTCAAGACGAGATAGTAGACCGCGCGCAAAATACCGCGCGGGTCGACGCCGAGATTGGAATAGAAGGTTGGGTCTTCGGTCGCAATCGTCGCTTGCTTCAGCACCGTCGGAATTTGCGAGATCGGCACGACCGTGCGCCGCCCGCCGTTGGTATCGAATAGCTCGAACAACAACTCGCCATTGCGGTCGTAAATCTTGGTCGATTGCTCTTCCGCTCTGCCCGCCAATTGATCGGCGGATGGCAGCGACTGGGCAAAATACGCGTAGACGCCCACCGCGCCGACGACGCCGATACACGCGACGACGATGAACGCGACCGCGAGTATCGACAGTGCGCGCAGAATTGCCGCCCGCGTGGCGCGCCAATTCGTGCCGTGACGGCGCGGCGTGGACACTTCGGGAGTTGGTGCGGCGGAGGCGAGATCGGGGGATTTGATTGGATCGGAAGGTTGTTGACTCATCTTACCAATTGACGTTCAAAGAGCGGAGAATGTTCCACTCTATTTTAGCACAAGCCGCCGGATGGCAATAAACAAACGCGGGACGGAGCGGTCCCCCATCCCGCGACCTCTTTGTCGACCGACGCGTGCGGCTATTCCGCCGAAACCTGCTTACTGTCCTCGCGCGCGTGCTTCAAATGACGATATACGTACAGCGCGACCAGAACCAAGATGATGAGGATGACCGGCAGGTCGAACGGACGCATCGCCTCGCGCACCGCGCGCCAATGCGAGCCGAAGACAAAACCCGCCCACGCCAGCACGCCGCTCCAGATGAACGAACCGATGAAGGTGAGCACCGTGAACCGCGCGAAATTCATCCGCGCGATGCCGGCAGGCAGCGAGATAAACGTACGCACGACCGGCAGCATACGAGAGAAGAACGCAGTCGGCTCGCCCCAGCGCGCGAACCAACGGTCCGCCACGTCCATATCGCGCTTGGAAATCAGGATATACTTACCGTACTTTTCGAGCAGCGGGCGACCGCCACGCGCGCCGACCCAGTAGGTGATGATCGAGCCGAGCGTGTTGCCAACTGCGCCCCAGAACGCTGCGACGAGCAGAAACGTCTGCGACAATCCCTGCGCCTGCACCAGCATCCAACCGGCGAGCGGCATCGTCACCTCGCTGGGCAGCGGGATGCACGCCGATTCAATCGTCATTGCGATGATGACGCCGGGCCACCCCATCGTCTGAAAAAGGTTTTGGAGAAAGAGAACGAGCTGTTCTTCTATGCCTTGCAACGAAATCTCCTTTTAAAAATATTTGGGCAGAGCGATCCGCGGACCGCCCCGGCGCTCTGAGAACCTGTCTGAAAACTCACGCCAAGCCGCCAAGTCGCCAAGAAATTTATCTAAACCCTTTGCGTCTTTGCGAGAGATCCAGAACTTTTCAGACCGGCTCTGAAGGGTTACGGCTTGGACGTCGGCGTCGGCAACGTGCCTAGCGGGATGAGCGTAGGCGTAGACTGGACCGACGGACGCGCAGCCGGTTTCGGCGTCGGCGTTGCCGGACCCGCCAGCGGCAGCGAGTTCTGATCGCCGCTGACGATCTGGAGCGTCTGAGCAAAAATCCAGCCCGGTTCAGTTAAGCCGGCGATATTCACCTGGTACCACGTACTGTCTTGAATGCGTCCGATCAGAACGAGCTGATCGTTTTTCTTCACCCGGCTGATGATCCTGTCCTTGGTGCTGGGACCACTGCGGACGTTCACGACCGCTTCAACCACTTTGGCGAGCACCTGGGCTGGCGTCGCGGTTGGCAGCAGCGAAGTAGGCAGCCGCACGACAGTCGGCACGGCGGTCGCCGGCAGTGCGAGCGCAACCGTCTTGGTTGGCGTCGACTGCGAAACGACGCCGAGTTTGGGCAAGACAAACTGCGATACGCCGATTAACAAGAGCGCGCAGAGTAGCAGCACGACCGCGCCAATCGCGAGCGGCACCCATTCTCGATTCGGTCCAAACATACCCAGCGGCGATGCCGCGCGCTCGCCTTTGGCAGATTCGCCTCCCGGCGCGGCGGCAGCTGTCGCCGACTTGTCCCGCGGTCGAACGTATGGCTTGAGCGATTCTGGCGAACTTTTGGACGGCGACGCGTTCACGCTCGCGCTAGGCGGCGTTACCGGACGCGGCGGCACCGGCGGAGCAACCGGGCGCGCCGGCGGTGGAGGTGGCGGCGTAGTAAAGAGCGGAGCGTTCGATGGCGGCGGAGGTGGTGGAGCTTTCAACGGATTTGGAATGACGGCGGACGTATCGTGTCCGGGCGGCGTGCCGGAAACCCATTCTGCGCCGTCAAAGTACATCCACTTGCCGGTGCGCGGGTTGATCTCCCACAGCACGCCGTTGCGGTCTTGGACCGCCAGCTGGCTGACCTGATCTTCGTACTCGGCGCGGCTGATCGCTTCGCCGCGTTGCACGCGCGCTTGCAGTTCCCGGAATCTGGCTTCGGCTTCATCAAAATTCATTGTGGTAGACTCCTTACAGTTCGATGGTTTGACCTGGCTGCGGCACTGTCACCGTGAATCCGCCCAAAGCGCGCAAGGCGTCGGCAAACGACAGCGCGGATTTCTCCTCGCCGTGAACCACGAATACCCCTTTCAGATTTTCTTTCACCTGGGACGCCCAGTCCAACAGCTCGGTACGGTCGGCGTGCGCGCTGAATCCGGTCACGCTCTGGATTTCTGCGCGCACGTTGAACTCATCGCCAAAGATTTTCACTTTTTTTGCGCCGTCGATCAAGCGGCGACCCAGCGTATTTTCGGCTTGATAGCCGACGAACAGGATGGTATTGCGTTCGTCTTCGATGTTGTTCTTCAGGTGATGCAGGATGCGTCCAGCTTCGCACATGCCGTTGGCGGAGATAATCACGCACGAATCGCGGATCGCGTTGATTGCCTTGGATTCGTCGACCGTGCGCGTATATTTCAGCCCGCTAAAGCCGAACGGATCGTCGTGCGCGAGCAAATCGTCGCGCAGTTCTTCGCGCAGGCATTCGGCGTGAAGGCGAAAGACGTCCGTGGCATTGATCGCCAGCGGCGAATCGACGAACGTGGGCACGCTGCGAAGCTGTCCCGCCTCACGCTTCAAGTGCAGCGTGTAGACCACTTCCTGCGTGCGCTCGACGGCGAACGACGGAATGATGACCTTGCCGCCGCGCGCGACGGTCTGACGGACGACGCGCGTGAGTTCGTCTTCGCTGTCGGTCAGCGCGCCGTGCTCGCGGTCGCCGTAGGTGCTTTCGATAATCAGATAGTCGAGGTTGCGAACGATCTCCGGGTCACGCAGCAAGAGCGCGCCCGGTCGTCCCAAGTCGCCGGTAAAGCCGAGGCGCAGCGTGCGTCCCTGGTCGTTGAACTCAAAGACGGTGATGGCGGAGCCAAGGATATGCCCGGCGTCGAGCATCATGACGCGCGCGCCGCCGGCGAGATTGAACCACTGCTCGTACGCGTGTCCCACCAGACGCGGCAGCGCGCGTTCGGCGTCCTGAGTGGTGTACAGCGGTTCGATCCGGGGCAACCCGCGCCGCGATTTCTTCTGATTGAGGTACTCAGCGTCCTGTTCCTGGATGCGCGCACTATCGCGCAGCATCAGGGTAACGAGATCGCGCGTCGCGGCCGTGCAGTTCACTTCGCCGGCAAAGCCGTTCTTGACCAGCGTCGGCAGATTGCCGGAATGATCGATGTGCGCGTGCGAGAGGAACGCCGTATCGATCGTCTGGGGATCAAACGGTAGATGGGAATTTCGCGCGAAGGCTTCGTCGCGGTGTCCCTGGTACAGACCGCAGTCGAGCAAAATGCGCTGCGACCCTGTCTCGACGAGGTGCATCGAGCCGGTGGTCGTGCGCGCCGCGCCGTAGAAGGAAAGTTTCATGTGGGTTCGATCTGGATTCTACCACAGGTTGTGGATTTTTGGCTAATCCGAGATAGAGGGTCGTTGTTCGCCAATGGTTACTTGGGAGCCACTGGCTCTGCCAACGCGACGTCTTCGAGCACGACACGACGAAAGACTTCCGGACTCCCAAAGCGCTTAAGGGCGTCAAGAATCTCGATGCCAGCGATTCGTCCATCTGCGGCGTAATCCACTGCGATTCCTTCGGCTACATGCGCAGAAGTTACTGTTGTCTCAATGAACCGGATATACAACGCATCCACTTCCGTATCGTATGTGATCCTCATAGCGTTTTCCCCTTTCTAGAAATAGTAGGTGTAGACAGTCACCACCACAATCTCTTCAGATTCTTCGACAAAGATTGGACGGACCTGTTTCGTGGCATACGTTTTGTTATTCCAATCTTTCCCATACGCGAAATCTTTCCGACATTCCCATCGTCCCAGTTCCGCCGGCTGCCATTTGGAAGATTGAATCGCATCAACGACCTCTTCTTCTATTGCGCCGCGAAAGCGTAGGTTTTCGCGGGCATGACCAGAAAGACGAATTGGCTTCATCGGTATCTGTCCGACATCATCAGGGCTTGCTCCGGTTTATCCCCATAAATCTCGCGCGATCTCCGGCATCCCCAGCGCGAGCAATTTCTCGCGGCGCGGCTTGCCGGTTGCCCAATCCCAATCGCGCGCCACGTAATACTCGCGCAGCATCGGCTCGAGTTCCGCCACGTGTCCTTCCGTGCCGCCATCCGCCAGCGCGCGGAGCAACAATTCCGGCATCTTTTCGCTCGCGCGCGCGGCGTAGCCCAGTTTGATGTTCAGCGCGCGTTTCAAGTCCCACATTCGCTCGCCGTACGACAGCACGTTGTCGAGCGTGATGTCATAACCGGTTGCCGCCGCGATCATCTCCACGACGTTTTTCACCGGCGGATTCGGGAAAATGCACTGAACGAGCGACGCGCTGACCGCGCGCCAATTCTGGTGCCGCGCAACGTTCGCGGCTTTGCCCGCGACCTCAAAACGATCCGTCGCACCGATGCCCAAATCGTCGATCGCGCGGCCGGTCAAATCGACCATATAATAGTCCGACTGATTGTGGCTGCCGCCGATGGGCGATGTGGAATACACCAGCGCCATTCCACTCTGCGCGCGCGGGTCGTGCATCGCCGGCTCCATCCCGTTGAATTGCACTGCCATCCCTTCGACGCCGTAACGCGCACCGAGGTTTCGCGATCCTTCGGCGAGCGCGTCGCCCACGCCCTCGCGCCGCGCGATCAGCTGCACGAGCTGCAGCGCTTGCTGCGGGTCGCTCCAATGAAAATCGAATCCGTCGAACGCCGACGCAGGCGCCCATCCTTCCGCGCGCAGGTACGTCGCGAACGCGATGGTCGAGCCCGCGCTGATCGAGTCCATCCCCAGTGCGTCGCACTGCGAGCCGATGTAGGTAATCATTTCCAAATCGTCGTTCAGCATCAGCGAACCGAACGCTGCGAGTGTTTCGTACTCGGGACCTTCGGCGTGCGGCAAATCGTGTCCCGCCGCGCGCGCGACCTTCCGTCCGCACGCGACCATGCACGCGTGACACGTCGCGTGCCCGGTCAGAATCGTCTCCGCCAGCAGGTTACCGCTGATCTTGTCGTACTCGAATGCGCCCTGCGTCCAATATTTCGTTGGGACATTGCCCTGCATCCCGAACATATCCATTCCGCCAGAGGTACCGACGGCGCGCCAGACTTGGGTCGATAGGTCGTCCGGCAGCATATCGACCGCCGGGCGCACCGCCGCCTTGAACGCTTCGGGGTCGTGCAGCGCGATCTGGGTACGACCAGCGCGCACGGCAATCGCTTTGAGGTTTTTCGATCCCATCACCGCGCCCATACCGCAGCGCCCGGCGATGCCTTTCTTTGCGCCGGGTCGCGCGTTCGTCGCCAGGATGAGCGCGTACTTGACGAGATTCTCGCCGGCAGGACCAATCGCGGCGACGGTTAATTTTTGATCGTCCAACTCTGCGCGGATGGTATCACCGGTCTCGTACGTCGTCTTGCCGCGCAGATGCGCCGCGTCGCGTAGTTCGACTTTGCCGTCGCGGATCAGCAGATAGACCGGCGTCGGCGCTTTACCGCGCACGATGATGCCGTCGTAGCCCGCAAGCTTGAGGTCGGGTCCGAAAAAGTTGCCGGCGTTCGCCTCGCCGTACAGCCCGGTTTGCGGTGAGCGCGCGACGACGACAAAGCGTCCAGCGCTCGGCGCGGCGGTCGCGTCGAGCGGACCGGTCATAAAAATCAACAGATTGTCCACGCCCAGCGGATCCGTGCGCGCGTCAATCGCATCGTACAGATAGCGTGCCGCCAGTCCCGCGCCGCCGATGTACTGTGCGGCGTATGTTTCGTTTAGCGGCTCGTCGTGAGATTTACCGGTGGTCAAGTCAACAACCAGCAACTTACCCACATAACCGTTCATTGGATTCCCCGTTGAATCGCAGGCTTAGAAATCAACCGGCTTACCGTCGTACGCGTACCAGAAAAGCTTCTCTAGCTCGCTGCGATCCGGCTGCCGCGGGCTGGCGACGATTTGCGTATCGTTCTCGGCGTGATCGAGCAGCGTCTCCAGCACGCGGGTGTAATCGTCGCGCGCAATGCCGAGCGACGCCACGTTCGTGTTCGATCCCAATCCATTTTCCAGATCGCGGACGGCGGCGATCAATTGGCGCGTCTGTTGTTCCACGTTCAGTCCATCCAGTCCGATGAACCGCGCGAGGTCGGCGTAACGATAATTGCCAGCATTCGCCGCGAATTCCATCGTGTACGGCAGGAAGAGACTGACCGACCGACCGTGCGGGATGTGGAACGCGCCGCCGAAGGAATGTCCCATCGCGTGCGCGAGCGCGCACATCGAATTGATGAAACCAAGACCCGCAATCGCCGCCGCGTTGTGCATCTTTTCGCGCGCCTCGGCGTCGTCGCCGTTGGCGTACGCTCTAGGGAGATATTTGAAGACGAGGTCAGTCGCTTTGAGGCACATCCCGTCCGCAAAATCATTGCACCAGCTCGACGTGTACCCTTCGATGGCGTGCGTCAGCGCGTCCAGTCCGGTGTCCGCGGTGAGACGCGGCGGCATTTTCATCACGAACTGTGGATCGACAATCGCCAGCGTCGCGAGCGTTTCGCGCGAGCCGAGACCGAGTTTGCGCTTTTCGGCGGGATCGGAGAGAACGATTGCCCAGGTCGCTTCGGCGCCGGTGCCGCTCGTCGTTGAGATCGCGACGAGCCGCGCTTTTTTGCCGAGACCGAGGTATTCGAGCGGGCTGATGCCATCGGCAGACAGGTCGGGGCGCTCGTACAGCGCCCACATTGCTTTGGCGGCGTCCATCGCCGATCCGCCGCCGAGACCGACGATCCAATCCGGCTCGAAGGCGCGCAGTAATTCCGCGCCGCGCCGGACGGTATCCAACGACGGCTCCGGTTCGACCTCGGCAAACACGCGCGTCTCAATGTCCGCCTCCGCGAGCTGCGCCCTGACGAGATCGGCAAAACCGAATTTGACCATCATTTCGTCGGTGATGATGTAGGCGCGTTTGCCGTGGAGCTGGGCGAGGTACGACAGCGCTCCTTCGCCAAACGCGATTTCGGGGCTGTTAAAGAACCACATGGCTGCCTCCAATGAGACAATCGCCCAATTACCAATGAACCAAAGGCGTATGTGCCTCTCGTTTGGCTCATTGGCTCATTGGATGATCGGCTCATTGATCTACATCTCAAACTCGGTGTCGATGCGCGTGCAGGCGCGCACGATTTCTTGCGCCGCCTTGACGTTCTTCATCACCATCACCATGTTGCCTTTGAGCTTCAACTGCCCGGTCATCAGCGCCTGGATCGGGTCGAGTTGCGCGGACACCACTTTCTTCCACTTGGAGTAATGACCCGACATCACGAACGCCGGTTTCTTGGCGTCCTTGTCTTTCGCCACGAACGCCTCGCGGGACTTGCCGTGCCAGAGATCCATGTAAAGGTACATCGGTTCCTTGATCGGTCCCTCGGGATCGACGACAAAATAAAAATCACCTTCCCAGTTCTTCGCCGCATCCTCGTACGCCTTGCTGGTGTTCAGTTCGTTGTGCAGCGCCTGCACCCACGCGTCCGAGCCAAATTTCACCTTTGCCATCGTCTCATCTCCTTCGATGAAATCACACCGCGCGCATTTCGCGCGGTCGGTTCGATTATATCACAGACCGGAACACTGTCAAAGACGATTTGACACACGCGCTCAAACGTGCTAGAATCGCTGCAATTCAATCGACAAAGACGCTGACGGAGACAAGTGCGCGCGCACGGCTTCAGAAAGTTGCCGGCAGTTGCGAGGCAACCGAGTCGCTCGCCGAAATCCACTCCCGAGTTGGAAGCGAAACGAGTTTCCCCGGTCTCGCGCCGTTACCGCGACAAAGATGGAATTGGACGTTGGAAATTTGAAGTTAGAGATTGGAATCCAGCCAGTCTCCAGCTTCTAAACTCCAACCTCTAACTTCTAAATAAGGTGGCACCGCGAATCCTCTCGCCCTTGGGGTGGGAGGATTTTTGTTTTCATCCCTTTTAAGGAGGACGCTCATGTTTGATCTGAAACTCATCCGCGAGCAACCCGACCGCGCGCGCGAGTCGCTGCGGCGGCGCGGGCAGGATACCGCCAGCATCGATCTAATCCTCACGGCGGACGAGGAGCGGCGCAAATCGCTTGCCGACCTGGAAGCGGTGCGCGCGCCCCGCAACACCCCAGCGCAAGAAAAAGGCAGGATGTAGGGCGACGCCCAGCGCGCGACGCCCCAAGCGCAACTGGGGGAGGGCGACACGCGCATCGAGGCGCTGGAAAAGACGGTCAATGAAGTCGACGCGCGGCTGAACGCGCGGCTGGCGGAGATTCCGAATATCCCGGATGACGACGTGCCGTTCGGCAAGGACGACAGCGAGAATGTCGTCATCAAAAACATCGGCAAGCCGCGCCAGTTCGATTTCGAGCCAGCGCCGCACTGGGACTTGGGTCCCGCGCTGGGCATCATCGATTTCGACCGCGGCATTCGGCTGGCGGGTTCACGCTTTTACGTGCTCGCCGGCGCGGGCGCGAAACTGCAGCGCGCCGTGATCCAATGGATGCTCGACGTTCACCTCGCGCAAGGGTACCGCGAAGTCTACCTGCCGTTCATGGTGAAAGAGCAGGTGGTGTTCGCCTCGGGACAGCTGCCCAAGTTTCGCGACAATCTGTACCACGATGTCGAGCGCGACGCGTGGATGGTGCCGACGGCGGAAGTGCCATTGACCAGCATGCACGCCGGCGAAATCATCGACGCGAAGCATCTACCGCTGAACTATGTCGCCTATACGCCGTGCTTCCGCAAAGAGGCGATGTCGGCGGGCAAGGACGTGCGCGGCATCAAGCGCGGTTTCCAATTCG
>VFSW01000739.1_pt1 | contig 48468 bp, 32 predicted proteins | sample 5358111 | NCBI WGS metagenome assembly VFSW01 (sample SAMN11554181, study PRJNA540505) | mine drainage metagenome | isolation source: sediment from site ElyBrook_90M | place: USA: Ely Copper Mine, Vershire, VT | collected 2017 | reverse complement strand
TTTTATAAAGTTACTCATTTTTAAAAAGGGTGAGGAACTTTTAAAATTTTTAAAGTTGTTGTGACACACACGAACAGGCCCCTCAAGTGTCGAGAGATCGATCAAACTGGTTCAACCCTCTAAGACACGAATAAATTTGAGTGCTTCAACGAAGTTGAGGTTGATTACATTGTTTTAGTGAGTCTGGAAGGAGGTGTCAAAAAAAACCAACTAACTTTGTCCTCCGAAACAACTTGGTAGCAGTTGATGTTCATCTCCAACAATCGGTGGCAAAAGATTTTGGTGCTTGACAATGGCGTGTGTGGTAACACAACAAAGAGTGCGTACGTAATCCACTTCTTTACCGAGACCAAAACCAAAGTCACTCCACGTGCAAATTAGACTGTTATCACCGTCATAGACTTCGACAGTGTGTTCGTCAACCAGTGAGAGACGGAACACATCTTTCACACAAGGTGCACTCATTCCACGTCCATCGCCAGAGACAGAACGACGCGAATCAACATACCAAACACGATCATCTCGTTCGCACAGCGAGAAATGATGATGATCAAAAAAACATCCCAGAGCGTAAGAATGTGCGAAAGCTGCAACAAAACAATACAATCGTTCAGATAAAAATTCGAAACTATTGTCATGGCCACGAGGAGTATAGAATCCCATGAGACGACCGGCTTCCCAGAGCACAGCCTGAAATCCGTCAAAACGATAATTCACACCAAACAGAGGTCCATGATTCATCTTCACTTGATGCATTGCTTGTTCGTAAAAGCCTGGGGCGTCTTTGGCTTCCATTATTGCACGAAAAAAATGAAAAGTTTTGATCGGTAATTTGGTGCAAGTAAGCAAAGAAAATTCTCTGAAAAAAAATCCGGGCGGGCGGATTTGAACCGCCGACCTATTCATTTCAGCGATGACCTCTACAGTGAACCGCTCTACCATCTGAGCTAAACCCGGAGGCAATGCCTCGATCAATGGCAAGACAGTTGAATTCGAGACAACTTCATGGTTTTTTTGGGTATGCGGACTTTTGAACAATGACAGCAAAAACGAAACATTTATTCAAAACTCAATGTGAATGAATCTAAGTCGGGGCCCCGATACAGATTCTCAATGTCCCGACACAGATTCAGTTGTTGCTTACATAAAAATTACCAAAACAACACTTCATTTTTCCAATGAGTTTTTTGCCTTTTGATATCTTGGTTCTCTTTGGTCAGGCCGGTGGTGACCAATGTGCGGTCAATCTTGCTTCGACTTGCCAAACTATGAAGGGGCTTATGGACAAACGTTTCATAGTCGATCAGCGTATTTCCATACGTGAAATATTCACGGACGATTATCAACGGCGTCCCGGCTTGGTGGGCAATTTTCGCGATATCGTCGCTTATTCGTTAGAAGATGTTTGTCATTTGCCGGATGATGTGGAGTGTGTGACTTACGAGGGAGATGAAGATTTATCCATGGCTAGATGGCCTCGAGATGTTCAATCATTGTTCTTCGGAGACACTTTTGCTCACTCTATGGAAGTTTTTCCGAATTCTCTCAAAGTTATCAAATTTGGTGCGGATTTTAATCAACCTATCCGCAACGTCATTTGGCCAGTTGGTCTGGAAAAGCTTTATTTCGGGGTACGTTTCAATCAATCTTTTGACGGAGTAATCCTTCCAGAATCACTCTTGACGTTGGATTTTGGCGATTACTGCGACTTCTCTCAGCCTTTGGACAATTTCACTTTCCCTGCTAATTTGTTAAACCTGAGTATCCCATCCAAATTTTGGTCTCAAGATCTGAGTCTCATCAAATGGCCTGCCAAGATCGAAGAGGTTTTTTTGTCCGGCGATGAATTGAAAATTGCAGGCACTGTATTTCCTGATTCGCTCAAATTTCTGACGATCGAATATGGGTTACACCAATCCATAGACGACGTGAAATTTGCAGGATTGGTTGAATTATGGCTGGGATTTGACGGAAACATTGGTCGTCTTCCAAGCTCCTTGCAAGCCTTGTATTTATATGAAAAGTTTAATCATCCACTGCCTCCGCTTCCAGACGGGCTCAAGACTCTGAAACTCGGGGATAACTTCAATCAGCCAGTTAGCGGTTTTGTGTTTCCTCCTTCATTGGAATTACTCGAGTTTGGATTCGAGTTCAACCAACCTTTGGATGGAATTTGTCTCCCACATAGTCTCAAGCAGTTGTCGCTCGGAGAGTGTTTTGATCAAGATGTCCGTCCCGAATGGTTGCCGGGTTCTCTTCAAGAAGTGGAGTTGTACAGACCATACTCCGAAACTCTACCATTACCCTTCCAATTGTTGATGGACGCCTGCGGCTTTCGGTTTTTGACTCAAGGTAAAAACAAAGACAACACGCTCTATGTGTTTACCAGGACTTTAGATGTTATCGTGACGATTGGAGGAGATTTTGTACAAAAACCGACGATCGATCTTATGTCTTATTTGCCTGGTGGAGAGTCGGAAGACTCGGACTATTCTGGCGACTCTGAGGATTCTGAATATTCTGGCGACTCTGAGGATTCTGAATAAAAATTTATTTTTCAAGGTCCAAAAAATCTTCAGTGCCATCGGAATCATGGCCCGTGAACCCTTTTAGTAGGTCGTGGTGTGAGTCCTTGGGCTGCTCCTCTTCGGAATATTCTTCTTCCTCCTCTTCGTCAACCAGGGTGACCACCGGGCGCCGGACAGGCATCGGGTGCTTGAGTAGGAAATCAAAGGCTCCACGGGCAGGGTGGTTCATGGTTGAGAGAATGAAGAGCTCTGGAGGTGTGAGGCGCTCGTATGGCTACCCACACCCTCAGATTCTCTTCAGATTCCTTATGGCGCGACTTGGATCGAGGACAGCTCTTGGAGCATCTGCTGACTTTCCTTTTTCACTAACAAGAACGACTGTACCGGACAAATAGTACCGTAGACACCAGCAAAGCCCTCTAAACAAAAGAACAGAGGGAGTGCCAATGGCGTAAAAATCACACACAACCACTTTTTTTGCCAACTGGTGTGCATCAGATGATAACATCCCCACATATACTGAAAATTAAACATGAGGAAATTGAATGTCAGCAATCCCGAGAGAAAAGGAGGCATAGAATAGTTGTACAAAACAAAAGAAGCCACCAGAGACACACCAACTAATGGAGAAAGAGTCCATGCGATCATTTGTAACGTTAGAAATGATTTTTTCCACCATGCAGCTGGGTGATACCAGAGTAACTTCCACAATCCACTAGCCCATCTTCTTCGTTGTTTAACCGTATCCCACAATGTAAAAGGAGATTGTTCTTCTAATATACCTCGACAAAAACGGATCTTATCCCAGTTAAGCATGGCAAAATATGCATCTTCTGTGATACTACTTTCCGGACCATGATCAAAGCCCACTTCGCGTTCAATTGAGTTTGGTATGACCATAAACGACCCTTTCATACCGACTAAATTGCGGTGAATAACACATTGAAAACGAAAACGGGCAAAATCATCTCCTGTGCGAAGGGCATCAGCCCAATGACACAAAAAAGATTGAAACGAATGGTTTGCATCTGCGTAAGTGATGATCCCTTGTCCGATGTAACCAAAATTGGTTGAAATAAATTGACGAACACCGAGATACAAATTCTCTGTCACCACACTCTCTTCATCCAGGTGTAAAATATAGTCATCAGGCCCACATTCAGAAAACTGGACGCCATAGTGCAAAGCGCGAGCTTTAAACAAAGATTTGTTCGGTGGCACATAATCAGATGGAATAACAATTTCCTGAAAGTCTACATTCCCCGGTGTGTCTAATATGTGTTGTTCTGTGACAATTTCCAACCGAATGTGATCTAAATGGTCGCGGAGATGTTCCATCGTCTTTTTTACCACTTCATTGACCAGGTGTGGATAAATCCCTCGTGTGGTCCAACGAATCACAATACGAGTCGATGAATTCGTAATCTTGTCAGGCTCCACAGGCAGTGGTGGACACATCATGCCAAGAAAAATTAAGATTGTGGTGGGAAGAGTCACCAAAGAAAAACAACGTAGGAGAGTGGCCCACCAAGCCGACTGAGTACTCTCAGTGATGTAAAAGAATTGTCCCCAATACAAGTATGTCATACATGCCACCATCAGCGAGACTTGAGTTATAGCACTAGCATATTTTTGTCGAAACGAGAGAGGCGCCATGATAAAATTAGTTTTTTCATACCGACTTTTTGGCATTAGATGTAACAAACGCATCGATTGTCATTTATCCAAAAAGCAAATCATGTCAAAGCGCAAGTATGTGAAAATTAAACCGGATTTGGATTTTATGGTGGCGCCAGCAGTTGTGAAAAAAGTCAAACCGAATCCTCCCAAAAAATCGAAAAAAACACCGCCACTGCCAACACCACCACCAAAACCATCAACCAATGCAGTCATCCATCAGGGATTTTTGTTGGCACCCCAAGCACCCCCGGACCCACCAAAGCTTGAAAAGCCTCTACTCACCTTATTTGGCTCGACCACTAATTTTCATATTGAGGAATCAAAAATCATCCTGAATCACGCCAACGAGCTCAATCACTCTCAAGAATACGGTGTCAAATGTATTGTGTTGGCGGGCACTTCTGGCATGGGCAAGTCTTACACCATCCATCGGGCCTGTCAAATGGGCGGTTATGAATCGGTACAAGTGGATTTTGATTCCAAAGATATGGCAGACAATTATTGCGTCATGAGTAGCGCGGTTCTCTCTCGGCCCGCCAATGGCAAACGTATTCGATTGGTGGTATTCGACAATGTGGAACTATGGTCCAAGGCAAACATTGACAAGGTGATACAGTTTCTCAAGGAACAATTGGGAAATCCTCAAGGGCAAAAGAAACGCAAAAATGCCAAGAGAGTATCTATGCACCACAATCTGGTGATTATTGTGACGAATGACTATTATCACAAGAATCTTTTCGGGTCGCTTCAAAAAGTTCCCCACAAACTTATCAAATTGAGAGGATTAGAACTGACTCACCGCAGGGTATTGGCTCAAGAATATTGTAACATTCCTCCGGTCAATCGAGATATGGTTAACGTCATGAAACACTGTGCGGCAGCGGTGGACTATGATATTGCTTCTCTCTTGGTCAAAATCTCTTTTTCTAACGAAGTGGATACCTCCAAGACGGCCAAGGACAAACACTCAAATGAAGTATTCTCGTTGGCTACTCAGGTGTTGTTGCCCACCTCAGAGACCACTCCCGAAGAATATCAATCTAACTGGAATTTAATAGGAGAACGAACACTGAGTATCATGCATGCCTGTTATGTTGGTGCGACAGTATACCCTCAAGACCGACAAGATGCTGAACTGGCTCTCGATATGATGTGTAGTATGTCGGAGGCCTTTTCGACCTATGATGGCATGCAAAACTTGTCATGTGGAACAGATAACACCGCAGATGATGACATGGGAATCAGTCAAGATCCAGATGATTACAAAGAAATGTTTATTCGCGAATCATGCCGATTAACACTCAGTCAAGTACAGAAGAACCAAATACGGGTACACCAAATGCCTGTCAACAATGTCAAGCCCAAGTTGGTCGAGCTGAGAAACCCAGTATTGGGTGATTACAGTCACGTACGAAGAATGTTGAACGCATGTTTGATTGATCGTCGGCAAGAGGAGGCTTTGTGGTATATCAACATGATGAGGATCGCCCTCGTCAAGAGACACGAATCCGACTATACTACATCTTTGGAGAATAATTACGACCTCAGCCACTATATTGGAAAATATCTGACTCGAGTGGATGACGAGCACTTTGTGGTTGACGACATTTTTCCTCGACCTGGATCCACCACTGACGAAGACGGTAAAGTAATGTCCAAAAAACAAGCAGAAGAATCTTCCCAGGCGAAAATGCAAGCCATTCGTTTTTTCAGTAACACATTTTCCACAGATTCTTATGTTAAGGGAGTCAAATCGAACAATCCAAAACGCTGATTTCACCCATGCGGACTTCAGATGATTCAGTTGTTTTTCCGAGAAATGTCTTTTCTGCGGGCGCCTATCAGATAATTCCTCAACACTCCGTATCTTGTGAACTTGTACCTGTTGTGGCGCTCGCAGCAAGTGGAAACATCTCTCCTCGTGATGCTTTGGCTGTTGCTTGGCAAACTCAAAGCTCTGGTGCCCTGGTCTTTTTCACCATTGACGTCACTGTGGGATGTATCGGAAGATGGGATGTACAAGGATTTTTGTACCAAAAGCGCCTGTGCTCCACTATCGCTCGTTTGGACTTTAGTTCGTTTGAGGTGAACAAACTGCTAGACAGAGCCTCTGCAATATCCTTAAAATACTTCCCTCATCCTGAGGTGAACCGTGTTATTTGTGTGCGAGCTGGACGCCAGGAGGGCGCATTTCGCAAGCTAATGATCAAGTTTGTTTCCGAGGGTAAACCTTATGCTTTGGACCCTCGTTGTCTCATGGAGACGGTCCCAGATGGATTTATTCCCCCATGGGAGGCGCAATCAAGCTCTTCGAGTGCCTCAAGGTCATCATCAAGCTCTTCCAGTGCCCCAAGCTCTTCGAGTGCCCAAAGCTCTTCGAGTGCCCAAAGCTCTTCCAGTGCCTCAAGCTCTTCGAGTGCCTCAAGCTCTTCCAGTGCCTCAAGGTCATCATCAAGCTCTTCCAGTGCCCCAAGCTCTTCGAGTTTTGTCAGCTCTTCGAGTGCCCCATCAGCGACATCAATGAGGCTTTCCAGCTCTTCAAGTGAATCGAGAGCACCCATGCGCCCACCAGCGAAACGAAGCAAAGCTACACATCCCATTGACCCCCCGGATGCTGGTCATGCGTTGCTGGCAAAGGATTGGTCGCATTCTTCTGATCAACCCCCTGCATACCGTGAAGAGTCTGTTCCAGTTACGGGTAATGCTCAAGAGGTGGCTGAAACGTACTTTGAATCACAAATCGGCACTTTCTTATTTTATGCGGCTCATGTGCCCATGTCTCTCATTGAACGGTTTGCTCAAGACTTGTTGGAGGCAAATGACCGTGCCAGGAGATTTCGTGGCTTGTGAGGAGCATTCGATTCATTATAGTCATTTTGACAGTTATCTCTCCTTTTTGAATTGAAACTTGATTGATGTCTGTCAAACATTCTGGAGTGTTTTTGTGCTCATAAATTTTTGCTAACTGAATATTTGTGTTGAGGGCGCCAGCCCATACACATCCTTGAAAGTCTGGGAACAGCGGATCCAAAATCACCAAATGAGGTGCATGGTAATAGAAACATTTCCCAAAACCGGTGATCTCCGATATCACGGGACGAAATACCTTGTGTATGAGCCTAACAGACAGCTGACCAAATTCATCTCTTCCAAAACGAAACACCCATATGGCACCTCCTCTGTCATTTAATGGTTCTGAGACCAATAACAATGGGTAGTATAAACGAATAGAACGCCCAAAGCCTGTTTGATTACCCTTATCAACGGCAAATCGGCGCACGAGTTTGTGTTCGGCATCTAAAATGTCAAAGGAGCTATCATTCACAACAAACGTGTAAGAATCACTCATGCGTGTTTGTTCAGCCATTGTTGAACCTCGACATCACAAGGCATTTGATTTTGTGATTCATAATGTAGCGAATACTCTCCCTGGATGTACCATTCATGTGTTCCATGGAATTAACAATGAACAATTCGTACGGAATAAGTGCAGCGACCTGAGCCAGGTTCAATTCCATCATTTGAAACAATATAATCTCAGTTTAGACGAATACAATCGTTTATTAACAGACACGAAATTCTATCAATTATTTGACACCGAATACGTGCTCATTTTTCAGACCGACTCCATGTTGTTTCCGCACTCTCCTTTTCAAATCACTGATTTTCTTGAATATGATTATTATGGAGCGCCTTGGAAATGGTCACCCAAGTGTGGAGGAAATGGAGGACTCAGTTTGAGAAAAGTATCCGCCATGATTCAGGTACTAAAAGACCACAAGTTGCCGACACATGAATATGTTCCCGAGGATTTGTTTTTCGCCTCGTTGCCATTGAGATTTCCTCAGTTAGAAGTGGCACAACGATTTTCTGTTGAATCCATGTTGCATCCAACGCCCTTTGGAACCCATAAGCCTTGGCATAGCTTGAACGTGGATGAATACATTCGATTGCAACAATTTGCTCCTTGTGTCAAAAGGCTATTTGATCTTAATTGAGTGAATCATTGCGATTAAAACCGCCTCCATCTTCTTCGGGAGGGTCCAAGTGATAAACTTCTCGAATGTATTCCCATACGTCTTCCGGGTCACATTCTTCAACCATCGAGCGCGGAACTCGATAAAGAGTGCCTTTATACAAAACCGATACGGTCAAATCAGAAGAGCTCATGGGAGAATGAACACAAATTTATTTACAACGCCTTTGACGAAAATTATATCTCTTGGGTTCTTGAATAGCAACTGGGACTTTTCTACGTTTCCTTTGAGGTGGTTGAGCTACTTGATGTTTGCGTTTTTTCATTGTATCGATGGGCAATGAACACAGAATTTTGGCTCGTTCGACTCGCAGGTGTTGCAAAAAATCTTGTGGACTCACAAAAGTCGAATCATCCGCCACCAATCGAATCGCAGCAAACGGATACAAGTTACATTTTTCCAATTTGGCTTCGCGAATCAAAAAATAATCCAGAGGCATTCCGAACAATGAACACAACTCAATGACTTTTTCTCGTTGGGAGATCAGAACAGGGTCCTTGAGATACATGTACTGAACGAGTTCGATTGCCGCAGACACATACCCAGGCCGTACTTTGATATCCATATCCCAAAAGTTGTCTCCACTGATCAGTTCACGCAGAGCGCTTGAGTGGGCCGTCAGTACCGATCTATGACAATTTATGTGAATATACTGTTTATCGTCGCTAGAGATGCGTAGAACATAATCGAATGAGCCGCCTTGCAAAAGTGCCAAGCCACAACTTGGGATCGAAGACAGTCGGTGGTTATTTATCTTCAAGAAGCTGTTCTCGAGTGTAAACAGCTCCTCCATTCTTTAGCTTTTTCTTGAAGGCGATTCAACTGACTCTCGTGCGATGAAACGCTTTCGTCGCTACTGAACATTAGAGATAAAATAGGTATCGGTGGTAATTTGCACCATGGTTCCTTGAGCAGTGTGAATTTGATCCACTCGCTTATAGTTGTTCCGTTGCAATAGACTTCTCAAGTTCATATAGGCGTGACCTTGATAGATGGCGTCGTCAAGTGCATGATGTTGTGTGTGAGCGTAATTACCAGCCAACATGCGAGTAAATTTTTTCTGATCCGTAATGTTGTGAATCAGACAATATGAGCGTAGCAGAGAGGTCAAGTCGTGACAGTAAAATCCCATCTCCATCTTATCGATAGGACCATATTTTTCATAGTAGGATTTAACAAACAAAAAATCGACACAACTAGGAGAAGCCACCCACTTGATGGCTCGAGTTCTCTCGTATTTCTTTAACCAATTTGCGAGACTCAACATGGCCTCGGTGGGAGTTAGACATCGTGCATTCACTTCTTGCCATTGAGCAGGAAATCGATCCCACCATTTCTTTGTGTTGGGGTGAACGGGAAACGGTTGACCTCGCTCGTCTTGTTGTGGGTGAATAGTCGCATACCAGGTGTCAATAAGTTGATGAGGAGAGATAAATACGGCAATGCCCAAAGATCGCATCGAGTGTTGTAGAGGATTGGGACCATCTAATTCGCAATCAATCGAAAAGAAGGCCTCTGGGAGCCCACTATCGTCAGTGTCTTCCATTTACTTATCTCCGGGATTCAAACCATCACAAACCCATCATCACCGGACAAGGATGGGTAAAGAAAGGCGAAGGTATGTATAGGTCATCCAAAGGCACATCCAGATCGCTGCGATGGTGTCAAATCGATCTTTTTGAAATTGAAGTTTTGAACGGCAATAAGGACACGAAGGGTTAATTTTTGACCAGGACGAAATACATTGACCGTGGAATTGATGACCACACCGCAGAGAGCAACGATCGGAAACAACGGGTTCTAGACAAATCGAGCACGAAAATGTTGAATATTCTGAAAAACAAAAATAATGCTCCAGCGCGAGAGAAACAAAAAATAGAATAAAAAGAATCAATTCGTCTGAGAGGCTCACCATTGGAAAAATGGGCTCCAAAATGAATCAGGTTTTTTCAAAAAAAAGTTTTATTATTCGAACAAAGTCATTTTCAGAATGGTTCCAAAAAACATCAGTATGATAAACCATTGTGCGGCACGCAATGAACATTTTAGTACTTTGTAGGAAAAACTATGGCCGGATAAATAGCCTGTCGGTTTGAGACAAAAAGGACACCAATGGTGGTCTATCCACATCCAGTCCCAGTTAACGATACAGGTTTCATGAAATTGATGGCCGCATCCCAATAAACGAACCAGACTTTGCGTATTGATATCAGATGAACAACGGGAGCAACGAACGGACTGACAAAATCGAAAAGGCTTCAATTCATTTGAAGTATAATTTTCATGTAGAAAATCACGGATCCATGCAATGAAAATACTGATTGAAAGAGTAATAGCCGTTGCCCACTCGAAAGAAATCATTCGAAATAATGAAAGAACAAAATAATGCGAGCTTTTTTGCAACTATGAAAAAAACGAATGTTCCGAAGTGATCAGCGTTATCAGATGACGAAGCGAATTGTTATGGCTCATTTGGTGAAACAATACGGTATGGGGTGTTATGACCACAAGTCGTTTGCGTGGAAATGTGACAATACATACTATTTTCTGTGTCCGCACTGCAAATTATTGGTTCAAGTGCCCTCACACGATTTGAATTGTCGCATTTTCAGACATGGATGTTACCGGACTCCTGGAAATCCTTTTATTCCTCCTCATTTACCGAAAAACGAATGTGATCGTCTGAAGCGAGAAAATCTCATTCATGGTTGTGGGAAACCGTTTCAATTCACCCTTGTTCCACAGGGAGTGTCTTTTGTGAAGCCGTGTGGTTACTTGTAGTATTTGGTGTCACTACGAGGCACACCACGACCGGAACAGCAATGGTCACAAAAAGCAGAAAAAGACATACCAGAATCATAGTTCGATCAGTGGGTGATCTGGGTGGCGAATCGAGTTTGAGTGGGGAGCTGTTGAGGGCAGGGTTGTCTGTATCATCTACCATACTCATTTATTGTTTTGGGTATATATTTTACATGTCGTAGTGACCAGAACCACCATGTCATCCCAATTACCAACACCAAAAAAGCGACACATCCAAAGACAATGGCAATAATGACAGGGGTGGTCAGGGTGCTTTGAGTGACATCCAGGGCTTTGATATTTTGAACATGGGCGACTGGCGTCGATGTCGCTGGTGGGCTGTCGCGTACGAGAGATGCCGTCTTATTACACCCACACATGAGTTTACTTTTAAAAAAGAACATGTTGTTTCTGTGGTTGTTCGCCCTTTGTTGGGCCCTCTTTTTGTTCATCATGACAACATCGAACCCTGAGAGCACAGATGATCGTGTTTGGTCTCCTGATCAAACCAGCTGGATTGTATCCGATGGGAACGCTTTTTGGACACACATGAATCAAAAGATATCTGCACCGGAAGATTTTGAAGGCACACTGACACGTTGTATGTTTCTCACTGACTCTTATTGTGTGGTCGGATTTCAGTCTTTAAAACACAAAGGTTGTCTCGTAGTTTATCGAATTCATTCTAGTAATGAACCTTGGGAAAAAGTACAACTATTGTCGAGTGACCAAGCTTATCATTTTGGTATGATCTCTTACACACTGGGTCACTCTTTGTTTGTCATTTCTTTTGGAAGTTCCAGTAATGAATTGGTTGAGTTGCTTATGGATCGTGGCGATTTCCAACTGGTTCGTAACTTGGTCAATCACTCTGACCCATTTTGGGGAGTGGATTTGTTGGTGACTGAATCCCATGTTTTCATTGGCGTCGGTTCTCATTTGATTGAAAAATACGATCGAAATGACTGGTCTGCACCTCTGGAGACGAAAATTGTTCTTGGCTCACCTGGAGATGCAGTGCAAATAAAAAAGCAACTCAGAATATAAAAAAAGGTGTTGGACCCTCTTTTTTTTTGATTAGGGGCGTCCATGACTAGCAAGAATGTGGTGTTAGATTTGTATCAAAAATTTGTCCAACCTGAAGTCACAGGAGATGCGAATCATATTATGGAACAGACCCAACGAGCCTACTGGTACTATGTAGACTATATCAAATCCGAGGGTGCCAAAATTGGATTCAAACGCTTTGTGCACATCATGTCGTCTTTTATCGGTTGGCAGCATCATCAGATCGACACCATTATGAAAGACTTTTGGGCCTATTGCGCGGAAAAAGCCAGAGCAGGGGGTATTTTGCTCGATAAAAACAGAGAATGTGTCGTGTTGGTTCGATCAGTACAAGGAACACGTTGGGGCTTCCCGCTGGGAAAGACTGATGAAAACGAACCCACCACCCAGTGTGCAGAAAGAGAGGTGTTTGAAGAAACGGGTTACTGGGCACGAGCCTCTGCTGACAAAAAAATTACCTACAAACACAAAAAATCAGTGCACACGCTATACCTGTTTGAGAATGTACCGGAGCGTTTCCCTTTTTGTCCACAGACCGTTAATGAAATTGCAGAAGTGAAATGGTTTCCGGTGACAGATCTCCCTAAATATCTCAAACAACATTCGCTCGCAGAGAGAGTTCAGCAAATGATTTCGCAAAGTTCTCAAGAGGAGCCTTTTTATCCCATTAAACGACCACAGACCGCCGACCTGTTGTGGACAAATCCTCCTGTTTTTGTATGACAAAAATAAATTCTGCGTGATAAATAAAAAAAAATGGAGACGGTGAAACATCATAGCAAAAAAGCCTGGAAACAAATCCAAGACATGAGTGAAAAAGCCTACATTAGAGCCAAATCAGACTTACCAAAATATGCAAAAAAAGCGAAAGAAGTCAGTCAAAAGGCCTACCAACGTGCTCGAAAAGATCTGCCGGTGTATGCTGATCAAGTCAAGAAATTGAGCGCCAAAACATACCATGACTATCTGGTACCGGCTTATCACACCGCAAAAGAATTAGTGTCTGAAATGATTGATTCTATGCCTAATGAATGGAAAGTTGGGAAAGATGAGACCTATACACAATATTTCAAACGTCATTTTCACCCTCTACTTGATGCTCTCAAGGAGAGCGGGATTAAAGGGATGGAGGCTTCACGACTTGCCATGAGTCAAGTCGGAAAGGCCTGGAACAAGCACAAAAAGCCCAAAGAGTCTCAGGCATACAAATCAGTCAAAACAGAAGTCAATCAGGCCGATGTATGTTTCTGCGGTGCAAGTGAAGATGGAAGCATGGAGTGCTTGTGCGGAATAGCGAACATCACTATGAAGAAATCACAGAAAAAGAAAGAGTAACAGAAAAAAACAACAACATATAACATCATTATGCCAAAGCTCTGTGTGAGATACGGAGCCATCGGGTCTGGTAAAACAGCGCATCTCGTTATTTCTGCTCACCAGTACGAAAAGAGTCAATTACCAGTAATTGTTGTGAAACCATCTGTGGATACTCGATTTGGGGTCGATTACATAACCTCACGAATTCCCGGGCTGAACCGAAAAGCCGACATCTTGTTAGAGCCCGGATCTTTATTGAATGAAGAGCAGATACAGCAAAGTAAGAACGCACACGTATTACTGGTGGATGAATGTCAATTTTTGTCACAATCACAAGTGGAGCAAATCGCGCATTTATCCAAGTATGTCATCGTGATTTGTTATGGCATACGCACGGATTATCGGGGCAAGTTATTTCCCGCCTTTGAGAGTTTGTTTGCCTGGGCTGACTCTATTGAAGAGATTGAGACGACTTGTCAACAATGTCATCAAAGGGCTACTCACAACTACAAGTTGATGCATGATAAGAACAAGAAGGCCAACGAGATTGACCTAGGCGCCGATGAGAAATATTGCGGCTTGTGTCGCGGTTGTTGGCTTCAAAAGCGAGAACAAGAAGACGAACGTATTTCTCAATACAAAATGCACACCCACAGCTCCTTTTATTTGTTTGCTTAAAGAGTCACATATAAAGCATAAGGGTTACACCTCACAGCACAAACGCTTGTCAGAATACATCGATTGCATCCTGAGAATTGACAAGGAGGTAGAGAAATATCTGTGTAATCTATGATCGTCTCGTTGGCCGCTTCATACAAGATCACATATTCGTGCTTTCGACGTTGGTCGTCCAACTCACATTGGAAGCCATAACCACTCAGAATATCTCGTAGTTCGACTTCGGTCATATTTTGGCCAAGAGACAAGAGTGGATGTTCTGTTTCAGATATTGTGGTCAATGTTGGATCGGAATGATGCTTGATTTTCAACTGTAATAGGACGGGTGCTCCCATGAGCATCACCCTTTTTCCAGGCCCAGTCCAAAGTTGACGAGCCAGGCGTTCAATGAAAAAATCATTTTGAAGTCCCAGACGTTCTTTGACACCTTGCCAGATTTGTGTGGCTTCTTGCTTCGATATCACTTTAGCATTGAGTTGAGCGATCTCGTATTTTCTCCGCATGTCCACGGCAAATCGAGCCAAACGACACGAGTGTTCAATTTCGGTTTCATCGGCGCCTCTGGAAAATAGATCCAACTCATTCATGATAATTGAATTTATCAGACTGTTTTTTCATAAGTTACATAATAGACATCAAAGGGATCTTCCATTTTCCGGAAGGCCGTGCAGAAAAATCCTGGCTTGTGGATCTTGCTGGTCATACATTCTCCAACTGTGAGGCTCCGGAGGGACTCGGGGAATTTCAAGACCTCGAGATCTTGAAAAAACCGAAAGCCAAAACTGAGATTGACCAGAGTACCAGGCAGGTGGAGGTTATCCACGGGGTGGTTGTATGTGGCCCCAAACTGCATGGAAATCAAATTGGCGGGGAGGCGTGAGATGGGAGTAGTGGTATTGAATCCGAGCGTCAAATGTCGCAGAGTATCCGGCCAGACGACATCATCCAAATGCTGATTGAAGCAGAGGCCAAATGTAATGACTTGAAGACTGTTGCCGCTACAGTCTTGGATCGGTTGATTGAAATCTTCTCCGAGCTCCAAGTGCCTCAGGGAAGCGGGAAGATCACTCCAATCAATAGGCTGGTTGAACCTTTTGCCGAGGACCAATTTCTCGAGTCCTACAGGTAGGCACTCCAGGGATTCATTGAATTCGTCCCAAAGCCGGAGCTCCTTGAGATGGTGTGGGAACTTTTTGGGCCCTTTGAACGTGGATGCGGCTCCATTGATGACGAGGGCCTCCAAGCTCTCGGGGAACACCACTTCGTCCAGAGAAGAGTTAAAATACAAGCTGTTAATTTCGAGCCGGCGAAGTCCCGAGGGGAGCTTGAGGCGCGACAGGGACTGGTTGAACCACCGACCAAACGAGAGCGTCTCCAGGGTGTCAGGAAGCTCCAGATCGTCCACAGGCTGGTCGAACGAGTCGCCGAAACGTAGCACGCGCACCACCGAATGCAGACACAGCCTCTCAAGCGTTTCGTTCCTGAATATTTCCAGATTGAGTTCTTCCATACGCGAAGGGAATACCGCATTCTTGAAGTCGAAGTTGGTGTCGACAAACAGCATCAGGCGTTGAGTGGCCCACGGCACGTGACGCAATTCATCCCCCTGGGCCTTCACACACGGGAAAAATCCGTGAATATTGGGACGCCTCTTGTAGCCTTGGGCGGGATCCAGAAAATGGGTGATCGAAACGGGCTTCCGGGTGACTGGAAATCGCTCAGCGATGAGCTTGTTCATACGACGGCAGGTAACGGCTAAAGAATTGGCGAGACGTTGACCGCCAGCAGGAGCGAGAAAGGCCAAAAGGTCAAAGGAAAGGGACATGAAAAGCGAAGGAATGACACCCAATCACCCACCTCGGGACCCTCAACACTCAACGACACTCACAGATTCCCTTCTTAGATTCACTTGGTGTCCATACAGCCAACGATTGCCTTTTTACACTCTTTGACAAACTGCTGGCGCGTGGAACCAAAATCCCATTGTTTGTTATTACACAAGGCACGTTTGAGGGACCAGACGATATCCAATCGATCTTCCAACTGAAAATTGTTCTCAAGCCACAAGGGTTGCGATTTTTCAAAAGTGGTCATATAAATCTGTGCTAATTTTTGTTCCGTGGGACGATGACTTTTACAGATAATTTTGCCAAGTAGCCAAAAGAGACGGTGAATGTAACAAGAATCTTCTTTGCGATAATCACACATCACGAGCGCTAGGAAAACAATGGCCGAATTCCAAAATATTTGAGTGCCCACACCTTTAAAACGATTTTTGAGTGCTTCTTGCCAAGAGATCATATTTTGGGCCCATTTGCGATTGACACTTTCTAATTTCTCTGGGTTTTCGACGGCCACTTCCCGCTCTTGGTCACGTAATTTGGTGCTGACACGCTGATGTAAATGATACACCAGTTTTTTGGCACCGTTTTTCTCTCCTAACATACGAGTGATGTCACACTGTTGATTGGTTGGATGGGCGGGATCTGTAAACTGACGATAGCTGATACGACAATAGACACAGGGCAAGACAAACCCCAACAAGAAAAAAAACTCTCGAAACATATCTTTCATGTCCAGATCATGTTCCATTGCCATGTATTCATCATAAAAGGCTGCCATGCCTTCGAGGGTCCTCCACGCACGAGGTCCAAAAACGACCGTTCTGACCCCCATTTGTTTATTTCTCTCAATATCACATTTCAATAAGTCTCAATAAACAAATGACAACAACTCTCACGGCTCAGGAAGCCGAAAAAAACAAAAAAGTGTGGAAAATGTTTGAAATTAATCCGTTTGACCTAGATTTTGGAGGGAAGCCTTCCAAGCTCAAAGTGGTGTATGCACAGTTCATGGTGGTTTTTTCCATGATTAGCGCGTTATTTCTGATCTTACAAATTGTGCAAATTTATAGCCATTCTGATGCGATGGGTCAATCCTTTTCCGCCTATGTGATCTTTTTGATCGGTCAAATTCTGTGGATTATCTATGGCTCATTGGTCTTGGCCAACAAAAATATGCCGATTGTATGGGGATCAATTGTCTCGGGTCTGCTTTCGATTCCGATCCTGACGGGTATCGTGTTGTATGGTAAAATTTTGTCATAAAAGACAACCAACAAACATGGACCTACTGTGTCAACCTGATTCGACCACTTTTACTGTGACCTTATTGTTGACAGTGGCACAATTCTCATTAGCAGTGCAACAAAACACGCTCGTTGGCTGTTTGATGACATCGGTGCTGTTGGGTGCCCCACTCGCGCACGGGCTTTATATGATGAACCAAGAATTTTGTTATAATTTGTGTTTCGGGGCGAGTTTTTTTGATCGTTGGTGTGGAATATTTAGCAATTTCGCCGCCGGCTTGCCTTATTCAGAGTTACTTCGTCTGTCGGAAACGGAACAGTTGGTTCACCCAAGACCGGTAATAGTTTATCAACAATTTGGATGGAAACAGAAACTGGGACACGCGTTAGCTCAACCAGTCCAATGGTGGTTACGCTTGATTTATGAACGTCGTGCGCCTGTTAACAAATTTGTAATATGGAACGTGTTTCTGCAATCGGTCATTATGTCGATCCTATTCTTTTGGTTCCATGTTTACACGGTGATTTATCTCCTTTTTTCCACCTATCTGGGACTGTGTCCCGTTCACCCGATCGCCGCTCACCTGCTCCCGTCGAGCGACCATGGAATGTTTAATCTCTTAACGTTCAATGCCGGTTATAAACGACAGCCGCGTGTACCTTGGACTCGATTACCGATGTGGTATCAAATGGCTCATGGTTCAGTCAGTACGCCTGGTTTGCACGCCTGGAGAAAATTTTGGTTTTCTTGATCATCCATAAAATTGAAATATCGCTTTGTGTGACGGTCTTTGGAGTATTTCATCTCTTCAAAGGCGCTCTCAAACCAACTCCATTGATGTTCGATTTCAGATGGAGTTGGAAAGCTCACAAATTTTACAGACATACAGGGTGTTTTGGTTTGTACAGTGTGAATAACATTGATTTCGTCTTCTGAATCACTACAAATAAAATACACATCGTATTCTACCAAGCTTTGACCGATGATGCGAACAACGATTTCTGCCAGGTTGTCATAATGTATAATGTCAACGTATTTCCATGCTACAAATCGCCTCAAAGTGGGTAGTAGAGTCAGAGCGGCTCGAATCCAAGAGGCAGATGATCGAGTCAAAATGATATGTTTACAAAATGACATGCGTTGAACCAGGGAGTTGCATATAGTATGATCAATTCGAAGCAGATGATCTACATCTAACAAAGGTAAACCAACAAAACGCTGTTCGCTCTCTCGAAAATAACGTGTCAAACGAAAAGAAGGGAAAAGAGTATTATCAAAGTCAATAAAAAACAAAATGAACATGAGTTTTATGTATCGCGCTTCTGAGGTCGCACCTTTTGGGCTGCGGCGTTGCGAGGTGGTATAGCGCTGGTGGGGCTTTTGTTAACTGAGGAGCTAGAGGTTGCCGGAGGGGCGCTCAAAGAGCTCGAGGAGCTGGAGGTTGCTAGAGGGGCACTCGAGGAGCTTGAAGAGCTAGAGGAGCTGGAAGTTGCTGGAGGGGCGCCCTTGCCAAAGAGATTGGTAATGCTGTCGACCATAGTATACAAACCATGCACGACAGTGTAAGAATTCGGTGGAGGTGCAGCAGGTTCCAAAGAGGTATCAATGGCTTGCTTGGGCTCCACAGTAGCACCAGCATCTCCAATGATGTCAACGGTGTCAGGTTGTGTTTCTGGCACAAATACGGTTGGCGCAGGCTCTTCTTCTTCCTCCTCAGAAGACACGGAAACGGAATCGTCATCATCGTCGACATCAGGCTCATCAGGCTTGTGTTGGAGAAAATGCTTAGTCAGACTCAGACGAGCCTCAGCCGCGGCCTTGAGGTGTGGGATAGCTTTACCAGAAACAGGAGGGTGAACATTCTTGGGGGCCTTGCCAGATACCTGAGGGCGGGCACTGGAAGAGCTGGAACTCGAAGAGCTAGAAGATGAACTCGAAGAGCTTGAACTCGAAGAGCTGGAAGAGGAACTCGAAGAGCTTGAACTCGAAGCGCTCGAAGAGCTTGATGACCCGTCGGGCTTTTGGGACTTCTTGGTATTCTTTGATGGCTTGGCAGGGCTATCAGTCTTCTTGGCCTTGGGTTTGCTGGGCTTGGCCTTCTTCGCCTTTTTCTTTGCCGGTTCGTACTCCTCATCATCTTGATCCTCCGGATGTTTTTCTTCTTCGTCATCGGTCGATGCAGTTTGCTTGCCGTTGCCCTTTCTCTTCTTGGCGCTCTTGGCGCGTGCCTTGGCTTGACGATCCTTCTTCTCCTTCTCCTCCTGGAGATCCTTGACCAGTTTCGTTTCCTTGTCAAAGAGCACTGACTTCAAGTTGTCATATGCTGCCATACTTCCACCAATAGCTTCAGCATAAAGATTTTGGAACGTGATCTGCTCAATGGTGTTGTCGTCGGAATGCAAGACTCCAATGTCCCACAGATGCCCCGCATGAAAAGCAGTACCCTCAGGATAATTGCGTAGAGTATTGTCGCCAAACACGTGCTCACGGATTGCACGAATACCAACTTGCACCGATTGCAAAGACAAGTACTCCCACGAGGCCGGTAATCCCATATAGCGTCGGGTTTCCACCAACTGAGTAAGTTGTTCATCGAGAAACGGTGGAGAACGTCGCTTGCCCTTGATGAAAGAAACCATTTCCTTGGAGGACAAAGGTACCACTTGCATAGCAGGGCGTCGACGCTTGTTGCGTGTATCTCGACCAGCCTCGAAAGACACCTTGCCGGTGGTGAACTCAACCGTTGGACGAGTCACCGGTGGATGATTCACATTGAAACGAAAGACCGAACTGTGATCATGCAGCAAATTTTTCAGCTCGAGCTTCATGGCGTTATACAGCTTGTCTGTTTGAACGGCCACACATTGCGCCGGATCATACTTGACGGGAAATCCAGCGAACATGCATTCCACCAATACACTGTCGGAATTCTGAAAGTTGACTCGGCTACAGACAAACAGATCAGTAAATCAACAAGGCGAAAAAAAAAACAACAACAACATCACCTGAAAAAGGTAATCAAACGAGCCAGCAGTTCACTGGCAAACGTTGAATGGTTTTCTGGGAGAGACTCTTTGAATTGGTCAGCATGGAAGTACATCAACGGAAACATCCCAGCGTGGAACAAAGTCATGTGTTGCAACTTGACACCATCCGGCTTGTAGTACCCAAATTGAATCAAGGGCGCCATACCAAATCGACCACCCGTGTCCAGACCAAAACAGAGAATCCAAGAAAAGAGTTGACGCAGACGAATATTGTCTGCAGCGTTCCATGAAGCACCGAAGGGATCGGGATACATGACATCCTCATGAACATCAGACAACTTGTTGCGGACTTGTGCCACAGCATCTTTCATTTCAGCATTCTCACGAGCCAAATCTTCCATGCGCTCCTGCACCGACTTGATCTTGTTTTGAACGTCCGATGCCACATCCGACAAAGATCGATGCAAACTCTTCACCAACTCCTTGTTATTCGCCTCCAGTTGCTGAATCAGAGCTTCATTGTAGACTTTGAAACTGCCCATCACCATGCTTGCGAGACCTCTCTGCATGAAGACAGGAATCACAGAACCATTGGAACCAGATGGAACCACTTGATTCTCCTGAGGTTCTTGATCAACATCCATATCAAGCTCGGGATTGTGGAGAGACATGAAGAAATAAGAGAAATAATGAAATAATGGTCACAACAACCGATTCCACAAGCAATCAAAACCCGCAAATTCAACTATATATGTGTGACAACTAATGAAAATTCCACAGATTCTTTGAGATCAAACAAACAGTTTAATGGTCACAGATTCTCGTGACACGGTTAGATCACACAGACATTTTCATGACCACAGGTGCGTGATGACGATAATTCTCGAGTTGGATGTCCTCGGCGGTGAAGTCGTCAATGTTGGTGACACGTCTACGAAACCGGAGGGTTGGGAAGGGATAGGGGGTGCGTTGGATTTGTTCTTGTAGGGCCTCAATGTGGTTGCAATAAACATGAGCATCATTAATGTAGTGAACGAATTCATCCGCTTCGAGATCGCACAGATGAGCAATCATGTGTGTCAATAGCGCATAACTGGCCACATTGAAACCGAATCCCAAACCCAAATCACAGGAGCGCTGCAATAAACTACAAGAGAGGCGATTCTCCGCCACGTAAAATTGCACAAAACAATGACACGGTGGGAGTGACATTTCAGCAATCTGAGCCACGTTCCAAGAGCATAATACATGACGACGAGAATAAGGGTCACGTCGGATACCCTCAATCAATTGTTGTAATTGATCAATACCCAAACCGTCAGAGGGTGTGTTCATATCTTTGTAAGGTGCACCATAATGACGCCATTGCCAAGGGTATGACGGGCCCAAATCAAACTCTGGACGGTCTTTGAAACCCAGACGATCCAAGGTTTCTCGACTCGTGTTTTCGTTCCATATGTTCACCCCTTGAGCCGCCAAAACACGCACATTGGTCTTGCCAGAGATGAACCAAAGTAACTCGGCCACGACCCCTCTCCAAAAGACTTTTTTGGTGGTGAGAAGTGGTAGGCAGCCATTTCTCAATGAGAAGCGCATCGTGACTCCAAAAGTTGACAGAGTCCCCGTTTGTGTTCGATCCATACGTTTCACCCCATGAGCCAAGACACGAGAGACAACTTGAAGGTACTGTTGCTCTTCGTGAAGAAGACATTGTTGCTCTTCGTGATGAGGAGGTGGCTCCACACGTTTTCGATCTCTCTCATACTCACAAAATTGATAAGTATAATCTTGATGCTGATGAAAGATACTTTTTTGCTTGATACGAAACCCCAGGCGTTTAAGCTCTTCGGCGCGCAGGGATTCACAAGTGACATCGACAGGTATCTCACGATCTTCACAAAATACGCGAGTCAAATACAATGTATGACATTCTTCTCGTTGTAGGGCATCGGAATATAGCGCGGCCCCACCCACCACAAACACCGACTCAATCTCTGGATCACGACATTTTTCGAGTGTTTGTTCCAGACCAGATGAACGGGAGACCACTAGCACAGAACGACCAGGCAATCCACCGGGTGGCAGACTCTCCCAGGTCTTGCGCCCCATAAGTAACATATTCCGTTTCGCGGGATCTTTGGTGGTTGTAGTAAGATTCTTGAAAAACTTCATGTCAGCCGGAATACGCCAAGGCAAATGATTCTGCCATCCGATACCCCCGTCCGGTGTACAAGCCACCACCACAGAGAAAGGCACACCACCCATCATGGCGGATGGAAAAATGAGGTCGTTCATTTTGCGTTTGTTAGCTATCACGTGCAGGATTCTGGGAATTCAAAACTCAAACAAATGCATTTTATTTACATGAACTTGGCTGAGCGCCTAGATAGAAAAATAGCTCTTTTACAAGAGTTAGATCGCCTGGGGGTGCCCCCGAGCCATATTCATCGCATTGAGGCCGTGAAGGACGAAATCGGACGTCGTGGGTGTACGAAATCCCATATCGCGGCTGTACAATTGGCCAAGAGCCATCAATTTCCTCATGCTTGCATATTGGAGGATGACTTTGTTTTACAAGTCTCTCCCGAAATGTTTCACCAACAAGTGAATGAGGCTCTCAAGAACGACTTTGATGTCTTGTTTCTTGGGATGACACCCATCTCCCTGAGCAGGGTTGGTGGGAGCCTCCATCGAGTTCACACAGCGCTTGCCATGCCGGCTTTCATTGTCAGCCACAATTATTATGATAAGCTCATTCATATTTATCAACAAGCCCTGACAGAGAATATCGCTCATGACTTGGTAACTCAGCGATACCAACCAAAAGATCGTTGGTACGGATTTTGGCCCCCTTTGTCCCGTCAGCGTGCCGGATTCTCAGACATCGAAAAGCGTCATGTCGACTATGCGTACTTAGATGTTCAAGGATCCATGTTGAGACCCGAACGCCCCCTCAGCTTTATCAACACACCTTATGGCCGCATTTATCGACATCAAGAATAAGACTCAAGATCGAGACCCCGAACATCTGAGATGTAAATCATGACACTATGATGATCTTTCGGTTCTGTTGTCAATAATAGGCCTTTATCCGAAATAAACATGGTTAAATAATCGGTTTGTACGGAAAGTAAATTTTGAGAACGCTTCAAATAGGTAACCAAGTACCGGAGATGAATTTCGTGTTCTGGAGCATGTTGAACGCAAACCGTCTTGTCCGTGTCACACGCATGAATGATGATCGTTCCTTCTGCACCACTGTCACTTTTCACAGAGAATCCAATTTTGTAACGTTTGTCATTGGGTACACTCCAAACTCGAATTTCACCAATTCCTCCATGAGTACCAGAGATAATAGCCAACTGAGTCAGGAGCTTATTAAACTCACCATTTTGCATTTTTAACTTGATATAATTTTGAGAATTTTCTCGAAAGACTCGAGTGGACAAGGTATAATAGACACGAGCGCGGAACTCGGTTTTTTCCACCACAAACTTACCATCATCATTGGTCAGAGGAGGTATTTCACGAACTTTGAGCACTTGAGGCTCGTGAGGTTCACCAAATAACACAGCCGTATGGCGACGCTTCCAAATGGTTTTCAAGATTTTGGTCAGGGAATCCAATTGTATCTTGGCGCTAAAGTCTGGACAAGAGAGTTTGAGCATGGTTTGAATGTTTTCAGTGAGCTGTATTTCAGCACAACAAAATGATTCCGAGTCGGTCAACATAAGATAGACGCCGGAAGGCAGCACTTTGAACATGACCGTATCACTATGCATGGTCATGGCCTCACAAGTTTTCATAAACGAAAAGAGCTTGCGAGAATCGCGGAATGTGAATTCAAATAAATTTTTCATTTTTTTATTACACCCCTCAGGAATCAAACAAGAATATGAGCCTCACTGAGGGGCCGAAAGGATACGATTGTTAAAAGCTTCATACAACAACATCATCACGGTGAAATCGGGGATCTTGTTTCGAAACGGACTCTCTCGGAAACGTCTCCATTTGTTGGCAGAGGGTTCAGGGTGTGGCTTTAACAAACTGCCATAGAAAAATTCATGCATGAGCTTACCACACTCACTGTTACGGTCTTGAATGACGTAGCTGTTCAAAGGAATGTTCCAACACCCAGGAGCCAAATGGTCAAGCTTGGTGCGGAAGGCTTTGAACATGCTCAAATTTGCCAGAGCAATTCGAGAGGTCTCTCGTTCCATTTTGGGTACCGCCGAGGGCTTATTATTTTCCATCATCATTAGTGCGTTGCGGAGGATCGAAAATACCTGCAAGATAAACTCCAAGTCATTCGCCAAAAGGATCACATTAGGGTCACAAAAATTATGAATCATAATATCGATCAAATCCAACACGTGAATGTCCTGGGCCTCTTCACAGCCTGAGGTGCACAGGGATATGGTGTGATTCTTGGTGTTGGTAAAAGTCATGGCTTTGCACTCTTCAGACGTCAGGTTACTACAACGACCCTCGGACGACAAGAGATACCTACGAAAATTGATGAGGCGATTGATGCTCTGTTGTTGTTCGGCTATCTTTTGACTACGATGAGATTTCAGGGTGGCAGTGATTTCCAGAAGCTGGGGAGTGTTGGTCAGCTCTTTGTTGTCTTCTTGCATTGTCTTGACCGTGGTGCCATATTGTTTCATGAGCCAATCATTGAGCGGTTGTTCGATGGAGGGGTCCCACAAATTCAACAAACCATTTTCCTTGTTGACAAATTGCGTCGGAGCATTTTCAATCTGGGTAATGTATAGGGGTACGACCAGTTGATCGAGGTGTGTATTGTTCATCAGCAGCTTACACAGATCCGTTCGCTCCATGCTCTCCACTTCCGCCACTTTCATCTCGGGGTACTTGTTCAGAATCTTTCTCCGAATAAAAGGTACAAATTCAGGACGTTGACATAAAGCCAAATTCTCAAAGGATTCCGCCTCGCTCATCTTTTCATCCACATCACGAGCCTTGTACAGACGAGCCGCCGCTTCAGCGACATGAGCGTGACTCATATGTTGAACCGGAATATTTTCCAACTTCATAATCTCATGAAACAAGTCCACTTCTTTGGCCTGGAGGTTTTTACATTGCAACAGAAAAGAAACATTTTGCAGCTCTTGGATCGTTTTCGTCTCGGCCGGCGACAGAGCGTTCCCTCGAGCATAAATTTGTTGCATGCGAAATTGATAGGAAAGTGGTAACGGTTGCATCACCGATAAACGTTTCATTTCTAACAAGGACTTGGTACAGTCCTGCCTGCGGGCCTGTTTTAAGAACTCAACATAAAACTGGTAATTACTGGCGCAAATACCACCATAGAAATCTTGAAAGATCTTGAGGCGCACACTCGTGGGAGGGTATTGAAAATAGTTGATGATTTCTCCAATATCATAGGGGCGCTCTTGAATATCTCCAGAGGTTGTAGTGCGCACCGCATATATCCAGCCACTTTGAGACCAGTGAAGCATAACCACGACTTTGTCCTTATCAAAGGCCGAAATACGTAGGGCGGTCTTACGATCATGCACATATGGGAACAGGATGTTGGAAGTCATCATACGTGACAAGAAAAGAATACGCTTGTGACATTTCTCCTTGCTGTCTCGCTTGGTGGTGGGTTTCGTACCACTACGAAATTGATCGATCATCTGAATTTGATCATGCATGCTCACCTGATTAACCAGAGCATGAGCGTTATTCGGTGCCACATCCACGTCATTCGCAGCCTCTTCAAGTGCATTCGCCGCCAAAAAATCCACCGAGTTCTGACCCAGGCAACCGACTCCCAACCACTGCCAGAGGCGAATTTGATGTTGAATCGTGGGGCACCAATGTTTCGAAATCTTGGCAATCTCGGTGAGCAACAATTTGTTTTTCTCATCTAGGTTATGTAGACGAGAGGCCGGAATGTCTGACATCCAACTGCTTCTACCACATCGAGCCACTATTTTACCATCGGGAGTAACATCGAACGCTGGGAAGACATAGTTTGGATCAGAAGAGAGCTTGCACACTTCACTCTCCTCAAAGCCTCGATCTTTTGTGGGGTCTACTCCTCCGTTTAAGATCTTAAAATATTGTTCTTGGTCTTCAGTGGCCCGCCACGCCTCGTCCGTTACAGCGACGGTGGGGGGTCCAGACGCAGTATCAGAGGGACGAGGACGCTGAGTTGTCGCTACACGGGGTTCAGAGGGAGGTGGTGGTGGTAGTGGAGCGCGCACCAGACGAAATTGGACAGCTAGTTGCTTTTCCAGAGGTCCCATGGGTGTACCATTGATCTTTTTCGCATGTAAGATTCCCAAAAGCTCTTGGTGTGATTCAGGGTCCCGACGGGCTGCTAACTCTTTCACCAGAGGTAGATCTTGACCTTGCGCTTTCCACCAATCTTGTTCTGTACGAGGCACATGTTTTTGCAAGCCCAGGCCTTGATATAAAGCCTTGAGCTCCTCCGTGTCTTTCTGCTCCCAGGCCTGTCCACCGAATTCATCACGACGAAATTTGACGGCTAACCCCAAGAGATTCAAATTACCCATGACAGGTTGATTGAGTTTGGCCAGAAACACGGGAATTTGGGTACGCTTCAAGTGCGTGGTAATATCCACCAATTCATTTCCGATAAATCCACCGACCACTTGCACCTGCAGGGAACCCTGGTGCCATTTTTGTAATTTGTTGTCGTTCATGAGATCTTCTCCCACTAAAAGCCTCTGCAAATAATTCGAAGCTTTGATCTGCTCAAAATCGCCCATGTTGTACCACCAATTTTCATTGTCGCTGAAAAAATTCGTGAATTGACCCACGAAATCAGAAATCAAATTAGACCGCGCCTCTGCTAAATAAGTACGGGCTTTGTTGGCAATACTGTAAGCACCTTTACCCAGTTTGTAAAAAGCGGCAAAGGCGTACCCAGAATTGTCAATAATCCTTTGCTGTTTTTCATCGAATAAATTCGTAAAAATCTTTTGTCTCCATGTCTGTTGCTTTTCGGCGTCTTCCTCATTGTCATAGGTACTTTGAATCATGATACTGGTTAATTTCATGAGATAGGCTGGTGATACTCGATGCTGGTATTTAATATTCGAAATAGCTCGAGTGAGAGCTTTGGGAAGGTTTGGTTTCACATAGGCCCGCCTACAGGACTTTGCATCTTCTTGTTTTGGTTCTTCGAGTACGGCCACATGCATACCAGTCACCGCAAAGAGCATCACACGTAGCAAGATACCAAAAGGTACCGCAAAGAAGTCATTCACGTGTTCAGGCATCCAAAGCATAATATCGGAACATTTCACGGTCTGATCTACATCACTCAAGTTGTCCAGAGAAATACCTTTGACGCTGAAAGCACCTGGAACCGTCGGACTGAGTGCCACCGTTAAGAAGCCCGGAAAAGAATACTTGACAATATCCTGCTCCACAGGCGTCATGAACAAATCGAATGACACCTCGGGCAACAACTCACACAAGGCTCGAAAACGCACATAGCTTTCGTATTGTGCAGGTTTGATTCGTTCAGATACTCGAGTGAAATCTCGTGAAGCAAAATAACTGCCCACTTGAAGACCTTCTAGACCCAACCAATTCAAGATAAACGTGAGATTACGGCATCCACGTTTGGGCGTGGTGAAACACCAAAGGTTGTTAGGGATGGGCTGGAGAATAAAACCAGCCCAAACACTGATCATATTATTTATCAGTTCTGTCGACAAGCCGAAGTGAGTGTACAGTGATCTCAGTTGTTCAAGACTATGTTGAGTCAAGAGGGGCTGATCAAATATCCAACCAGGCTTGTTGGCGCACACCAGGCGATTCACATCTGCCACGTGACGACTGGCAGTGGGATTTACGACATGAGTAAAATCAAAACGAGGATAACTACCAGGTCCACACATCTGTTCCGAACCCATGATCTGACGAAATTCACCTGATGCATTAGCTCGTACGGTGGCACCACGAATCGATTTCCACTGAGAGATTTGATTCTTGTTCTTGGTTTGATGGACATATTTATCCAAGGCCGACAGGGCTTGAAGAGTCGTTTGTTTGGCAAGAACGCCACGATTGGAGCTTCTGCAGGCGTCGAGGTAATTTTTGAGATAATTATAGGAGCGAACCAGGACGCTTCGAAAGTTATTGAAAATCCGAGTGCGCACTACGTATTCGACCTCGTCATAAACCTGTTGAATGTTGGAGGAGAAGTTGACATCCAAAAAATCAGATTCGATCCATTGGGTCACGTCCACTTCATCAGCCTTGGAGGCGTCAACGGGGACATACTTGGGGTCTGAAAGGGGGAGCACGGCAGCCACATTGGGAGCAAAAAGGGCCAGACGCAAGCTTTGTTTGGTTGAGAGGCGCAGTACCACATTCTTGTATTTGGAGTCGGATTCGGTGAGTGCAATCATTGAACGGGCCCCTTCGTCATCCACAAAAGGATAGGCCTCCCCAGAATTCAAAATCCACCTAAGCAGCACGTCGACCTGAGTGTAAAACGGAGGTTGGGGCCTCTTTTTGTATGAAGACCAATAATCATAACCCAACCATCGTATGATATGCCAAATGTGCAGACGACGCAGGCCAGGATTGGCAGGGCAATCCCATAAGCAACCGTTGTAAAAATGCTTCTCCACGTATCGGTAGCATTCGGACATCAACACATTGGGCGGGGTGTTGGGGATCCATTTGGTCATCCACTTGGGATCTGAACTGCAACCAACATCACCAAATTGATCAAAAGTCGGGAATAGGTCACTGTATTCGTTTTTTGAGTTTCGATATATGTTCAGCACTTCTTGGTAACTGTCTTTGGGAAAGTTCCAACCGGATTGCTGGTCATTTTGATACAAATAGAGCAACTGGACAAACGGGTTGGCTGTAAATAGTAAATCTTTGTATAATTGTTCCTCATACTGACGAGCAAAGTATTCAAGGTTATTGTATATCTGTTCAATAGGGGTGGTACAGAAAGCTGCCAATGATTGCATAAATGCACCTCGATTGCGCATAACCGGCCCGAAATAATCTTCTCTACCTGAACCGAATGATTTTTGTTTCATAAACCAAGTGATCATAGCAAACGAATGAATAGGGCAAGGTATCTTGTTGGTATCAATTTCTATATGCGTGTTTTGCATAGCGTTTAGCAAGTAAACTGGTCCATAGGGCTTACTCTTATCAAAATGCCCATTGTCAATCATATTAATTCGATAAAAGATGATACGCTTGAATGGAGTGGTACGAAGACATAAAAACTCAAGATGGAGCGGGTGAGTCGTGCTGAGTCGGATTAAAAATTGATTAGGGTGAAGGTTGAGCATTTGTAATAGTTCATCTTGGCTATCATCACAATTTAGATATCGTTTGTTGTCTTTTGGATCGGTATTGATAAACCATGTTTGATTAGATATGTTATCTAAAAAACCTCGAATAAAAGGATGAAAAGCGCAATGAATGTCCAAAGGCAGATGGGGCTTTGCACGAGAATACATAAATATATCATCCAACAATGTGATAGCATGGCGTAAGATCATACTGGCAGGATCCGCGTGAAACACAAAATTGTTATTTTTGTATTCCAAGAATGCCTGTTGGACACCCTGGAATTGACACCAAAATGTGAGAAACCAAGCTAACCGATTGGATGACACATCATCTTTACAAAGTGTTCGAGCATATCGTTGGCGCAAATACTCTTGCATTACCCAAGCCCACGTTCCGGAGCCGTTGACTTCATTTGGAATATGATTCCAAAATGTATCTGTGTATAAAACGTCCGAATGAGTCAGGTTTAGAGTACTATCAATTGGTATTTGTGAAAAGAATTGAATGTTGCCATCAATGAGTTTGGGAAATCGAGTATTGTCGACATCCCGAACCTCAATCATTCCACCAGAATCAACCACGAATTGGTAGTCAACGTTATTCCATGTCAATTTTATAAGATTTCCTTCAGTTTTGACATCTGCTTTGGCCCGGATTTTGGTCAACGGACCAGAAAGAAAATTACGAATCACTTGGGTTCCCTTTTGTGTGAAAAAATCTCTCAAATATTTGAAGATGCGCGCATGAGGCAGCAGAGCTTTTTCTTGTTTGTCAAGGTATTTTGTCAAATTTTCATAATTGGATTGGATGACATTATACTTCTCATTCAAGGGTAAGTCAGGCACTGGATCATCCAAATACTTTCCCATGAAGGCGTCTGCAGCACGATTGAATAAAGCCCAATAAACCTCTGAGTAAAATTGTTTTTCACAGTCTCTTAGTAAGTCTTTGGCGATATCGTCATCCATCTTGCTTCTTATGAGTTTTATAGCATCTTTGCTGACACGCTCCCAAAAGGATTTCCAAGGTGCAATCGACGTTTTAATCGTCTTATTGACCAATTCTGTTAGAATATCTGAAAATGCCATAACAGCCCTCCGAGCTTTCCGACATTTTTCGTCCTCTTTCCAGGCTTTTTTGAGCGTTTCAGAAGAGAATGGGGGTCCGTCGATAACCTCCTCTTCTGTCGCCTCGGTGGGTTGGTTTTGTTTTAAAGGAAATGGTAGAATAGTGTTTGGTATGTAATTTGGTAACACCAGTGCAGTATACGGTTGAATCCGAGGAGCAACGTGTTTTTGATCCCTGTCCACTTTGAGCATTTCAGACGAGTATGTGGGTTCGTTTATAACCTTTCGTTCCTCTGGAGTGTCATTGATTACCATCGGTTCCTCTGATTGCGCTGTGGAGACATGGTCAACTTTTGCATCAGATTTATAGTCCGTCTGGTCGACAATTGGTTGTGTTGTTTGTAATAATGAAGCCTGACGGTTAAAAAAATTGGTAATAATAGCAACAGAATTTTGATCTAGTCCATACTTTGTGGTCCAATATGGCAAAGTAACTGTTTTCAGGTCAGTTATCATCTGTTCACTTTTCAGCTCAGGAAGCAGAGTTTCGCGATATTTTCCCTCCAATAACCCAAACAATACCGGAAACAGTTGTTTTCTAAATTTTTCACTTTGGATCTCGTCAACGTTTTTTTCCAAATCAAACAATTTCGGGTGTAAAATGTTGTGCTCAATGAACTTGGGTTCGGTGATTTGTTTCAGAGCATCTTTTTCGGCTCCTGTCAATTGAACGGCTTTACGCAAGTATTGTTCGCAAACAAACAATTGAAAAAAGCTGAGTGTTGAACTATCCATCTTCCATTTAGAGATTGTTTCCCTTAGATTTTGATATGTTAAAATTAATTCAACAATATTTTTGTCTCGGAATTCTCGAATGACCTTGGAAGAATTCACTGCAAAAAAGGTGAAGAGATCACCTATGATATTTTGCAAAACTTCCGATTTCCTCAATTCCGGGAGATTGCAATCATCAACATATTTCTCATCCAACTGGTCGTTTGATCTGTTATCGAGGTCGAGTTGTACACTTAACCAGACATCAGAAATGACGACTTCTTCAAAATTAGAAAATGTTGGATTGTTAGGATAACTTTCTCTCATGTTGGTTCGACACGAGACAGACATCAGTTCGTCCGTTTTACCGAGCATGGAAATGTTACGTTTCCTTCTCACGAATTCAAATAAAATCCGACCAAAATGATTAGAGGGATCGAGAGGTGGAATAACTGACTTGATTGATGTCAACCATGAAGTGCAAACGTGTTTGAGAAAGTCATTGTACATTTTGGCAATCTCTGAAATCTTTTTGCCTTGGAAATCGGGCAGAGGAGTCACATTCATATTCATGTATTCATTTATAGCGTCATACAGCAATCGACTACGGTATTCAGCCAGAGTGTCAATTTTTTCAAACACTGGTTTTCCTTCATTGTCGAGTCTATTTTTCCAATCAATCTCCGGAAATTTTTGTTCGATTTCTTCTCTGGTGCTTAATCCGGTAGCTGTTTGATCCTTGATTACAGTGAACAAATGAAAAAAACCTTTGGTTTGGATTGACACCAGAGGTAATTCCATTTCGGTTTGCCTCCGAATCGCTTTCTGCAACGTTTCAATAGATTTGTGTTTCATGAAACTGGAAACAGATATAGCGCATTTCAAACACAAAAAATCATTAATCTCTGAACGCTGGTCGGCCCAAATGTTGTTTGCGTTAATTTTTTCAGACATTGTGTTTAAAAATAATTTGTGGAGTGCCAGAAGGCGATATGGGTGTCCTGTACAATCAGAGTATTCGCGGATTTCTCTGCCTTCATAAAAATTCTCCAGCTTTTCGAATCCTTGTTTTGCTGCAGATTTTTTTGATCCGATTCTCCAATCTAATTCATTTAACACGTTCGTAAGATTGGTAAAATTATCAGAAAATGATTTTGCCAAAGAAAAAGTGACAGGAATTTCGTCAAAAAAAATGGTATTTTGACTGTCATCTTTATTCTCTGGCGGAGCAAACATTCTTTTGTTTATTCAAAATGAATTTTTGTTTAACTAGGTTTCGCAATCACATTATTTGCAAACGCCTCATACAACAACAACATTACAGTAAATTCTGGCACTTTGTTTTGGAAAGGTGAATTGACGAAACGATTCCATTTGTGAACAGAAGGTTCATGGCTCATCTTGGTTAGGTCACCTTCGAAAAAAGTGGTCATCAATTGACCACACTCACTTTGAGGATCAGGTTTGATGTATTTTGGAAGCGTCTGCTCCCAGCATTGTTTGCTTTGTGGGATCTTGCTACGCAATAACTTGAACATGTTGACATTGGCTAGAGCAATACGCGAAGTCTCCTTCTCGATCTTTGGAATGTCACTGGGTTTGACCCGGAGCATCACCAGCGCTCGACGAAGCACCATAAACACCTGGAGCACAAATTCCAAATCATTGGCCAACAAGATGACATCAGGCTCACAGAAAATCTGAATGACAATATCCAACAGATCCAACACAGAATTTTCATTGCGTAAATCGATTTTTTGACTAGTGGTCGTGGTAAATTTTTCATCGTCACAAAATTTGCCCAAGGACCCGCAGGCATCCACACCAATATTACCCATCAGATAACGCCGGAAATTCACAATCCTCTGAACGTTTTTCGAACGCTCTAATTGTCTCTGAGATTGTTTGGCTTTTTTGGCGTTGAGAGACTCTTTCATTTCCTCGGCAGAGACTTGCTTATTATCTTCTCTCAATTTGTGAATAGAAGTACCATATTGTTTCATCAACCAATCATTGAGCGCCGATTCCATTGACGAATCCCAAAGTTTGATCAGACCAGTTTCGGCATCCACAAATTGAGAGGGGGCATTTTCAATCTGAGACAAGTAAATCGGCATCAGAAGATCTTGAACATTTGGGTTGTTCATAAGTAATTTACAGAGTTGAACTCGGTCCAATTTTTCCACCTCCTGAGCTTTCATCTCTGGATATTTGGCAAGCAATTTTTTCCGAATGAAAGGTACAAATTCGGGTCGCTGACACAAGGCCAGATTGGCAAAGGAGTCTGCCTCTGCCATTCTATGATCGACATCTTTGGCCTTGTAGAGTCGGGAGGCCACATCGGATACCTGAGCGTGAGTCATCTGTTTCACGGGTGTATTCTCCAACATCATGATTTGGTGAAATACATCCACTTCCTTGGGTGTCAAATTTTTGCATTGTAACAAGAATGAGGCATTTTGTAATTCTTGTAACTCTCTCACTTCCTGGGGAGCCAGTTGGTCAACACGATTAAACAATTGCTGCATGTGCACTTGATATGACAATGGCAAAGGTTGCATGACCGATAAACGTTTCATTTGTACCAGTGACTTGGTGCAGTCGGGCCTTCGGGCTTGTCGAAGGACCTCTGAATAGAATTGATAGTTGCTAGCACAAATACCACCAAAGAAATCTTGAAAGATGCGAAGGCGCACAGTCGTGGGCGGGTATTGGAAATAATTGATGACTTCTGCAACGTCATATTCTCGTTCTTGAATGTGGGTACTGGTCGAAGAGACTCGTGTGGCATAGATCCAACCACTCCGAGACCAATGGAGCATCAACACGACCTTGTCCTTATCAAAACCCGCAATCTTGAGAGCAGTTTCACGATCCCTGACATAGGGAAATAGGATATTTGAGGTCATCATACGAGATAAGAACAAGACACGTTTTTGACACTTGTCTTTACCGTCTTTCGCCGATAGGGCACCCTTTTTGAATTCTTCCACCATCTTGACTTGGTCTTGAATACTGACTTGACTCACAATGGCGATCGGACGTTGTCGAGATACATCCATATCGTTGGCTGCAGCAGATAGAGCATGAGCCGCCAAGAAATCCACCGAATTTTGTCCAAGACAACCGACACCAAGCCAGCGCCATAATTTGAGCTGATGACCAACAGTGGGACACCAGTGCTTGGTGATCTTGGCAATCTCAGTGAGCAACAACTTGTTCTTTGTGTCCAAGTTACGCAAGATAGCGGGATCTACCAAGCTATCACTCATCCAACTGCTCCGCCCACACCGAGCCACCACTTGACCCTCGGGAGTGACATCAAACGCTGGGAAGACATAATTGGGATCAGAAGATAATTTACACGCCTCGTCTTCTTCAAAGCCCGGTTGGTGACCCTCCGATTTACTCAACCCACGATTAAGATAATCAAAATAGCGAGCTTGATCTTCCACCGGTAAATCTTTCCAAATCGAATCATTCACGGGGATGGTAGGCACACCCGAGGGCTCTTCCGAAGGTTTGGGCTTACTCACCCACTGTTGACCAGCGGGAGGTGGGAAAGAAAACGCCTGGGATTCTGTGATGGTTAAGGACTTCTCAGCGGGGGCCGGTTTCAAAACATGGTATTGAACAGCAAGACGTTTTTCTAGGGGTCCCATGGGCGTGCCATTCATCCGCTTGAGATGCAACAAACTAATCAATTGTTGTCGGGAATGTTCATCCTTCTTCTTGGCCAATTCTCGTGTCTGAGGCAAATCGGTACCTTTGACCTGCAAATAGTCACGCTCACTCATCACAGGGGCCTCTGCAGGCCGACCCAGGCCATAATACAATCTTCCGAGTGCCTGGGCGTCTTTTACATCCCAAGCCTTGCCTCGAAATTCTTTTTGACGAAATTCAATCGCAATATCAATCAGTGCTCTCCCTCCTGGCGGCTCTAGGCGTTGTCGAAATTCGGGGATCTGAGTCAATCTCTGTTTCTCCAATATGGTTTGAACTTCTTTGGTGATAAATCCACTGGGGGCCTTGTCGGTGCCCACCAAGAGTCGTTTCAAATTTTCAGTCGCGACTTCAGGTCCAAAGTCGGGAGTCTTATACCACCAGCCCTCACGGTCATTGATATATTGAAATTGGTTGAAATAATTCTTGATGGCCTCACTGGCATCCCCTGAATTTATATAGTTGACGGCCTTGCGTGCGATGTTGGTTGTCCCTTTTACCGCGCCATACACCAAAGCGAAAAAGGTACTACTGTTATTCAAGATGGTCTTCTCTTTTTCGTCAAACAATTGGAATGGTACCATCTTGGCGGCTTCCGCCTCATCATCATAAGTACTCCGAATCAACATACTGATCAAATGCATATAGGTCTTGGTCGGAACACGCTCACGAAACTTGATTTGATTGGCAGACTCAAGCAGCGACTTGCGAACATCAATCTTCACATAGGGGCGCCGACAAGCAATTGCGTCTTCTTCTTTTGTCTGATCCAGTACGGCGACAAACATGCCGGTGAGCGCATGGAGCATGATTCGAAGCAAGAGTCCGACTGGGACAGCGAAAAAATCATCAGGATTTGGAGGCATCCACATCATCAAGTCCGAACATTTCACTACTTGGTCCACTTCCACTAATCTGTCCAAGGACACCCCTCGAACACTAAAAGCACCAGGAACAGTACCACTCAAAGATACAGTCAAAAAGCCTGGAAAAGAATACTTGATGATATTTTGTTCGCTTGGTGTAATGAAGAGGTCAAAAGAGGGACAAGACAAGAGTTCACATAAAGTCCTAAAACGAACATAACTTTCATATTGACCAGGCTTGATACGTTTGGCAATGTCTCTGAAATCACGAGTGCCGCTCGACAAAAGCCATGCGGACAACTTGATGGCATCTGCACCCAACCAATTTATAGCAAAAGTCAAGTTGCGATTACCGCGACGGGAGTCTGCAAAACACCACAAATTATTGGGAATTGGTTCAGCCAGAAAGTTCGACCACACTCGCTGAACTTTGGCACAAAAATGATTTGGAATTTTTTCTCTATAGTATCGATTCATTGATTGCGTCAGGAATTCCAATGACATCAAGGGCTGAGCAAAAATCCAGTTCGGGCCAGGTTCACAGACGATGAAATTGATGTTGCGCTGAGGCTTAAACCAGTCAAAATCGATACGAGGATTACCGTTAGCACACATAAAATCCGATTTCATATTCACAGAAAGTTCGCTTTCAGCATTGATTTGTATAGTCAGAGACCGCATTCGAGCCCATTCTTCTTGTTGCTGGGTGTTTTTGGTATCTTTCACATATCGAGTACAATCTTTAAGCGCTTCACTACTGGTTCGTTCTTGCCACCGAGTGCTAAATTTTTGTACACTGAAACCGCAGCTCTCTAAATGTTGTTCTATGTAGCTTGGGGAACGAAGTAGGACTTTTTGGTACTTCTCAAAGATACGAGAACGAAGAACAAACTCAATTTCTCGCTTTATGTCTTGATCCAAGATGTTATCGGTAAAATTGACGGCAAAAAAGTTGGCTTGAATCCATTGCTTCAGATTAATTTCTTCAGGACCTCCAATGTCTAGGGCGAGAGGAGTCTTGGTCGATAAGCGAAGCACGGCAGCTTTCGGGGTAAGTTCGCTATTCACAAAAGACATCATCGATTTGGATTCTTCATCATTTAAAAAGGGATAAGCTTCTCCAGAGTGCATAATCCAAAGCAATACTCGGCCAATGGTGAGACACCACTCTGGTCTCGGATTATCTTGAAAATGCTTCCAGTAAGAGATGCCTAACCAGCGAACCAAATGCCAAATATCGCGATCGCGTCGAGGGTTTTTACCACACACCCAGGGCGAGGATAGATAAAAAGTCTCGTACACATGACGGTAACATTCAGTCAAGATGAAATTGTTGTTTGTCAATGTCACTGGTTGTGAAATCATCCATTTGGGGTCGTTGGAGCACCCGGCATCTGCAAAGCTGTCAAAAGTTGGAAATAAGTCAGCACATTGTTCATCTGCCTGAATAAATTTATCGTATGTATTCACGATCTCTTGATATGGCTTCAGAAATTCCACTTGACTCACAAGGTGGACGTTGATCAACACCCCAAGCGGGTTAATCGACAGGCGAATGTCATCCCAGAGCTGTTCACTGTATAAGAGGGATATGTAGCGGAGATCAGAAAAATCCAGGGTTTGTTTGGTGACTTCTTTGCAAGTGTGTTTTAGAGAGGCTAAAAAGGATCCACGGTTGGTCATAACTGGAGCGAAATAGGCTGCATGCTCTTTTTGTGCCTTTCGCTTCATGAGAAAAGTGACCAAAGGAAATATATGAATGGGAATAGGAAATGGTGAACCTAACACCGAGTCATTACACAACAGAGATATGTGCTTCATGTTGTAAAGCATGTAAAGCATGCTCAATTCACATCCTGGAGGAGCAGATTTATCTCGTAACATGTCTATACGGTAAAACACAATGTGATCAGGCAAGGCCTGTTTGGAGTCAACCGACTGACAAATAAATTCCAAATGCAGAGGGTGAGTCGGACTGAGTCGAATTAAAAATTGATTGGGGTGTGCCGATAACATGGTAAATAATTCATCATCCGTGTCATTACACTGTAAATAGCTTTTTGATGATAAATCACTATTGCTCGTGGTTTTGAACTGACTAATGCTCCAAGAATTGCTGCGGGTTCCCATATCCAAAAAACCCCTAATGAACGGATGGAAACCACAGTGAACATCCAGAGGTAGACTGGAACTATTTTGTACCATAAAGATATCATCCAAAATGGTGAGAGCATGCCGCCACACGATGCACCAGGGATCATGTTTAAAATCCTTATGGTGTTCCCAGGACAAGAATGCGTCTTTGGTGCGATGAGATTGACACCAGAGCGTCAAGAACCATGCGATCCGGTTTTTGGAATAGACATCGGAACAGATGGTGTGAGTGTACCTTTTCATGAGATATTGTTGCATTCTGTATAACCATGATTCATTGGAGAACCTGACCTCATTTGGTATGTATTCCCAAAAAGTCTTTTCATATAGAGGATCCAGATGTCTCACGGATAGAGTTGTCGCAATCGGTGCCAGCGTGGTGTAAGTAATTTCACTCGATACAATATGAGGAATACGCAATTCGGATGAGGTAATGCTCGGTAGTACATCTGATTCATTAATTGATCGATTGGAAAAATCCTTTTGATCAATTAAATACCTGTGAGTACCGCCCTCCCAAGAAGTAACTTGTTGGAGAGACGGTTTACACTGCAAGGTGCCCTTCTGAGTATTAAGAGGAATGCTACCTTGTGTTAAAATTGGCTCTAAGCGGCCATTGAGAAATTGTTTGTGTTTGCGTGCAATAAATTGTTGAAGGCGTTGAATGAATAATGGATGAGCTGGAGAGTTGTCAATGGTGCTGTGAATGCTCTTGAGCACTTGCTTCAATTGATTTGCATCTGATACACCATGGAAATCTGGGAGCGGTACGGTTTCGTACATCAACATGTATTCGTTCATAACCCAGCGAAACATTTTGTACTGGATTTCGGTTTCCAGATGCTTATCGCAATGCTGTTGCAGGTCTTCGGCGAGACCTTCAGGGACTTCAGTTAGATAGCCCGTTCGCAAATAATCAGTCCACACTCTGGTCCAACACTCACGAAAAGTAAATTCTTTCTTCTCCATGTATGGTTTGGTCCTCGCTTGGATGCCTTGTAAGACCTTTGAGAATTCATCAAATATAGCTTTACATTCTTTAGTCGATTTCCACGCCGTGTTGATAGATTTTTGTAAATATTCGTCTCCTGGAACTGGCTCATCAGGGGATTTTGATTCACTAAAATCACCTCCTGGGACCGAAAGGGGCTTACCAGAGGCTCTTGATGAAAGCGGATTATCAGGGAATCCATTGTATGAATCACCTCCTGAGCCCGAAAGCGGATTATCAGGGGATCCATTGTATGAATCACCTCTTGAGCCCGAAAGGGGCTTTTTAGTGGCAGAATTACCTCCTGAGCCCGAAAGCGGATTATCAGGGGATCTAGTGTCTGAACCACCTCTTGAGTCCGAAAGGGGCTTTTTAGTGGCAGAATTACCTCCAGTTCTCAGACGAGACTTTTTAGAGACTTTCTTACCTCCATGTTTCACCACGAACTGTTCGACAGATTCAAACATTTCTGGTGGTAGTGTTGACTGCCAAGCAAGATAAACTTCACCCCAATTTCCAGCAAAATTTTTGGCGTCAATGTCTGTAACTTTGAGTAATAAAATTTTCAACACTTGTAAAAATAATGAGTCAAAAAATGCAAATTGAGCTTCACGACAATTATCGAGATCTAGTTGTAAATCCTGATCAGGAGGAGGAGTGCTGAGATATTGAATGTCACTGAAGAGGCTCAAAAGTGACTGGGTGTTATTCTTCACTTTACGAGCAAGATTGAGATGTTTTTCCCAATGGGACAAGATTGTTGTCAGAAATATGTTCATACATTCCTTTTTGTCAATATTCAACAATCGTACCATACACTCCAGATACTTGTGAGTAAGAAATCTGGCGATTGTTAACTGTGTTGGTTTTTTTATTTTGTGCTGGTCATACCAGATAGGTACCAAATCTATCAGCTGAACGTATTCGTCAAATAGTCCTTCCAACGTCTTATGTTCAAAATCTGAGAGTATCGTGTCATTATGAAATAAGAACATAAATCGGTCAATGACGAGAGGGAAGACACTTTCAGTTTCTGATTTGAATTCACCTGCACATTTTTTGGCTATTTCAAAACCATCGCGAAATTTGGTTTTTCTGGTAACCTCACGTCTGATGCAATTTTGAATCTTATTATCACCGGAGGCCTCTATTAAATTTTGGAGGGCTCGTCTCTGTTGTTCTTGCACAAATGCATTGACATCTTCTTCAAATTGCGTTTGACTTTCATCAACTAACATTTGCTTCCATCGCTTTAGTGTTTCTCCAAGAAATGCGATCACCGCAGAAATTACAGAGTCTTTCCCTTTTCCCAAAAGATCTGGAATGATTAGGTCATTAGCACCGTATTTGTGTCTAAATTTTTCCACCATCTCTACTAGTAGCACGGATTTATACATGAATAACAGTTGTCCAATGTATTCTTTGCATTCATCATTAATTGAGTTGTCCGTCAGTCTACAATCTTGTTCAATCACTTCGAGAATCCGAAAAAAGCATTCATTTTGAACGAGCGCCCTGGTTCTGTTATGGTGTATAGCAAGGCGTTGAAAAACACTCATGGCTTCGTCATAACATAAGACATCTTCGTTTGGTCCGAAACGCTTTAATATGCTGACTGCATACCGAACATTCATGAATTGAACAGCTGCATTTGATGGGACATGTTGTCGGAATGCCAAATATTCTTCAATATTACCCAGAATCGACGGCGACTGAAATTCTGTTGCGGGTGACGATTCATAATGTTTTATCGCTTGAGCAATTTTAGCATCTTTCCATCGTTGGAGTAAATTACATTTGTTTGGCTCGTTATCTGCTGCCCCCAAGATAATTTGAACTACCTGAGGGAAGGTCGATTGATTGAAAATATCTGGTATCTTGTGACTTTGATCCATTTTGGATTGATAAGCAGCGAATAAAGCATCACAATCGATCGAGTCTTCCGCCAACTCTAGTTCTTTTTCATCACTAGCATTTTGGGAGAGCGCTTCTGTTTGAATCGATGAAAGCTGAGAGATGATGTGATATTTGACATCAGAGTCCAGTGTACAACGTGAACCGCCAAATTCCAATAAAATAGCACCGATCTCCGAAAAGTAAATTTCCATCTCGCGAAGGATTTGTTCGTAGAGCGATTTGACTGACTGACCCGATTTGATGTCTCGTCGAAACTTTTCGATAGATTCGCTCACCGGTTGATGTTTTGCGATAAATTCATTGACCTTGATTTTAAAAGCTGCTTCCCATTGCAAATCAGCCTCACTAACATATTCATTATCCATTTTGACATCCTCCCACTTCACGGAACTGTTGCCCTGCAACATAGACATCAACACTTGTTTGCCAGCGCAAGTGACCGCCTGCCTCCATTTTCGATTTACTTGTCTGGGTCTATGCAACACGGCAGCTTTAAATACTTTTGATAAGCTTTTCTTGTCTTGAACAAGGCTCGCCAAGGCCCCTTTCGTATCCACAAATTCTGCAATGAATGCACTATCATTTTCGTCTGCGCTCGTAATTTTTCGCAAATCATCCACTATCATATAAACGAATGGAGACCACTGTGGCGAAGATGATTTTCTGAATTTGTCAATCATGATGGTTCTCCACAGCTGCAAAATCTGTTTTGAACAATCGGGATCGGAAGTGGTACGATAAATGGATGACACCGTCTCAGTAAAATTATCACCCTGAGCTGCCAAGTTCACTTTTGACAACAACTTTTCACACTCTTCATCTGTGGATTTTACATTTTGCATCAAGTCAGTCAATTGAGAAAGAGCGGCAATGATGCGTCCATGAAATCGCGGTTTCAATTCAGATTTCATCCGGGAAAGAAAATTACCAATGTCAACCTGTGTAACAGTGATTCCTCCAAACCAACTCTTGTTTAAAACCGATAACTTTTTGTTGACGGCGATTACAAAATCCGCGTTATTGACCAGTGCCTGGAAATATCCCACTTGTATGAGTCTGTCAACCAAGACACTGGTAAACGCATAATATTTCTTGTCTGCTTCTGATGCATTTGTGAGCTGTGCGTCTTGTTTGTGTATCCAATTGTCGATCAGCCAAATGTATGTTTCCCATATGTGGTCGAATTCTTTCAAAAAATCCAAATTTTTGCAGTTCTGATAGGTCGTTTTTGCAATATTTTTCATATTATATAGTACTGCTGCGATTTTGGATTCATCCGGGACGCTTTGCAGATTGCCTTTGACAAATTTTGTCAACCGTTCATTAATTTTTTCCGGAGTACATTCTTTTGCTTCTTTTTTTGTATCGAACCATGTAATGGCTTCATTGATTTGTGTGTGGGTGGTTTGATGGAGTCTTATCTTTAACTTTAAATTAATATAATGCATAAGAGCGACAATCGGAGGCCAGGGACTGGTGGTTGTGAGCATAGGTACTTGAGACGCAACAAACGTAGAATTTTGTAGTTGTAAAAGTAAATCACCTAACTGTTTCAAGCACACAGGATGGGGTTTGATGTGTTTGAAACATTGAAAAGATATTTGAACCCAATTGTCCAAACTATCAGAGGGAGGTGAGTTTACGGGGAACAAATCTCGTAATTTTGTGGATAGATCCTGGCAGAATTGGTCGGTGTATTTGTCAGATCTATGTCTGCCTTGCAATACATTCAATAAGAAAGCTATCAGGTGATCAGCCTGGTAAAGCTCAAGCTCTTGTTGAGTCAAGGCAAAAAATCCATTGTTGGATTTTGGACCATCGAATATAAACAGCGAATCATAGTTTACATCTGACAAGCCTAATACGACTTCAACGCCCTTTTTGTATTTTTCGTTTGATGATACCATAACGCTTTTGTCGGCGTGAGTCAGAACACTCTTAACGATATCACTTGTTTTCTGACAAATTGCATTAAGGATGCCATTCAATTTCATATCAATGCGAATATATCTTTGATTAGTCGTTAAACTCCTGGCTTTTGCCATGAGTGTTTCCACGGTGTTTGGTATATTTTCGCAAAAGAGTATGTAAGTCTTGGAAGTAAAAAGATGCTTTTCAAATAAGTGGGGCCAATATTTCCTTTTGGAGGCATATAATTGAACAAAACGCGGTATGTAGTCTGAAATGAACTTTGATAAGACAGAATGCTTCTCCAGTGAATACGTTTTCATTAAACGAATTTGAAATTCAGCCAGCACCTGTTTGCAAAGGGACATGAGAAGGTTGACAAGCTCATAATTGCGTTTCTGTAATCGGTTGGACATATCAGTGGGATAGGGTTCAAAAACCAGCGTCGCTTCAGTTTTAAGTCGCTCAAAAGCCTGTCTAATTTGAGCTTTCAGGTTTTTTGTGTGTTTGACGTATTCGGATACCTGTAAACCAAAAAGGCGTTCAAACGTCGCGGATTTTTCCAATATCATTTTTCGCTCCCAATCTGTGATCTCTTTGCTAGATGATAAAACATCCGGTATAGAACCATCGCGTAACAGTTCTTTTCGGATAAACCGAGCATTAAAAAGAGCACTTTGTTCATTGATCATTTTCATCAAATCGGCTTTGAAACTAATGCTTTGGTCATTTTGACCACAATTAATGGACCACTTATCGTCAAAATTTTGCAGCACTTGTACTCGTTCAGTAAATTGATTTTGTAATTCTTCTCCGACATTCTTGAGCTCTTCGCTGGTTTTACAAGAAGCTAGGCGTGGGATGAGTGTTTGGGTCAGTGAACGAGCATCTAATCCTGGTTGTGTTAAAATGTTATTCATATCGGTCATGACTTCGGCGAGCCAAGTCACATCACTGATATTGAGATTTGTCATGTATGTTCTAATTACTTCTTCGATGGATATGATACGCGTAATGTCATGAGGGGGGGCATACGAAACAAACAAGAATAAAATCAATCTGTTACGAACCTGGCAAAACACACTCTGCTTTAAATTATCATTGGGGCGTTGTTGTTCCTCTGTGATTTTGTGATTAAAAATGTCCAAAACCACTTTCATTCTTGTGTAGTGGTAAGTACGTAGTTCTTGTAAAAAAATATAGGTCTGAAATGACTCATAAGCATCTTGTTCTTGAAAAGCTTCTTTATCCTCTGAACAATTTGCGAAATCGTTATCCCATAGAGTATTGTATGAGACACTCTCGGAACCTGGTCGTCGATTGAAATGAGTTTTAAATGTCCATTGTGTGAAGGATATCAATGCATCTTTGAGTTCTTTCCGATTTGTCTGTTTCATCAATGAATTAAATTTACGGATTTGTTCGGATATCTCACCGTAAAGCAGGTTTCGTTTTTGTTGGTGGGCGGTGTGCAATGGGCCACATGCATAACCAAGACTCTTTTGATAAATATCGATTGTGCGAGTGATCAAGGAATCCCAACCATTTGGCAAGAAAATTTGTGAATAGTTCACCCAGGCACGTTGACCGCAAAATTCTTGCCCCAATAATTCTTTCGTTAATTGAGTCTCTGTTGCGACATCAATGGGTAACATTTTTCCAATCAGTTGTTCAAAAAGATTGAGTATGTTCTGATTTTGGTAACTAAGTGCGACAAGATTTCGGATTTTAGATTTGACGCTGGTATAAGAATGAGACAGGGGGGCCAAAAAAGAATATTTGGAAGAGACTTGTTTCATAATTAGATATTTCAGGCGCTTGTACAAAAAGGCAAATTGCACCGAATCACAAATGGCCAGTGCAATAAGTTTTTGGCCTATCGGAGTGACTTGGCTGTATACTTGCGTTTTGAGCAAAGATTGGGCAGCTTGATTGACCGATGAATCTGAGGTGTCGTCCATTGATTGTTTGACACTCTGGTATAATTTGCCAATAAAATTGCGATAAAAAGAGTCTATAGAGGTTCCAAAGAGCGGTTCGAATTTATCAGCCTTATCTTGTGCCCAAGCATGCCAAACGTCCAGAGAGCACAAAACAGGCATATTCTCTAATATCGTGTTATCATGCGATTCATGATGAATAATCTGATCCAGCGATTCTCCTATTTGAACGATTGGAGGTTGGTTCTGTAGTTCTTGAACTTGATTTGTGAGGTCAGTAATGAGGCGTTGTGCTTCTTGTTGATCTGTTGTCAATTGTTGCAGCTGATTTTCGATCGAACGACAATAACTTTTTGTTTTTGCAATTTCTAATTGCGCAATATCTAGCTGATTTTTGAGCTGGAGAGAAGATTCGGGAGATGTTTTGATTAATCGAACACTTCCGTAGGTATCGATTTTATCTTGCACAGCTTTGTCGAGTTCAGCTTTGGTTTTTGACAGACGTTTCTGCAAGTGTGTAAGTTCTTCACTTCTCTCTTCGTCATTTTTTTGTTGTTTGATCAACTCTTCCCTGAGTTCTTTCACAGAAGTTTCCAGTCGAGTATTGTAATCTTCCAGACGCGCAATCTGTTCGGAAAGATTTTTTGATTTTTGATCGCTCTCGGTGATCCGGTGGAAAGCATTTGTTAACATAATATTGATCTGGTTCTCCACTGCCAACTTCGACAAATGATTTGATGTATCAGGCAACTCATAAGCCCCTAGGTAAATACTCGAAACATCTTGATCTTCCGACAAGAACTTCTTCATCCACTTATCACGATCGTTTGTCATGGAAAGCAGCAGTTGCTCTGTGGTTTGTAGCTTGATTTGTAATTCGCGCACCTTCTGCTCATCTTTGTCATTTCGCAATACAAACATTTCGGATTGTTGCTGTTGCAGTTGTTGTTGCTGGTCATTCAACTTTGACAAGGCTTCATCCAGACGAATTTGTAGATGTTCGTTTTCAGTAATTTGTGCTTGTAAACTCGATATAGTATCTAAAGCATCCTGGAGTATTTTTTGATCGCTAGTATGTGATTCCGTTAGTTTGTGTGCGTGCTCCAGTTGCTTTTGTAAGGCCTCTTTTTCTGTACGAGACGTTTGAATATCCAACTTGAGCTGGGTAATTTGTGATTGGAAATGATTAATTTTCTTGGATTGCAGATCTAACTCTTTCCGATACTGGGCATTTTGATGCAACACTTGTGTCAACGTCGCCGTCAAAAAAATCATTTTGGTTTGAAGCGCCATATTTTGGTTCTTATACAACCACTCATTTGTGAGAGCAAGTGACTCCATTTCTCGCTGCTTCTTTTCATACTCTTCACGGAATTGATTGATTTGCTGGGTAAAATCTTCGGTCAACTGTTTTCGGAGTTGCGAATATTCAGTTTGTAGCGTTTCCAATCGCCGTTTCAAATCCTCCATGTCTTGCACTTGTTGACCAAGTTCATGTAAATGTTTTTCTTGTCTCTCGAGAGCTTGCGCTTTCGTTTTCAGAGCGAATTGAGTCAATTCATTAGTCTTGTGGAGTTGTTCAATCTCTTTCCGAAATGATTGAACCAGGTTTTCAGACTGTTGTTCGTATTCATCAAATTGCGTTTGCAGCTCAACTTTTTGCTGACTCAAGCTTTTGATATTTTTTTGTGCCAAGTCAAGTTCATGCTTCATTTGCTGAAATAAGCTGGTGACGTCTTCGGAAGTTTCAATTGATTTTTGACGATCAGTAATATTTTGGATATTTTCTATCATTTGAAGCCATTGTTGCATTTGCTGTTCGCGTTGCTCATTCAAATTTGCATATGAAATATCAAGTTGTTGCTGCACCGACAATAACTGTTGCTCCAGTTGTTTTTTGTCCTGTACCTCGCTCAATAGTTTTTGTATTGTCATCGCCGCTTCTTGATTTGTTTGCTCCAATTTCTGATTGATAATTTGCTGTTGGCTAACCAATTCTGCATTTTGTTTTTTAATAGCTTCCAATTGTACCTGGAGATCCATCGACCCTGAAGTTGCTTTCGAAGACCGAGGGGGCGTAGAAGGCTCTGGCAACATACGTCGTGCTGTTCCAGGTGATTGGTCTGACGATGCTCTGGGGGGCCGAGTGGGCGTTGGAGGCGCTAGTGCTGTGTCAGGTGATTCAACATATTTGGTCTCGACCTTCAACACAGGAAATGTATTTGGAAAATTTGGGACTGCCCGAACGGGGTTTTCTGGCTCCTGCAAATTACTCCGTCGAAAAGATGATCTGGCAGACATTTCTTTAATTTGTTTGATAGTTTCTTCGAAAACTCGTTTCGGAAATAAATTGCCCGAGCTATCGTAGGTTTGATTCAAACCAGTGTGAATGACGTCAATAAAGTTCAAATAGGTTCGTATGACTTCAGATGCATCGTTCGCGTCCTTTAATTTAGTTTCCACCTGCTGAATCAATGTTGATTTGGGCCACCTGTTGTTCCCAACCCAACCCGTGATTTGTCTGTTTAGATTGGCAAGTTTCTTTTCCCACCAACCTGGAATTCTTCCCTCAGGGTCTTGTTGGATATAATATGAGGGGTCCAATGACACTTCTTGGGAATTCCAGAGTTTTGCAACCAAGCCAATGAATTTTTCTTGGTTTCGGTGAACCCAATGTTGCCTCAAACCATTGAACACCTTATCTCGTAGGAGAAAAAGTTGTTTGCTCACAGATTGAAAGTCTCTTCTTTGTGGTATCGGATCTAACTCAGCTTTCAAAATATCTTTTGATTCCATGCGAGCATACATCAAACGTTTTAGTTCGTCACTCTTGATCAATTTGTTAAGAATACTTCGGAATCGGGCGACACAAAATTGGTATTCATTTTCAGGGATCGTTTCTGAAACTTTACCAGTTTTAGCAGCAGCTCGATACTTGGATTGTTTCAATACACAATTGACGAAAGTATCCATAAAAAGTACCCAGAGTTCGTCAGACAAATCCTTTCTCAATATTCCAGAAAACTCTGTGTTCGCTTTTTCGGCAATCGGATTTACCGCCTTTTGAACATCTTGTTCGTTCATGATGTTCAAACAAGCCCACGACATAACATTGAACACTTCATCAAAAGGGGGAATATACGGTGAACTGGAAATCATATTTTGGTTGATGGCGTATTCCAAGGCCTTGAAGCGCTGGATGGGCGTCAGTGTTTCATTTGCAAAGATAATTTGACTCAGAGAGGCTATCAAACCAGATTTGATACTTTTTAGATTTTGTTGTTGTTGTATCATTCTTCCGTCGCTTTGTTCTGCTTTTTCGAATCGAATAATTTCGGCTTTGCATTGCTCCGTCAGTGGAAACAAATTCAGAGGAAAATCAATCACGTATTGTCGTCGAGCATACAAAAAGGTTACCAACCACATATGGTATGTTGGATTAGGGTTATCATCCACTCGATCTAGTATAGATGTTGTCAGGGCATCCAGACACTGAGGTTTTAGCCTCTGGTACAATTGAATTTGCTTTTCATCATATTGCGCGCTCACGGCATTTGAGAAAGCATTAACCAATGACTGACAAGCATCATTCATTTATTATTACAAATA
>VFSW01000738.1_pt1 | contig 48477 bp, 47 predicted proteins | sample 5358111 | NCBI WGS metagenome assembly VFSW01 (sample SAMN11554181, study PRJNA540505) | mine drainage metagenome | isolation source: sediment from site ElyBrook_90M | place: USA: Ely Copper Mine, Vershire, VT | collected 2017 | reverse complement strand
GTTCAACTCCTTGTGCCGGCGCAAAAATTCCAGATTCCGGGGCAGGGGTTCAAAGGCAAATACCCGTCCCTCCTGTCCGGCGGCGCGAGCGGCGATTAAACTGTAATAACCGGCGTGGGCGCCTACGTCCAAAACGGCCGCGCCCGGCTTTATGCTGCGGTAAAAAAGCTCCGCCTTCGGACGCGCGTAAATGCCGAGCCAATAGCCGTTCACTCCGGCGCCAGGGAGCCACCCGTATCCGCGGAGCGGCCCGCTCCAAATCCTGGATTTGAGGGAGGCGGGCACTAGCCGCAGCGGCAGGCGGATAAACTTCCCGAATTGCGAAGCATAAGACCAGTCCATTCTAGATATATTCTTTCTTGTGGCGGGAATAGTAGTCAAAAGTTCTCCGGATGCCTTCTTCCAACCCCACGCGGGGTTCCCAGCCGGTTGCATTCTTAAGCTTGCTTATATCCAGTTCCGAATCGCCGGTTTCCACGGCGCTGTATTCGCTCGGCCAAGGCACGTATTCTATTTTCCCCTGTCCTACCACTTTTATCACCGTTTCCACCATGTCCTTGAAGTGCACTGTCCGGCCGCTGCCGCAGTTAAACACTTCGCCGTCCGAAACGGAAAGGGGCATCACTGCAAGCATCGCGTCCACGAGGTCGCTTATATATATGTAATCCCGGAGCTGCCTGCCATCCCCGAAGATTTTAATGGTTTGATTTTCCATCGCCAGCCGCGTAAACCAGCCGGGCAGGGAATATTTGCTGTGTTTTATCTGCTGCCTTTCTCCGTAAGGATTGGTTATCCGCAGGATGGTCGCGCGGATTCCGAATTCCTTGTAATAAGTCAGAAAATATCTCTCCGCCGTTAATTTATGGATGGAGTACAAACCGATGGGGTTGGTCGGATGGTTCTCGCTGACCGGTTCCGGTCCGGTTTTGCCGTACACCGTCCGGGAACTGGCAAACAGTATTTTGGCTTGGGGGTTCCAAGCCCGGCAGGCCTCCAGCAGGTACAGTTTGCTGAGGCAGTTCACTTCCAAATCCTCTATGGGCATATTTATGCTTTCCGAATGGCGGACCTGGGCTGCAAAATCAAAAATAAAGTCCTTGCCTTTAACCAGGTCTGTCAAAAGTTTCCGGTCGCGCACGTCGCCGACCACCACTTTGACCTTGTCTTTTATCCCTTCCAGATTGAATACATTGCCGCCGTAGAGAGGGTTAAGCGTGCTTAAAATGGTAACTTCGGCGCGGAGCGGAACCAGCCGCTGGGCCAGATTGCTGCCAATAAAGCCCAAACCGCCGGTAATTAATACCTGTTTGCCGGACCACGCATTTTCCATGGGCTTATTCTAACCGAAGGCAAGGCGCTTCGCTATCGGCCGGGATTTTGTTTGAGAAAGGGAAAATGAAAAGAAGCCGGCGGAAAATTGCGGTCCCTCTCGGACAAAAGCGGTTCGGCTATGGGCCACTTTATGCCGATATCCGGGTCGTTCCAGATTATCCCGCGTTCCGTATCCGGATTATATTCGGTGGAACAGCCGTAAGTTACTTCCGCCGTCTCGCTTAAAACGCAGAATCCGTGGGCGAAATTTTCCGGAATGAAAAGCTGGTTGCGGTTCCGGTCCGACAGGGTCGCGCCTGCCCACTTCAGAAACGTAGGCGATTCTTTTCTCAAATCCACCGCCACGTCAAATATTTCTCCGGCGAGGCAGCGAACCAGCTTGGCCTGGCTCGCCCGGCCCGCCTGGAAGTGCAGCCCGCGCAGCACGTTCCGGCGGGACAGGGACTGGTTTTCCTGGACAAAATCAACGGCTATGCCGTTTTCCGCAAAAACTGATTTTTTATAGGCCTCGAAAAAATATCCGCGCGGGTCGGAAAATTCCTCCGGGGGTATCAGGATGACGCCGGGGATGTTCGTGCCGGAGAATTTAAACATTGGACTTATGGCTCAAGAGTCGGGCGTACTCTTTCATCGTTTTGCGCCCGTAGTCGTCCCAGGTAAAGCCGCTGGCGACTCTTTGTTTGGCCGACTGCCCCATGGCCGCGCGGATGTCCGGATGCTCGTATAAAAACAGTAATTTTTCTTTTATTTTATCCGTACTGCGGATGGGGATGACAAATCCGTCCAACCCGTCCCTTACGATATCCTCCCCGCCGGTGTTGGTGGTGCAAATGACCGGCAAGCCGCAGGCCATGGCCTGCGGCTGAACCATGGCCAGCCCCTCTTCCAGGGAAGGCAAAACAAACACCGACCCCTCGGAATAAAATTTATACAGTTCAGCCAAAGGCCGGTAGGTCAAATGCCGGTAGTGTCCCGCGTATTTTTTCAAAAACGGCTTGATTTCATCGTTCACGCCGCCGATTAAGAGCAATTCCGAATTCGGCAGATTGAGTTCGGCAAAGGCCTGCAGCAAGTAGTGGGTTCCCTTGCGCAGACTGAGGCCGCCGCCGAAAATGACCCGGAAAACATCGTCCGATTTCGGGACTTGGCGGAAAACGGATAAATCCACGCCGTAAGGAACCTGGATAAGCTTCTCCGGCGGAACGCCCTGTTCCAGAAACGTCCGGCGGACGTAAGAAGACGGAATGGCTATGGCATCGGCCTCGGCATATTCCGCAATCTCCTTGGCTATAACTTTCGGATGGGGCAGCATAAAAGGCTCAATGGCCACGCCGAAACGCTCATATTCTTCCCGCAATATTTTGTTTTGATGGACGATGTGCGAGCTGCCGTGCTCCACGACAGTCCGGATGTCCCGTGCCTTGGCCCGCCGCAGGGTATGCAAAAACACGGACGAGCCGCCGGCGACAATATCCGGACTGCCGATTTGCCGGGCAGCCAATCTGTCAAATATTTCGTGAATCGCGTACTGCGGATTATATGCCCGCCGGAGAAATGACGGCAGTTTGCGCCAGCCGCGCTCCAAAACCTCTTTGATTAAAACGGTGCGTACTTTCTGCGGGGGGATGTGGAACGGAGCCGTTTTGAATTTAGGCTGGGAAGTGATGAGTCGCTCCAGGGCGCCGCGCTTTTGGAGTTCTTCGGCCAGATTAAAGAGATTAAACCGGCCAGGGACGGAAATGGTTACTTTCATGCCGGTTAGCGGAAGAAGTTCCGGATGGTCCCGGCCAATCCTTCCGCAGTCAACCGGTTTTGGGCCCGCAGGTATTCCTGGTCGCCGGCTTTGGTTAGGAACATATCCTCCACGCCTATTTTTTTGAACTCGCAATCCAGATTTTTCTCTGCAATAAGCGCGCCCACCGCATCGCCCAAACCGCCGATCGTGCTGTGTTCCTCCAGGGTAAATACGCGGCCGGTTTCGGCCGCCGCCGCTACGGCGCGCCCGTCCAGCGGCTTCACGGTAGTCATGGAGACGACTCCGCAGTCAATCTGGTGTTTGCCCAAAATATCCGCGGCCCTCAGCGCTTCTTCCAGAATTGGTCCCACGCCGATTATTGCCGCGTCCTTGCCTTTCCGCAAAACATTCGCCCGGCCGACGGCAAATTTGAACTCTCCGGCGTGCAAATCGTTTTCCTTGCTTTTACCAAGCCGGATATAGGCCGGCCCTTTATCTTTCATGACCGCCCGAATGGCCAGCCGCGTTTCCACCGGGTCGGCGGGCACCAAAACTTTCATATTGGGCAGGGAACGCATGACGGCTACGTCTTCCAGGGCGTGATGGGTCGGTCCCAGTTGGCCATAACTGTATCCCCCGCCCACGCCTATCAATTTCACGTTTAGGTTGTGCAGGCAAACGTCGTCCCGCACCTGTTCCAAACAGCGCATAGTGATAAACGGTATAATGGAGTACGCAAAAACTTTTTTGCCGCTCATAGCCAGCCCCGCCGCCATACCCATCATGTTTTGCTCCGCCACGCCGCAGTTCAGATATTGTTTGGGGCGGGCGCGCATAAAATCCTCAAACACGGAAAAGCCCAAATCGCCGGTCAAAAGCATGATGTCCGGATCTTTCCGGGCCAAATCACTCAAGGTTTCAATAAAAGCTTTTCTCATCTCGCTTGTAAAACTTTAATCGCCGCGGCGCACTCGGCGGGAGAGGGCGGACGATAATGAATCTCCATAGAATCGCGGAAGGGCGCCGGCAGTCCGTAACCCTTAACGGTGTGCGCGATGAGCACGCTGGGGCGTCCTTTGCGGAAGGGAGTTTTGGCCAGAATCTTCGCAATCTCGTCCGGATTGTGGCCGTCAACTTCCCGCGTCTCCCACTTGAAACTCCGCCATTTGTCCACGAACGGTTCCAAATCCAACACGTCCTTGGTCCGTCCGAAGGACTGCCACTTGTTGTAATCCACAATTGCCGTGAGGCTGTCCAGCTGATGATGGCCGGCAAAAAGAATCGCTTCCCAGGTGGAACCCTCGTCGCACTCCCCGTCGCTCAAGAGCACAAAAATACGGTGCTTTTCTTTGTTTTGCTTTGCGGCTAAGGCCATTCCGTTGCCGACCGCCAAGCCGTGCCCCAAGGAGCCGGTGAACATTTCCACGCCGGGTACGCCCGCCGCGTTCACGTGGCCGGTAAACGGAGCGCCGTTTTGAAAATAATGCTCCAGCCGCTTTTTGGGGAAAAATCCCCGGAGCGCCAGGGTGGCGTAAAGCGCCGCCGCGCCGTGCCCTTTGCTCAGGATAAATCTGTCCCGCCGGGCATTGCGCGGTTCCCGCGGGAATACTTTCATCACTTTAAAGTACAATGCCGCCAAAATATCCACCGTGGAAAGACCGCTCCCCAGGTGTGCGGATTGGCTCCGCTGAAACATGCGCAGAATCTCTATGCGTATTCCATTGGCTACGTGGATTAACTTTGTCTGTTTGAATTTAACCATGTTTGGGTTTACTCAACACATTAAGCGTGAGAATTGGCCACTCTCGTTCTATCGCTACGGAGTGATTTCTAACTATTTCCTCCACGGCTTTTTGTATGCCGTTAGCTGCCTGATCGTGAATGACTATTTTCTCATTCCCTCGCGAGATACTTAATAAACTTTCTATAGTTTCCTTGGTGGGGTGGTACAAATCCAAATCAATGAATGCAACTGAGAAGGACTGTAAACGCTTGGAGTTTATCAAGGCGGGAATGGTCTTAGTGCAATCACCTTCGACTAATTCTATTTCCGCCCGCTTGCTCACCTTCCCAATGTTTTCCAGAAAGGTGTTTTTAGAAGTTATATAATTTTTTTCTTTTCCCGCAAAATTAGGATCAAATTCGGAAGCTAATGATAATCCCTTAAACCACTCGAATGCGAATACCTTATTCCCAGACAAGCTCAGTATTACAGCAGATAATCCTGAGTGCGAACCTATATCTAAAATAACTCCGGGCCTTTTCTTGGCTAAATGGTACAAGTAATAGGCTTGGATCTCGGATATCATACCTCCAAATTTTCGGACCAAAAACCCAATGCGAGGTTTGGTTATTAGTCCGTGAAGTAAAATCAATCTATCTCTAACTTTGTCGTTTATGGTCCTGGTCATTGTGGATAAAGTAATAAATTCTCTTTAAACCAGTCGGCGGTTTTTTGGAGGCCTTCCGCCAAACTGTATTTGGCTTGCCAGCCGGCCGCGCGGGCCTTGGCCGTATCCGCCACCCAGACCTTCGGTTCGGTCTGCTTGGGTTCCGCCTCATCGTAGCCGGGCAAAGGCGGATTGTGAAGTGCGGCCCGCAGGCCATCCAGAACATCCTGGGCGGTATGCATTTCCCCGGTGCCGATATTGAAAACTTCTCCGGGATAATCTTTGGCTTTGTCCGCAAAATAAATGTAAGCGGCCGCAACGTCCTCAATAAATACGAAATCGCGCACGGCGGCTGGCAGGAGTTTAAATCGCTGGCCGCGCAAAAGCGCGAGCGCAAGCGCCGGAATCAGCCGCCGGCCGTCCTCGTAATAACCGTAAGCGGAAAATAACCGCAGGGTGAGCATGGGCGCTTTAAGTTTATTCCCCAGAGAACTCACGTAAGCGGCGGCTTCGGCTTTGGTCTGGCCGTAAATTCCCGCCGGCTCCAAAGAATCACTTTCCTTCATCGGCGCGTCTTTAATGCCGTATTCCGAACTGCTGCCGGTGTTTATGAAAACCGCCCCCGACTCCGCCGCCGCATCGGCCAGGGCCGCGGTGCCCCGCAGATTGCCGGCTATAACCGTTTCCTCCGCCGGCACCGCGCCGGGATTGGCGGCCTCGGCGGCGCAATGGAAAATCACGTCCGGCTTAATATCCGCGACCAGCCGCTTGGCCGCCGCCGCATCGGCCAGGTCCAAAATATGCATATTCAGCCGGCTTTCTATGCCGCTTATCCGCCAGCGGCGGGAGCTTTCCCGCGCCGTCAGGTGAACTTCTGCGTCCCGCCGCAAAAGCTCCCGGACCAGGTTGGCGCCCACGAATCCGGTCCCGCCCGTCACCAGATACTTCGGCATGGTTAGCGGGTTTTCAGAAATCCGGCGAAAACTTCCGCTACATAATCCGTCATTTTATCGGTAAGGCCGTGATGCGCGCCTACAAGCAGGGCGTTATTCAGGATAATGTCCGAATTTCTGAGAGTTCCCGCCTTGCGGGAAGGGATGTTTTTATAAGCCGGATGCTTTAAAATATTGCCGGAAAAAAGCGGGCGGGTCTGGATCTTGCGGTCCTCCAGATATTTCACGAGTTCGTTCCGCTCGAATCCGGCGCCCGGCCGGATGGTCAAGGGAAAGGCCAGCCAGTTGGTTGCCGCATCCGGACGGGATTGCGGCAGAATCAGCCGGTCTTCGTATGCCGCGAAAAATTCGTAAAGTCGGCGGAAATTGCGCGTGCGCCGGGCGATGAATCCCGGCAGGCGCGCGAGCTGGGCCAGGGCGAAAGCCGCCTGCATCTCCGTGGGCTTCATGTTGTAGCCGCGCTCCACGAAGACAAAAGCGCTGTCGTAGGGCTTGCCGTCGATTTGGAAGGTCGCGAGGCGCGAGCGTATCTTCTCGTCGTGGCGGGAAATGCCCCGCCCCCAGTCGCGGAACACGCGCGCCCGCTCCCGGAAATCCTTATCGTCGGTCAGGAGCATTCCGCCCGCGCCGCCGGCAGTAATAATGTGCGAGGCGTAAAAGCTGGTGGTGGTCGCGTCCGTCCATTTGCCGGAGGGCCTCCCCTGGAACAAGCCGCCGATGGTATCGCAGCTGTCCTCCAGGAAAACCAATCCGTGCTTCCGGCAAAACGCGCGGATTTCCGGCAAATTGACGAAGTTGCCGATAAGGTGCGGCGCCATGACCGCCGCCGTTTTTTTGCTCAAAGCTTTGGAAAGTTCCGCCGGTTCCAGGACGTAGGAGCCGAGGCCCACGTCCGCGAAAACCGGCGTCAGTCCCGCCTGCACCAAGGGCGCGACGGTGGTATTGAAATTACAGGCCGGAGTTATGACTTCCGCGCCTTTTTTGAATCCGTAGGCCTCTACGGCCAGAAGGTTGGCGGAGGAGCCGGAATTGACGAAAAGCCCGTATTTTTTGCCGTAGAGCGCGGCGATTTTGCTTTCAAACTCCGCGGTTATTTTGCCGGCTGTGAGCCAGCCGGATTCCAGGCATTCTTTTACGGCATTTATCTCCTCCCGTCCGAAGGCGTCGGTGGTATTCGGCGCGTACCAGACCCAATCCTTGCCCGGCCTGAATTTTTTTCCGCGGATCAAATTATTATCCGGCATTAGAGATACCTAGTGTAGTTCGGTTTTGCCTTCCGCCGTTTCAATCGGCACGTGACGCATCCAAAGCTTATCTTTCCACCAGTCGCCGTTTTCCTTATACCACTCTATCGCCCGTTCAATGCCTGCGCTAAAGCCGATCTGCGGTTTCCAGCCCAGAACGCGGCGGATTTTGGAATAATCCGCCGTGTGCCGGAAAACCTGCCCCGGCCGGTCGCCCACGTTCAGGGCGTAGGCGGAGAATTCCAGATTCTTTTTGCCGCCGTTCATCTTGCGGGCGATGATGTCCGCCACTTCCCGGGTGGACAAGCTCCTGCCGGAGCCCACGTTGAACACCTGTCCCCGCACTTTGGCGATGGGCGCGTGCAGGACAAGGTCAATGGCCCGGGCCAGGTCCTCCACGTAAGTGAAATCGCGCTTGGCTTCTCCCGAGCCGTGAATGGTCATTGGTTCGTTCAAAAGCCGGCTCGTGATAAAGCGCGGAATAAGCTTTTCCAGGTGCTGGTTCGGCCCATACATGTTGAACGGCCGGATGATGGTGGCCGGAATGTTGTAAGTCGTCATGTAGGAGTAAACCAGCCGGTCCGCGCCCGCCTTGGCAGCCGCGTAGGGGCTTTGCGGATTCAAGGGGTGATTCTCGTCCATTTTTTTCGCCACGGCGGTGCCGTAAACCTCGGAGGTGGAAATATGGATAAACCGGTCAATGCGCTTGCGGTTGGCCAAAACCGCGCTCGCCACTCTCTGCGTGCCGATTATGTCGGTTTCAAAAAACACCGCGTCGTCAAAAATGGAGCGGGTCACGTGCGTTTCCGCGGCAAAGTGCACCACCGCGTCCGCCTGCGCCACCAGGTGATCCACCAGCTTGGCGTTCTTTACATCGCCATACCAAAACCTGAATCTATTGCTCTCCTTGATGTAGTCCGGAATGTTTTTGACGTCGGCGGCGTAGGTCAAAGCGTCCAGGACGATGAAGTTGTACCGGGGATACTTGCCGAAAAGGTAATTCAGGACGTTGCTGCCGATAAAACCGGCGGCGCCGGTCAAAAGAACCGTCTTCGGCTTAGGCCTGGATTTGGGCATGGATGCCTCTAGTATTCCCCAAATCCTTATAAAACTCAACTATTTTCCGGGCCCGGTCGGTAAAAAGATTTCCGCCCGACACGACTTTGGCCCGGCCTGCCGCGGCGATGCGCGCCCGCTCCTCCGGATGCTCCAGATAGTATTTGGCCTTGTCCCGCAGTTCTGCGTAGGAGCCGAAAAACTCCGCTTCTTTTCCTTCTACAAAAACCTCGCCGGTTTTGGAAGTGCGCTCGTGGAGCATAAAGGCGCCGGTCGCCGGAATCTCGTAAGTGCGGCAGGCCAAGGTTTCATCGTTGTGCTTCCGGACGAAAGCCACCACGATTTTGGACGCTGCCATGGCCTTGCACATGTCTTCCAGATACAAAGGCCGGAACTGCGCCGCGCCGGTTTTGCGGAGAGGCGAGCCGGCAGGCAGGCGTTCCCAGCCGTTGCCGTAAATTTTTATTTTAAAGCCCTCCGCGGCCAGGCGCTCCATATATCTCACCCGCGGCTCCGGCGCGTAAGTGCCGATGAACAAAATGTCCGCGCCGAGCTTCCGGTCTTCGTCCGAAAGATGCTCCGGCGGCTTATGGATTTCCGGGTCGGCGGCGCAAGGCAGAAAAATGGAAACCTTGGCGCCCAGTTTTTGGAGCTCCAGGCTGTTCGCGTAATTAAAGGAAAAATGCGCGTCGTAATCCGGGATGGACTGGTAAAATAATTTGCTCGCGGTCTTCGGGAATTTGACGTAGTCCGGATACCAGGAAAAAACCGGCGCGGTTTTTTTAAGCCGGTCCACCGTTGCCGGCCGGATAAGGATGGGCTTGAAAAGCAGTATGAAATCCGGACGGAATTCTTCCGCCGCGGCGGTAAGCTTGCCGTTCAAATCCCCCACCCGCCAGTAATGCGGCGTGGCGAAAACGAATTTGTTGAAAACCCGGTTTGGCAGGGTCAATTTATACTGCAAAAAATCAAAAATTTTGACTTCCAGGCCGAGCTCTTCAAAAGCGCGGATGACGGAAGAGTCCGTGCCGCCTTTCCAGATCTGGCCGCCGATTAAAACGCGCATGTTCCAAGTATAGAAATAAACGCGCCAATTCAAAAGACCGCCCCCGAAGGAGCGGTCTCTATTGTTGCAGCCGTTCAGCCGCGATCGGGCGGCCAGAACGGACGGAAGGTTGCGGAGTTCAGGAAATGCCTGATGCCCGCAGGCACCACGACCTCCCGATGACTCGCCACCAACCGGTCCCACGGAATCTCGTTGATTCCGTAGAACCTGCCCCGCGGATTCACCGGCTCGCCGTCGGTCATCCCGACGTAGATGATTAACCGGTACATTCCGCGCATGGCTTCCGAGTGGTCCAGCTCTTCCGCCTTTTGTACCATGCGCAGGGAGCGCCCGCCGAACTCGCTCCGGACCAGGCGGTTGAAAGTGTCCGGTTCGGTGAATTCGCCCTGCAGGTGGGTCACTCCCGGCGAATGCAATTCGCCCGGGAAGGGCTCGGAAGGATTCTCCTCGAGCGGCGGGCGCTCGATGAGATACACCTCCCCGCGTTCGTTGAACACCACCATTTCCGTAGAGATGTTCTTTTTGGAACGCAGATGCGCTTCGTACACTTTCCCGGGAATGCGCCCGACGGTGTCGTAGCAGTGCGCGATTTTTCGCAAAACCGCTACGCCTGCTTCAATCTCCTCTGCGCTCCACTCTGCGGAGTCAATGTTGATGACCATTGCTGGTCTCCTTTCTGCGAAATTGTCGATGTTCAGCTATCTTTCATACATATGAAAGCATAAAAATGAGCTAGAGTCAAGGCAAATAGCCCTTATTTTCCCGCCTAAACGGCCAACCCCACGTTTACTCGCCGAATTGACTGAATAGCGGTTCCAATTTATCCGTTTCCACGAAAATATTTTTGCCTATGCCGAACTTTTCGCCCATTTCTACATCTTTCCGGGAATCGCTGATTAAAATTGATTCCGCGAGGTTGATGTCGTATTTACGGGCCGCTTGCTCCAGCAGGCCCGGTTTCGGCTTGCGGCAGCTGCACTGCCCTTCCTCGTGCGGGCAATAAAATATGTCCAGTAAATCTATGCCCTGTTTTTTAAATTCTGTTTGCATGTGGTCGTGAATATTTTTCAAATCCGCCTCGCTGTAAAAACCGCGGGCTATGCCTCGCTGGTTGGTGATAATTATAAATTCGAAACCCTTGCCGGAGAGTTTTCGTAAAAGCTCGAAAATACCAGAGTTAAATTCAAACCTATGAACCGCAGTCACATAATCCCCCTCCGACTGTTTCTTGTTTATGACTCCATCGCGGTCCAAAAAAGCGATTTTTTTGCGCATGTCAGTTTGCTGCAAATTTTTTCTTGGCTTCTTCATATCTCTCCGGCGTGCCGATGTCCAGCACGCCTCCTCTGACCACGTGCGCCAGGCAAAATTCCCCGGTTATGCGGGGAAACACATCTTCTTCCAGGGAAAATACGTCCGCCTCCGGCAGATGACCCAGGATGTTTCTGCTTAAAATATATACCCCGGCGCTCACCAATCCCGGCCGTTTCACCGGAATCTTCTCGCGGAAAGATTTCACCCGGCCGCTTTCATCCACGGTGACGCTGCCCCGGTCGGAAACATCCTCCACCTCCGTGACTGCCATGGAAATCAGCGGCCCGGCGGCGAGGTGGCGCTCGTAAAATTCCCGCAAATCCACTGCGGAAATGGAGTCCCCGTTCATAACTATAAAATGTTCGGACTGGACGAGCGGCAGGGCGTTTTTGATCGCGCCGCCCGTGCCGAGCGGTTCATTTTCCACGGAGAACTTGATGCGCGGGTCGGCGGCATAACGTTCCATTATTTGCTCCCGCATATGCCCGACAGCCAAAATCACCCGCTTGAAGCCCTGGGTGAAAACATTGTTCAGTAGAATATCCAAAAAAGTCTTGCCGCCCATCTCCGCCAAAGACTTGGGCCGGTCTTTCAAGACCGGCTGGAGGCGCGTGCCTAATCCGCCGCACAAAATGATTACATCCGGCGCGCCGCCGGATTGCGTTTCAAGAGCCATCAGTGTAAATGACTTTACTGCCTTCTTCTTCGAAATGGAACGGCACATGCAAAATCCCGGACAAAGCGTTTTTGACTTTATCCTGGACCTCCGGCCGCGCATAAAACAATATGAATCCCCCGCCGCCGGCGCCGAGAAGCTTGCCGCCCAGGGCGCCTGCCCTGCGCGCCCGCTCGTAAATTTCATCAATATGGCTGTTGGATATAGCGTCGGTTAAACCCCGCTTTAGGAGCCAGGTCTCGTGGAGCAACCGGCCGAAATCGTCCAATACCCGGCTGTCGCCGTCTGCCCGGCGCAAAGTATTCTCCGCTTCATCCACCAGGACCAGCATCCGGCGCAATTCTTTTTCTTTTTTAGGCGTGGAAACAATCTGCTTTTTGGCGATTTCGGAGGCCGTGCGGGAAATGCCGGTAAAAAATAAGAGCAGATTGCCTTCCAGCTCCGCTTTGCCTTCCGGAGATATGGAAATCGGCTGTACGTGAATTCGGTCTTCCCCGCCGAAATTAATCCGGTTGAACCCGCCGTAAGCGGCAGCCGCCTGGTCCTGCATGCCTACGCTTTCCTTCATTTTTTCCTGCTCCAGATGAATGGCATCCAAGGCCAGCTGCTTCTTGGTCACCGATACCCCCCGCAGAACTTGCAGGGCGTGAAGCAACCCTACGGTAAAGGAAGAACTGGAGCCCATTCCGCTGCGGTGCGGCAAGTCGCCGTCATAATGTATACCTATGCCTTTATTTATATCCAAAAATTTCAGCGCCTCCCGAACTGCAGGATGTTCCACTTCGTCCGGATGATTTACGATCTCCACTTTTGACCATACTATTCTGCTCTTCTTTTCAAAGAAAGGCGGCAAATACCGGCAGGTTAGATAGCAATACTTATCTATAGTCGTGGAGAGCACCGCTCCGCCGCCGAAGTTGTCAAACCAAGCGGGGTAATCGGTACCTCCGCCGAAAAATGATATGCGAAAAGGTGTGCGTGTTATTACCACGCGAAGATAATATCCTAATAACCTGTTTCTGACAAATTAATAGGACCGGGCTATTGATTGGAGAATTGGGTTCGCTTCAAAATCTGATAACCCTTGATAAGCTCGGTGATGCCCGCCTGCAGGGAAACCTCCGGTTTAAATCCGGCTTTTTCTATTTTCGCGTTGCTCACTATGTAATTCCGCTTGTCCGGGTCCTCGCCTATCTGCGCTTCCACGAAATAGAAATCCGGAATCTGCTTTTTAATTTCTTCGCACAGTTCTTTTTTGCTCAAGTTGGCGTCGGACAGCCCCACGTTATACGGCTCATTTTTCAGCTTATCAAAATTCTCCATGCCGAAGATAAAAGCCCTGGCTACATCCCGGACGTGGATGTAGTTCCGCTTGAAGTGGGACTCGAAAAGAACGATAAAGCGGTCGTTCACCGCGCGGTAGGTAAAATCATTGACCAACAAGTCCAAGCGCATCCGCGGGCTGATGCCGAAAACCGTCGCCAGGCGGAAAATAATGGCGTTGCCCGCGGCAAGCAGGGCTTTTTCGGCTTCCACCTTTGTCTTGCCGTAAAGGGAAATGGGGTTCAGCGGCGTATTTTCGTCGCAATAAACATCCTTCTGCCCCACGCCGTAGCCGCTGTTGGTATTCGGGAAAAGGATTTTTTGGTCCGGCTGGCGCAACTCCAAAATCATTTTGATTGCGTCCAAATTTATACTGGTGGCCGCCAGCGGGTCGCGGTCGCAGGCCGGCGCGCTCACGATGCCGGCGAGGGGGATGATGAAATCCTTGCCCGGCACCAGCTTAGCCATTAAATCCCTGCTCCGGACGTCGCCCCGGACCACGTTAAAGCCCGGATAATGGCAGGCATCCATCAGGGAGGGCTGATTGTGGGAAAAGTTATCAATCACCGTCACTTCGTGTCCCAATTTCAAAAGCTCGGGCACCAAAGTGGAACCGATGTAGCCAGCCCCTCCGGTTACTAAAATTTTACTCATTTTTTATTTCAATTTATTACTGCACGATAAATGAATATCTGTCCAAATGCAACATTTTCATAAATCGCTTGAGCTGAAACTGCGTTTAGTATTCAGAAAAAAATTGCTGGTATATGCAGTGTTTTCAGATGGCAACCTTCCGCTCTTTGGCATTAAAAAATATACCGCACGCTTTAAAGTCAGCGGAATTACATAGCATACCGCAGAAAACATCTCCCAAACTGAAAAATCACGGAAAAAGTCGCGGAGAATATTAAAAGTATGACCGGCATCGCTCCGGGCTATCTGGAATTTATGTTTAAACGGGTAAATTAGCACAGTAGACAAAACATCCGCCCCTTTAAAAATTTTCATCGGTTGATAATAAATAGGCCATTTTTCTTTGAATATAGGAGTGGATGCATGCAGCTGGTACCAGGCTTGTTCAACAACTTGCGACAAAGATCTCCCAAAATCCAGGTTGTTTGACTGCCCTTCAGGCAGTGATACTTTTACATACTTCATGCTTGAGTCGAACATAAAACTCTTGTAATTCGTAAGTATATAAGGAAATACGACTATATCCATACCAAAGGCCATTTTGGAATAATGCCTAAGTTTAGAAGAGGCGGATTCGGGCAGGCTTAAGTAATAGCGCTCTACAAAATACTCCATCGCGTTGGCGTAATCTGCGCTTCTGACCATAGCGAACGCGCTAACAAATAAATTGTATGGTTTATACGAATTCCTCATAAACCATCCGGCGGAAAATGACCGAGGAGGTGTAAACGTATCAAACCTGCTGTCAAATAGATTGAATGTGCCGTTTTCCAGTTCCGAAAACCATAGTACCTGAGGTATGATGCCGGCAGCTTCAGGATGAGCTAGAAAAGTGCGGACTCCATTTTCCACATAGTTGCGCGCGATCCAATCATCCGCTCCAACCATTATGGAATAATCTCCGCGTGCAACTCGAAACATTTTTAACTCGCTTTCGGCTAGACCGACGCGTTTTTCATTTAGGTAATAGCTGATCCGGGAATCCTGTGCGGCGTATTTCTGTATAATCTCTCTGCTCCGATCGGTAGATTCGTCGTCAACCAAAACCAATTCTATGTTTTTATACGTTTGATTTATACAGCTTTCTATAAGACGGTGGATGTACCGTTCGGCGTTGAAGAAAGTAACGCATATGCTTACTTTGGGGTTTGTGGAATTTTGACCTGCTCCGCCGTTCATGATCGTAAACTTTTTATGTAATCAGTAATTTTTGCAAAATCCATACCGTCCAGAGCCCGGAAATACTCCCGTTTGCCGCTTTCGTAATGGAAAGTGTCCGGAATCCCGAAACTCTTGAGGGGTAACAAGATTCCATTGGCCGCCATAAATTCGGCCACCAGGCCGCCTAAGCCGCCGGCCAGAGTATGCTCTTCCAGAGTGATTATTTTCTTGGCGTTTTTGAACCAGCCGAGCAAAAGCTCCTTGTTCAGCGGTTTCAGCCGGTAAATATCCACTACTCCGGCTTCTATGCCTTCCTTCTTAAGCTCTTCTGCAATTTTGACCGCCTCTCCGACCATAACGCCGGCAGCTACGATTAACGCATCTTCGCCCGGCCGGACCAATCTGGCGCCTTGCCTGAACTCCGGGTCGCCGGAGGACTCTGACGGCAGGAAGGGGCCGCGGTCAAACCAAATGCAGCTCGGCGCGCGGAGCTCGTAGGCCTGATGCAGAAGATGCGCCGCCATATTGAAGCTGGACGGGCTCCAAAGAGTGAGTCCCGGCACCGACCGCAGCAGCGACAAATTGTTGACCATATGATGGGTCGGACCGTCTTCGCCGTAGAAATAACCGGTGCCGGAAGCCAGAATGGTAACCGGTCTTTTCATCATCGCGATATCTATGTTTATCTGCTCAAAACAGCGCAGAGTGACGAAATTGGCGATGCCCACCACAAATACGTGCCGGCCGGTGAAAGCCAGGCCGGAAGCCACGCTCATCGCGTTTTGTTCCGCTATGCCCACGTTAAAAAACTGGCCGGGCAGCTCTTCCTCGAATTTTTTGAAAATCGCGGCGCCGTTGTCCGCCGAAAGCAAAATCGCCTTTTTGTCCCGTACGGAGATGTCGTACAGCTCGCCGAAAATGGCGTCGCGGATGTCGGTATAATCTTTCATTTTAAGTCAGTTCTTTGCGCAGATTTTCCAGCTCCTCGCCCTTAGGCATGGTGTGGTGGGCGCGCGGGGAATTCTGCATGGAGGAAAGCCCCCGGCCCTTCACCGTGTTGGATATGACCATTAAAGGTTTCACCCGCGCGGGGTCGCGTACTCCGTCCAATCCCCGGAAAATACTGTCGAAAGAATGGCCGTCCACCGTCCGCACTTCCCAGCCGAAAGCCCGCCACTTATCAGCCAGCGGCTCCAAGCGCGCGGTTTGCTCGGTAAAATCCTCCGAACCTATCTGATTGCGGTCCAGAATGACCACCAGATTATTGAGCTCCCGGTGGCCGGCAAACATAGCCGCTTCCCAAATGGAACCTTCCTGAGATTCCCCGTCGCCGATCATTACGAAAACCAGATTTTTTCTGCCGTCCAGTTTGTAGCCAAAAGCGATGCCCGCGCCCACTCCCAAGCCGTGTCCCAGGGAGCCCGTAACCAGTTCGCTGCCGGGCACGTGCATGTCCACGTGCTGGCCGAGCATGCTGCCGTCTTTGGAGAAATTCGCCAGTTCGGATTTCGGGAAAAAACCAAGGTTGGCCAAAAGCACGTACAGGGAATTGCCGCTGTGTCCCTTGCTCAAAACAAAGATGTCCCGGTCTTCCCATTTGGGATTATTGGGATCAAAGCGCAAAATGCCGCCGTAATACAGGGCCACTTCCACTTCCACCGCGGAAAAGGAGCCGCCCAGATGTCCCTTGCCTGCGCCTATAACCATCTCAAAAGTTTCCCGCCGGATTTGCCTGGCTTTGTCTTCCAGGAATTTAATATCCGGTTTGATTGCCGGCCGGTTTTCCGCTGCGATTGAAGGCATATCTCACGGAAACTTTATAGAATCGGCGGGTTAAAGTCAAAATAAATCAGGCCGGACTGCGCAAAATCGCAGTTAACCTCTCCACCATCCCGTCCATGTCCACCTGCGGCCGCCAGCCTAGAATTTTCTGGGATTCTTCCATCTCCGAGGTCAGGGTGAAGGCCTGGGCGGTGGAAGGAGCGTAGATAACTTTACCGCCGAGCTTGCCCGCCACTTTTTCCGCCAGGTCGCGCATGGAAATGCGGGCGGCGGAAAGGAAGAAGGGGTAATAGCCGGGAGCGGCTTTACCCGCGTAATCCAAAGCCGCAAGTATGCCTTCCGCCGCGTCGTCCACCCACACCCATTCCCGCTCGTGGCGGCCTTCGCCGTAGATTTCTATGGGCTTTCCGGCCAGAGCGGTCTTGATGAATTCGATGGGGGCATGAGGCAAAACCGTTCCCTGCCCCAGCACGTTTGCGGGCCGCACCGCCGCTATCTTAATCTCCGGCGCTTCCCGGAGATACTGCTGCATGGAGTACTCCGCCGCCGCCTTGCTGGCCGCGTAGCCGTGCTTGGGGTTGAAAAGCGAAGTCCGTTTCTGGTGCTCGCCTATTTTGTTTTCTCCGTGGACCACTATGGAGCTTGAGAAAATATAGTTCCGCGCGCCGGCGGCATAAGCGGCCGCGAGGATATTCAGGTTGCCCATAACGTTTACGGCGTATATGTCCCGTATGGAAGGCGATTCTTTCAGGGTGCCCAAAATCGCAGCCAGATTTATGACCGCGTCCGGCTTTGCCGCCGCCAGTTTGGAAGCAAAGGTCGCCGGGCGACCTATATCGTAATCGGCGTGCGAAAACGCAAATACTTCGTGCCTGCCCTGCGCCTTCTCCTGAAGCGCCCTGCCGATAAATCCCCCGCCGCCGAAAATGGCTATACGCATTAGGTTTTAAGTCCTTCTATCAATCTCTCCACCATCCCGTCCATGTCCACCTGCGGCCGCCAGCCTAGAATTTTCTGGGATTCTTCCATCTCCGAGGTCAGGGTGAAGGCCTGGGCGGTGGAAGGAGCGTAGATAACTTTACCGCCGAGCTTGCCCGCCACTTTTTCCGCCAGGTCGCGCATGGAAATGCGGGCGGCGGAAAGGAAGAAGGGGTAATAGCCGGGAGCGGCTTTACCCGCGTAATCCAAAGCCGCAAGTATGCCTTCCGCCGCGTCGTCCACCCACACCCATTCCCGCTCGTGGCGGCCTTCGCCGTAGATTTCTATGGGCTTTCCGGCCAGAGCGGTCTTGATGAATTCGATGGGGGCATGAGGCAAAACCGTTCCCTGCCCCAGCACGTTTGCGGGCCGCACCGCCGCTATCTTAATCTCCGGCGCTTCCCGGAGATACTGCTGCATGGAGTACTCCGCCGCCGCCTTGCTGGCCGCGTAGCCGTGCTTGGGGTTGAAGAGGGAAAATCTCTTCTGGTGCTCGCCTATTTTGTTTTCTCCGTGCACGGTCATGGAGCTGGTGAACACGTAGTTTTTGGCGCCGGAATCTTTGGCGGCCTGGAGAACGTTCAAATTGCCCATTACGTTTATTTCAAAGAGTTTGCTGATGGGCGGAGATTCTTTCACCCCGCCGAAAATGCCCGCCAGGTTTATGACCGCGTCCGGTTTTGCCGCCGCCAGTTCCGCGGCGAACGTTTCCGGCTTGCGCACATCATATTCCGGCAGGTCGAAAACCGCCGTTTCATGAATGCCTTTGGCTTTCGCTTCTATTGCCCGGCCAAGCATGCCCTTGCCGCCGAAAATCGCTATACGCATTGTTGTTAATATTTTACATTGTCATCCTGAGCCCTGCCTACGCAGGGAAGCGAAGGATCTTCTGTTTTGTTGCGGAAGATTCCTCGTTGGCACTCGGAATGACGAAGGGGTTAGAACTTGCCCCGCCCGATGGACACGTAATCCGCGCGGAGTTTTTTAGCGGCTTCCTTGGAAAACATATTGGCCGCATCAATCACAATCCTCTTTTTCATGCTCCGGAGAAGCTCTTTATAATCCGCCGCCCGGAAATCTTTTTTGCCCACTGCCACGACTACCGCATCCGCGCCTGCGAAGGCCTCCGCGAGCGAATCCACCTTATAGGGATTATCCTCCGCCAGCGGGTCGTAAAGCGCCGGCTCCGCGCCTTCTTTTTCAAGCTTGGCCATGAGGGGGGCGACGAGCGAACCGCGCATATTGGAAGTGAACGGCTTGTAGGTCGCGCCGAGGAAAGCTATTTTCTTCCCCCGGAAATTTTTGAACCGCGCCCGGAGTTCCCGCTCCATGAATTCGTTGTGCTCGTTGTTGACCGCGATAACTGCTTCCAAAAGAGGCAGGCGCTTTTTCAGTTTTTTGGCTTCCCGGATTAAAACCGTCAGGTCGCGCCCGACCGTGCCGGAAAAGCCCAGCCCGGGCAGAGTGTAGGCCTTGGGACCCACTCTTTTGTCGTGCCGCAGAATCTCCCCTATTTTTTCCAGATTGACGTTGAACGGCTCGCTGAATTTGGTGAGCTCGGAGACGAAGCTTACGGTCATGGCCGCGAAAATATTGGCGGCGTGCTTGGCCATCTCCGCCTCTTCCAAAGAAACCAAAAACTTAGGCGAGCTCACTTTGGCGAAAAGCGCGGCGACTTTCCGGACGGCTGGAGCTTCTCCGCCTAAAACGATATAGTCCGGTTCCGTGAACCGCTCCAAGGCATCTCCGAAGCGCAGGAATTCCGGGAAATACACGATTGCCGCGCCGCCGCTTTCTTTTTGCCACTTTCGGGCAGTGCCGATAGGCGTCTGCGAAGAAACGCAGACTATTTTGAAATTGCGGCTCTGGGCCACTTTCCGAAAGTGCTTGCTAATACCTGCCGTGTCCACGCCCTGCGGAGTAATATCCACATCCTGTGCGAAAAAACAGATTTCCGCCTGGTTTTTATTATCCGCGATGTTGTCCGAAAAAGTAAGCTGGCCGTTTTGGGCGTATTTGGCCAGGCCCTCCGCGATGCCCGGCTCAAAAACCGGCGGCTTGCCCTGTTTGTAGTTCCTGCAAATTTCCGGGCTGGATACCAGATTTACCTTATGCCCCAACCGGCATAGCCCGACGGCGTAGACCTCGGCCAGATGCCAGGAGCCGTAGACGGTTGTCTTGGCCATGCTCCTCAGGCCGTTTTGCCGCCCTCGTCCCGCGGCGAAAGGAGCGGATTCTTTATGGGCCACCACATCTTGAAGCGCGGGTCGTCAAAGCGGATGGATTCCTGCCGCGCCGGATCGTAATACTCCGATTGCTTGTAGCAAAACACCACTTTGTCCGTGAGCGCCAGATGCCCGTTGCCGAATTTGGGCGGCACCAATACCTGCCAATGGTTCTCATCCGTCAGCACGAAGGACTGCCACTGGCCGAACTGGGGCGAATCTTTATCGTAATTCAAAACCATGAAATAAAACCGGCCGTAGCCGCAGGAGATGAGCTTCCAGGCCTTGCTGTCGGTGTGCACTCCGCGCAGAACTCCGCGCGAGGAAGCGGACATGTCGTCGCACACGAAATCCACCTTGATGCTGTTTTGAGCGTAAAGCTCCTTGTTGTAGGTTTCCACGTAACTGCCCCGGAAATCCTCCGCAATGTCCGGTTTGATAAGCAAAACGCCGTCCAGCTTGGTTTTTTCCACTTGCATATGACTATTAAACACTTATTTATAAATTCGGTCTATATCCCGAAGATGCGCCGCAAAGTACTGCTTATGATTCCGGATAAAAGGATGCCGTGATTTCATGAGCTTTTCCATAAACCGGACGGGGTCTTTCTCCTCTATTTTATTTATTTCCGCCCAGACCTCGTGGCCGTGCAGGTAGCCCTGCATTTCCGGAAGGAAATCGTTTTTGTAAACGTCCCGCGCGGCGGCGCGGTGGGCCGCCATGCGGTCCTGCTTATTCAACGCATCGCCCACGTGGACATACATGCCGTTATTAAAGAGCACTTTCTGCCAGACAAAAGAGGAAAATATATCGTCCATCCGCTCCGCGAAGGGCCACATCAGGGCCAGAGGGAAAAGTTTTTCCCCAAGCACCGTGTTTTGCGTGTTGTAGGGCGACCATACGTTTTGCAGAACGTAGTTTTTCTCACGGATGGATGTGAGCGGCAAATGTTTCGGATAAACCAGCCGCGTGCGCCCGTCTATGTCCGGGTCGCCCAGGGATATCCCCTGCCACAGGCCGATTTTCTCCGCCGGCACCGGCTGCTTGGCCTGCCGGACTGCGGTCGCGTTCTGCCAGAGAAAGGGCAGTGGGAATCCGCGCGGATACATGGCGACCGGCCCGTTCGCGGTTTCCAAGTAATTGTGCCAGGGCGCGGGTTCGGCTTTTTTTACCGGCACGGCGATCTTGGTCGCGGGTTTCGTCAGAACCTCGTGCCACCGGTCAAAATAATCCGGCGGCGGAATATTGTCGTCATCAATAGTCAGTATGAAATCCGGTTTGAGCTCCAGGGCGCGCAGAAGCGCGGTATTCCGCCGCCTTTGGCTCCTCCAGCCGATTAAACGGCTGACGGCAAAGCGGTTCTGGTCTTTGGGCGAAAGGTGTTCCGCCGCGCACTTGAATTTTTTGGTATGGAACGGCTGGGAGGTGGTATCTCCGGCAACAATAAAAACCACCTCGGCAAACCTGCTTTTGGCCGCCAGCCGGTCAAAGGGCAGATACCCCTTTTCCCCGCTTATGGTCGTGGATACTACGGCTAGTTTCATATTTTTCCTTTTTGCTTCATGTCCGCCTCCATCCAATTGTAAAGCTTCCGGATGCCTTCCTCCAGGGAAGTGCGCGGCGTAAAATTAAATTCCTTTTCCGCCGGGGTGGGCGGCGGCACAACCCGCTCCGTGCCTTTCGGCGCATCCAGTTTGTATTTGCGCTTAAAAACTATGCCGGCGGCTTTTTCCACCGCGTCCACCAGCTGATTTATGGTGACTAATTCCAGGCTGCCGATCCGGACGGGGCTTGCAATATCGCTTTTCGCAAGCTTGCGGATGCCTTCCACCGCATCTTCCACATAAACGAAGGTGCGCTTCTGGGTGCCGTCGCCCCAAATCTCCAGGTCGTAGTTGCCGGAATGCTTGGCCAGAATCCCTTTGCGGCAAAGCGCCGCCGTGGCGCGCTCCCGGCCGGTGTCGTAGGCCTCGTGCGGACCGTAGACGTTTTGCAGGCGGCCGATGCGCGTCTCCAGCCCGAAATCTTCCCGGAAATATTTGCAAAGCTTTTCGCTGAAAAGCTTCTCCCAGATGTGTCCGTCCTCTATCGCGTCCGTCAGCGCCTTCCCTGCCTGGGGTACTTCGGCGGCGGCTACCGCGCCGGTGGAGGAATAAAAATATCTTTTAACTCCCTGTTCTTTGGCGGCGAGGAGTAAATGGGTGTTGATAAGGACGGAAAGCATCGTCCGGGCTTTCTGCTGTTCAATGAAATTCACCCCGCCTATTTCCGCCGCCAGGTTATACACCTCCTCCACGCCCTCCATCGCTTTCGCGCAATTTTCACGGAGGGAAAGATCCAGGGAAATATTTTCCGCGTCTTTGTGCGCCTGCCGCCAATTGTCTAAAGGGCTTTTGCCTACCGCGCGCACCTCCAAGCCGTCGTCCAAAAGACGGCGGACCATATATCCGCCGATGAGGCCGCTAGCTCCCGCCACCAGTATCTTCCCCATACGTCTGAATCAGGCCGTAGCTGTTTTTACGGCGTGCAGGTGTTCTTCCACCGCCGCAGTCAGGGCATGCAGCAAAACCGTGTGCACTTCCTGAATCCGGGCGGTGCTTTGCGAAGGCACGATAAATTCTATATCCGCCGCGCCTTTGGCCTTACCGCCGTTTTTGCCCAGAAAGGAAATGGTGGTCAAGCCCCGCTGCTTGGCGGTTTTCAGGGCCTCCATGATATTTTTGGAATTGCCGCTCGTGGAGATTCCCAGAAAAACGTCGCCGGTGCGGCCGTGCGCCTCCACCTGCCGCGCAAAAACCAAATCAAAATGGTAATCGTTGCTCCAGGCGGTCAAAATAGACGTGTCCACGTTCAAGGCAATGGCGGAATGCGCCATCCGTTCCATTTTGTCGTATTTGCCCACAAACTCCGCCGCCAGATGCTGGGCCTGCGCGGCGCTGCCGCCGTTGCCGGCTACCAGCAAACGGTTGCCGCCCTTAAGACAGGTGCAAAGCGTAGCCACGGCTTGCTCAAAGGGTAAAGAGAAAGTTTTTTCACTCAAAATCTTCTGCTGGAGGGCGATAGATTCTTCCAGGTGTTTGTCTATCATAACGTTCCACCAGATTAAAGTAATTCGGTCAAAACGTCAAACTTAAATTGCGCTGCTTTGCCATTCCGTTTCCAGATATTCCCGCAGGGCTTCCCGCCAGGAGCGGAGCTTAACGTCGGATTGCAGGACTTTGTTTTTCCAGCGCGGCGCATCCGTTTTAAAATCCGCCGCCGGAACTTTTTTTACCTCCGCTTCCGCCCTGCGGAGACGGATTATTTCCTCTATGAATTCGTAAGGCGAAGCCGGACCGGAGTTCACCGCGTGCCGGACACCGCTCGCATCCTGCCGCAAAAGCTCTTTCAGTCCGGCAACGAAATCCTTGGCGTAGGTGGGCGAGCCCTGCTGGTCGGAAACTCCGGAAAATTCTTTTTCGCCCCGGCGGAGAGCGGCGATTATCTTCGCGGCTGTTTTTTTATCTTTTTCCGGGCCGCCGCCGAAAATCCAGTCGGTGCGCACGATAAGATAATCCGGAGCCAGTTGCTGTACGGCGATTTCGCCCAGATATTTGGAATGGCCGTAGTGGTTAATGGGGTTCGGCCGGTCGTTTTTCGCATACGGCTCCGCTTTCCGGCCGTCAAAGACGCCGGAAGTGGATACGTAAACCAGCTTGAAGCCGAATTCTTTGGCGGCCAGGGCCAGATTATACGCGCCTACGGAATTCAAAAAATAAGCGCGCTCCGGTTCCCGTTCGGCGCGGTCTACGTCCGCTTCTCCCGCGAGATGCAGTACCGCTTCCGGCCGGTGCTTGCCGCAGGCCCGCCGGACCTCTTCCAGGTTCGTGACGTCCATCTCGCCGCGGCTAGGTTTAATGCCGAAATCGACATAGCCGCCGATGGCGCCCCCGGCGCCGGTGGTCAAAACTTTGGAGAGGTTTGTCATTTTGCGCGTCTGGCAAACCAGCTGGCGGCGGCTAAAAGCGAATCGAAAGTGCCGGCGTCAAACCAGGCGCCCGGCACCCGGCCGAAACTCATCCGTCCTTCCGCCACGTAAAGATTGTTTAAGTCGGTGATTTCCAGTTCGCCCCTGGCTGATGGCGCGAGCGTCTTTATTTTTTCAAAAACATCCGGGCCGTACAGATAAAGGCCTACGACGGCGTATCGGGACTTGGGGTGCTCGGGTTTTTCCTCAATGCCCGTTATTTTATCATCCCGCACTTCCGCGATGCCGAAGCGGTGCGGGTCTTGTACTTCCCGGAGGAATACTTTGGCGCCTTCTTCCGTATCCCTGAACCGGCGGATTTCCGCAGAAAAATCGTCCGTAAACAAATTATCGCCCAGGATTACGGCGGTCTTGCCGCCCTCCGCAAATTCTTCCGCCAGGCGCAAAGCGTCGGCGATGCCGCCCGCGCCGTTCTGCCGGGCGTAAGATATTTTCACGCCGTAATTTTCCCCCGTACCCAGAAATTTCCGGAACTGGGGCGCATGCTCCCGGCCCGAAACAATCAGGATTTCCTCAATGCCCCCCTGCCGGAGGGTGGCCAGGGGATATAAAATCATCGGCCGGTCATAGACGGGCAATAAATGCTTATTGGTAACGCGCGTTAGCGGACGGAGGCGGGTGCCGAATCCGCCCGCGAGTATTATGCCTTTTATTTTGCCTTTGCTTTTTTTCTTCGTTTTCATTTTTTGGACGCGGCTTGGCGCGGCAAGCGATGCCCTTTCCAAAGCTCGATGTGCGGATTGAAAACGCCGGTTTTCCGCCGCACGTTTTCCACCCATTTCTTGCTCTTTATATACCAGCTGATGGTTTCCCGGAAAGCCCGGGGGAACTTGTATTTCGGCCGCCAGCCGAGTTCCCGCCGGATTTTAGAGGCATCTATGGCGTAGCGCCGGTCGTGTCCGGGCCGGTCCGCCACAAATTCTATCCAGGACTTGTCGCGGCCGAATTGCTTCAAGATCAAAGTGGCTATTTGAAGATTGCTCATTTCGTTGTCCGCGCCGATATTGTAGACCTCGCCCGGCTTCCCCCGGAAAAGACAAAGGCGCAGGGCTTCCGCATGGTCCAGTACGTATATCCAGTCGCGGACATTTTTACCGTCGCCGTAAAGCGGCAATTTTTTGTTTTCCAGCAGGCGCAAAATGAAAAACGGTATGAGCTTTTCCGGATACTGGTAGGGGCCGTAGTTATTGGAGCAGTGGGTCACCACGACCGGCGTGCGGAAAGTGTTCCAGTAGGCGCGGCAGAGGAAATCGCCGTCCGCCTTGGTGGCGGAATAGGGCATGTTCGGCGCATAAGCCGTATCTTCCTTGAATTTTTTCTTGGAATTCAGCGCCAAGCTGCCGTAGACCTCGTCGGTGGAAACCTGCACGTAATTTTTAATGTGCGGATTGGCCCGGACCGCCTCCAGGATATTGAACACGCCGACCACGTTGGTATCTATAAGTTCAATGGAGCACATGTGGATGCTCCGGTCCACGTGGGTTTCCGCCGCGAAATTAATTACGTAATCCGGCTTGAATTTGCGGAAGGCCCGGTTCACTTCCGCCGCCTTGGCGATGTCGCCCCGCACAAAACCGTAGCGTTTGCTCTGAGCCAGATCCCGCAGGTTATCCAGATTGCCCGCATGGGTTATTTTGTCGAAATTCAAAATGACCGCATCTTTCTCGCGGCCGAGAACGTATCTTATGAAATTGGAGCCGATGAATCCGGCTCCCCCGCAGACCAGGATTTTCATCTTCAAAACCGGTTTCCGGTTGCAGTTATAATCTACCGGAGAGAACCCAAAGCCGCAAGAATGCCCCTGGCGTCCGCCGCGAAGGTGTAGGCCTGCACGATTTCAAAAGATTTACGTCCGAATTCCAGGCATTTGCCCGGATCGGCAATCAGTTTCCGAAGTTCGCGGGCCAGTTCCGCCGTGTCGCCCGCTTTGAAAACGTAGCCGTTCACGCCGGGATGCACCAGGTCCGACCCGCAGCCCACCAAGTCGGAAACTATGACCGGCATCTTAAAGCACATGGCAATGTTCACGACTAAACCCCAGGTTTCCCCCGACTCCGAAGGCAGGACCAGGATATCGGAGGCCGCATACCACCGGGGCAGTTCGGTTAAATTCTGGAAGCCGGGCAGATGCACGCCTTTTATATTTTGTGCCTCTATGTATTTCTCCATCTCCGGACGGAGCGGGCCGTCCCCCACAAGCACCAGCGCCGCGGAATCGTGCCCCAGTCCGGCGTAGGCCCGGAGGAGGTCCAGCGGCCGCTTTTTGTCCACGAATTTGCCGGCAAAAAGAATTACGGCTTTGTCTTCCGGCAAGCCGAATTCTTTCCTAAGCTCGGCCCGGCGCGGCAGATACTTCTCTGCCTCCGCGATATAGCGCTCGTTTTCGTCGGCGTAGGGACAGAAGAAAAGTTTTCCGTCCGGTACGCCGAATTCCTCTTTATAGAATCTCTTGTTTTCCTCGCCGATATAAAGAAAAGCGCGGATAAGCTTGAAAAGCGGCCATAAAATAATTTTTTTGATTTTCCGCTTCAGGGGATTTTTTAACTTCTCCTGGTTCTCCGGGGTTTCCGCCCGGAGTATAAGCGGGGTGCCGGATAAAATAGCGGCGGCGAAGGCCAGCCAGTTGGTGAACGCGTTCCAGCCGAAAACCGCCAGGGCGTCGTAACGGCCGGTCCATACCTCTTTAATGATGCCGGGATTTATCTGCCCCCAAAATTCGCTGGAAGGCCGCGGCGAAAAGTTCCGCAGGAATTTGTACCGGTAACCCGTGAGAATCGGCGTGTCCCACTGGATGGCCCGGCCGAATTCCTTGTCAAAGACCGGCTTGCGGGCGGCGGCTTCCCAATTCATAAAAACGGTCACGTCCGCGCCTGCCGCAACCAGGGCGCGGAAAAGCGGCGCCTGGTGCTGGATGGGATGGGAAGTAAGAAAAGCGATGCGGGGCATGGACTCTATTTTATGCCGGAGGCGAGCGTCTGGAGCAAGAGAGCCGTGCGGCGTTCAAAAGCGTCGGCGCCGAAGGCTTGGAGCGCACGCTCCCGGACCGCCCGCGGGTCGGCCAGCTGCGGCGGCAGGCGTTTTTGGAGACAAAGCCGGATGGAGGCCGCAAGCGCTGCGGAGTCCTCCGGGTCGATTAGCACTCCCAACTTTCCGTTCTGGAGAGCGTCGGAGGAGCCGTCTTTATTGCCGGCCACGACCGGCACTCCGCAGGCCAGCGCCTCCAGAAACACTATGCCGAATCCCTCGCCGGTGGAGGGCATCGCGAAAACGTCCGCAGCGTTGTAGGCCGCGGCCAGATTTTCCTTATCCAACCGCCCCGGCAGGATTAAATAACTTTCCATGCCCAATTTGGCCGCTTCTTCCTTTATCCGCGGCAGATCGCTCCCATCCCCCGCCAGCACGTAGCGCGCCTCGGGCATATCCCGGACCAACTCCGGCAGAATTTTCAGTATTCTGTCGTAACCTTTATATCGTTCCCGCGCATCCAAGCGCGCCACCGTGAGGATTATTTTTTTGCCGCTCCAACCGAATTTCGCCTTGGCCGCCTCTTTATCCTGAATGACGAACTCCGCGCCATCCACCGTATCCGGCAGGATGAAAACGCGGCCCCGGAGCCACGGACACTGCGCCTCCAGGCGGCCGGCGGTGAAATTGGAAACGGCGGAAACCGCGGCCGCGCGACGCAGCATCATTTTTGGAAACCGGCTCAAATGCCACGCTTCTATGCCGTGGGTGAAAACCGCATACCGGAATCCGAACCAGGACAAAAACCAGCCTACCGGGGCGAAATTTACGTGTCCGCACCAGATAAAATCCGGTTTTCCCCGGAAAGCGGTCCGGCAGGCCGCGGCGAAATACCCGGGCGCGGAAAACTTTTCCCGGATAAGCATTTCTATTTCCGCGCCGGCTTTGCGGGCTGCCGCCGCCAGGTCGGCGTTGAACCGCTGAATCCCGCCAGTGCGCTGCGGATCAGAGGCTAAGAACAATATTTTCATCCCTCACATAACTTGCCCCCGCCAAGCGGAGCCTGATTGTTCTCAAATCTTGTGCGGTCGTGAGGGCCAATGTCTAAACACTCTTCGGTTCGGGCAGCGGACAGATCATACAAGGGCAAGTTATGTGAGGGATTCATGACTGTCTAGTGCGCGGGAATCGCCGCGGCCGCATCCGGCCAAAGCGCGAGTATCTCCTCCTCCATCTTCAGCAAATCGGCGCGGTCGCCGGCGGACTGGTAAAGCGCGGCCAGGCCAAACATGGGCTGGGGCAGGTCCGGCGCTATGTCGTGGGCTTTGGTCAAAGTCGCCACCGCGTCCTGGTAGTCCGCGCTCTGATGGAAATTCTGCCAGAGCATGGTCCGGAGCTGGCCGCGGATCAAAAGATGGCGGATGTCGTCGGTCCAAAGATACGGAATGATGAAATTCGTTATGGCGTGTGCGTCCGGACTGTCGGTCTTGAGCTGGTCCACTACGCTGATGACATCGGAGGAAAGAAACTTGGGCGCTTCTTCGTCGCCGACCGGCGATTTGAAATCCAGCACCTGCCGGAAGAGGTCTTCCAGCTGGGGTTCGGTAGTCACCTGGTATTTGGCGCTTTCCACGTCAATGTATTTGGCGGCCTTGGCGTAAGGCAGCATCGTGCCGTAATAAGCGCCTATCAAAATAAAAATTATTGCGACGATGGAGGCGCCGTAAAGCGGAACGCCCGGGCGCAGCTCGGCCTCCGGCGCGGGCGGCAGGGTAAAGAACAAAACCAGGGCGAAGTAAGCGAAAAGTCCGAGATATATGGTCAGCACGTCAAAAAGAACCAGTCCTTGCACGAGGTAGGCTACCGGCATGGCCAAAAGCAGGCCTTTGACAAGCGGCCCGGCCCAGGGCGGCGCATCTTCCAGATGCCGCAGGGATTTTTTAAAGATGAGCCAGGCGGCGGCGGCGAACATGGACAAGTATGCGAAGAGTCCCAGTACGCCGGTTTCGTCCAGGTAATCGAAAATCACGCTGTGGGCGCGGTCAAACCACGCGCCGAAACCCTGGGCGGGGATGAAGTAGCGCGGGTCAAAGTAACGGTCAAAGGTCCAGATGAAATTTTCCGGCCCGTAGCCCAAAAGCGGCCGGTGCTCCCAGGCGCGCCAGGCGATGCCCCACATAATCTGCCGGGTGGAAAATGTCCCGTTGGCGCCCGAGCCCAGAGCTTCCGCCAGGGAGATGTTAAAGAGGCGCGAGCCGGGCAGGCGCTGGACGAAAGACGTGTTGTGGAAAGCGACCAGAAGCAGGAGCACGAGAAGTATGGCGCCCAGAACCGGCAGGATTTTTTTCCGCCAGGCGCGGTGGGCAAAACCCAGATACAAAGTTCCCGCCACAGCTCCGGCCACAAGCCCTACGAAAGCGCCGCGCGTGCCGGCGGCGTAAAACACCACCAGAAAAATAACCGCGCTGACCGCCAGAATCCAGCGCCAGGCGCGCTTCTTCAGATAAAGCACCCCCAGCACGGCGGCGTCAAAGAAAACGAACAGCAAATAAGCGGCGACGTAGGCGGGATTGCCGATGGTGCCCTGGAAGCGGTAGGAAGGGTCGGCGAAAGACGGACCGACGAAGGATTTGAAGGTTTGGAACCACGTGCCGCCGGTGCCGGCCAGCTGCTGCGTGGTCGTGCCGTTTTGCATCACTGTGGTCCAGTCCGCATCAATGTACTTCAAGCCTGCCGCCACTCCGTAGAGAACCACAAGCATGGCGGCGGCGAGCACGAAAGTCAGATACTTCCGCCAATCCCGGACTTCCCGGAAGAGCGCGGCCAGAAGCAGGGCGTAAACGTAGAGGTGGAGAATCTGCCAGCCGCCTTCGCCGCGCTCAAAGTTGGACCAGAAGGAAAAATGAGGCCGTACGCTGAAAGCGCAGGCCAGCAGGAACATCGCGGCGAAAGCAGTCATCGCCCAGAAGAGCGGGTTCCGGAGCATCTGTTTCAGGCGCGCCCAGTAGAGGCGCGCGTCCCGGTCGAGCATTAAGCCGAGCAAGAAGAAGACCAGGGCAAGCTCCACCGCCAGATGGAAGTAGGTGTACTTGCCGACGATGAAGGGGAAGAGCGTGGCCGGGCTTACGATAACCACGGTAAAAACCGCGGCGTGCAGGAAAAACTTGGAAAGCTTGAAGAACAAGTGAGTAGTGAGTGGTTTGTAGTGAATAGATAATTACGCCAACTTGCGGATTAATGCGTTAAGCATTTTCATAACTTCATCTAACAGTGTATCTATTCTATCAAAATTCAGCTGTTTTCCAAACGGCAGGCGTTTGGTGATGATAATCTGGGTTTCCAGTTCCGCGCCAGAACCGAAGGCATCGCACGTAAATTTGCGGAAATCCTTCCTGGAATTTCTCCGGCTGCCTTCCGCAATGTTGGATGCTATGGAAACCGCGGACCGGCGCATTTGCGAAGTTAAACCGTAAATCTCTTCCTTGGGAAATTTATCCGTCATTGCGTAAACCGCTTCTGCTAAAAGTACAGCCTTTTGCCAGACATGCAAGTCGCGATAAGAATTCGGGGCGGCGTTCATAAGCACAGTATTTCACGCTTGCCGCCGAATTCAATTTCAAACACCTGTGCATACTACTCACTACGCACTACAAACTACCAACTGTAGAGTATGCCCTAACGGGCATACTCTACAGCGCGCATTTCCCGGATGACGTTCACTTTGATTTCACCCGGATACTTGAGCTCGCTCTGGATGCGGTTCGCGATTTCCCGGGCCATTTCCAGCGCCCGGAAATCGTCCACTTTTTCCGGAACGACGAAGACCCGGAGTTCGCGGCCGGCGGAAATGGCGTAGGACTGCTTCACCCCCGGGAAATCGTTCGCGATTTTTTCCAGGTCCTGCAGGCGCTTGATGTAGTTTTCCATGGTGCCGCGGCGCGCTCCCGGCCGGGCGGCGGACAGGACGTCCGCGGCCGTCACGATGTAGGCTTCCGGCGAGGCGTACGGGTAATCGTCGTGGTGGGATTTCATCGCGTCAATCACTTTTTCGTCTATGCCGTATTTCTTGAGGAGCTTCATGCCCAAGTCCACATGCGTGCCTTCCACTTCGTGGTCTATCGCTTTACCGATGTCGTGAACCAGGGCGCCTTTCTTCGCGATATTTACATTCAGGCCCAGCTCCGCGGCCATCATCCCGGCTACGTGCGCCATTTCCACCGAATGAGTGAGAACGTTCTGGCCGAAGCTCGTGCGGAAATGCAGCCGCCCCAGGAACTGGATGATCTCCTTCGGCAGGTCGTAAACCCCCACTTCCGCCACCGCCGCCTCGCCGATTTCCATGGTGCGCTTGTTTATTTCTTCCTTGGCTTCTTCCACCGCCTCTTCAATCTTCGCCGGCTGGATGCGCCCGTCCTGGACCAGTTTCTCCAGGGCAATGCGGGCGATCTCGCGGCGGAAAGGGTCGAAAGAAGAAATGACGATGGCGCCCGGCGCCTCGTCAATCACGAATTCCACGCCGGTCGCCCGCTCCAGAGCGCGGATGTTCCGGCCTTCCCGGCCGATAATTTTGCCCTTGATATCCTCGTCCGGCAGATGGAAAACGGTGGTGGTAAGTTCCGCCACGTGCGAGCGGGCGAAACGCTGCAGGGCGGTTGTAATCACCGCTCCGGCGCGCTTTTCCACTTCGTCCCGCCGTTCCTGTTCAAAAAACTGCAGGCTTTTGGCGAGTTCTTCGCCGTGCCGTACTTTGATTTCCTCCAAAAGCGCGGCTTTGGCTTCTTCGGCGGAAAGGCCGGTTATTTTCCGGAGCTCCGCTTCCGCCTGGTCGCGCAGCGCGCTCGCTTCCGCCTCCTTCTTTTTCAGATTCTCTTCTTCCCGTTCCAGCTCTTTTTCCTCCTCCGACAGTTTTTCCAGGCGCTTGTCCACGATTCCCTCCCGCTCTATCAGGCGGTTTTCCAGGGCAACCAGCTGGTTCTTTCTTTCCTTCTCCTCGTTTTTCGTTTCCGCCAAAACGCCGGCCGCTTTTTCTTTGGCCTCCAGGATAATCTCTTTGGCTTTGGTTTCCGCTTCCTTAGACCGGCGTTCCGCGAGTTCTTCGAGCGAACCGAGCTTCCGCGTCGCGTAGAACCTCCGCAGCAGGTAACCCGCAGCCCCGCCCAAAACTAGCGCCGTGAGCGCGATAATGTAGTTCATTTGTGCGCATCCCTAAATTCTCCATTTTTTGAATTCTTTATGAATAAAAATTGATGACTTTTTTTATTTGAGCTCCTTGCGGAGCCAGCCAACTCATTATGCGCGGATTGGAAATATAAGTAAAGAGCTCAAAACTTGCGCCTACTAAAAATTTGTGCTATAATATTATATAGGAGGTGGAAATTGACCACAAACTTTTTGGATGCCCAAGTTCTGGATTTAATCCAGCACTATTGCGGGTACACGTTCTTCGATGCTATGGCGCTCTTCCGGGACGGGCGGGCTCGGGATCCGAAGTGGCAGGACCGAGCGGGAGGCTATTTCTGTCTCACTACCGACGACGGCACTCTCTTGCTGCTTTGCCCATTCGGGAACATTCCTCTGGGAAAGTTTGCGAAATATGCTGCTCTTTCGCAAGAAAAGGCGCAGCGACTCGCTGCTCATCCAGAGCACGCGAGTTCCTGGCAAAGCCGCAGTGAAAACGACGCGGACTTGCGGTTCGGCGGAGCCATCCGGGCAAATGGCTATATCTACTCTTTCTCCGGCTTGCCGGAACTGGGTGATGAAGCGGTCATGCTCGTCACGGCGCTTTTGACTGGTGCCTCAGAGAACGAGCGAAGTCAGCGCGCTATCGAGGACATCGCTGAGATGAGCCGCAATCCTTTCTTCGCGCCGTTGCGCCAAGAAGCCGCTCGACGGCAGATGAACACCGCGTTTCATCAGGATGAATGAAGTACCGAGGAGCAGCCCCGCGCTGCTCCTCGAACTCGTTTTTACGCATCCTGGATTCCCGCTTCCGCGGGGATGACAAAAGAAAAGAATTTTCAGACAGAAGATTCTTCGCTACGCTCAGAACGACAATCGGGTTATAATTTTGCTACATGAAACGCACTGTAATTCTGGCCATTCTGGACGGCTGGGGCATCGGCCGGGACGATGAATCCAATCCGATTCATATGGTAAACCCCCCGGTCTTGGGCGGGCTGGGGCAGGATTATCCACTGACTTCCCTCCAGGCCTCCGGCATCGCGGTGGGGCTCCCCTGGGGCGAAGTCGGCAATTCCGAAGTCGGCCACCTCACCTTGGGCGCCGGCAAAGTTTTATACCAGTATTATCCGAAAATCACGCTCGCCATCCGGGACGGCAGTTTTTTTGAAAACCCGGCTCTGAAGCAGGCCTTCGCCCACGCCAAGAAAAATAATTCTTACGTGAACATCGCCGGACTTTTGACCAAAGGCAACGTCCACGCCGCCCTGGAACACCTGGAGGCGCTCATTAAGATGGCGGAAAAAGAAGGCGCGAATTACCGCCTGCATCTTTTTACCGACGGCAAGGATATGCCGCCGAAAACCCTGGAGGGAATGCTGAAGTCCCTGCCGCCGGATAAAATCGCCACGCTCGCCGGCCGCTATTACGCGATGGACCGCGAGGGCAACTGGAATCTGACCGAGGAGGCCTATAAGCTTTTGACGCAAAACGGCCCCCCGGCGCCGGACCTGCACGCAGTCATCGCCGCGAGCGCGGCCAAGGGCCTCACCGAGGAGTTCCTGCCGCCCACGCGGCTTCAGGCGAACGGCGCCGTGGGCGAGAACGACGCTTTGATATTCTTCAACTACCGCGAGGACTCCATCCGGCAGATTGCGGAAGCGTTTCTGGACAAGGATTTTGACAAATTTCCCCGCAAAAACTTCCCGAACCTGCTCATCGTGACCATGACCCATTATAAAGAGAGTTTCGGCGCGCCGGTGGCTTTCGCCGCCGATGTAGTCAAAGAGCCGCTCGGCAAAGTCCTCTCGGACCGCGGCCTGGTTCAGCTGCGCCTGGCGGAAACCTACAAGTACGCCCACGTCACTTATTTCTTCAACGGATATATAGAGGACAAATTTCCGAACGAGTACCGCGTCCTCATACCTTCGGAACCCATCCCCCACCCCGACGAGCATCCCCAGATGATGGCCGCGGCGGTAACCGACCGGCTGACTGCGGCTCTGGAAGAGCGCGCCTACGATTTCATTCTGGTGAACTACGCGAACGTCGACACGATAGCCCACAGCGGCAATTACCAGGCGACGGAGGAGGCGGTGCGCACGGTGGATGCACAAATCGGCCGCGTCCTCAAAGCCGCGGAGGCGACGGACGCGGTTTTAATCATCACTTCCGACCACGGCCACGGCGAGGAGCTCCTGAATCCCATGACCGGCCAGGTGGAAACCCAGCACCAGCCGAATCCGGTGCCGTTTTATCTCGTGGCCAAAGAATACAAGGGCCGCAAGTTCGCCAACTCCGGAAACTTGCGCCAGGAAACCCTGGGCATCCTCTCCGACGTGGCGCCGACCATTTTGGAAATAATGAATCTGCCTAAGCCCGCGGATATGAGCGGCGAGAGCTTGCTTAGAAATCTTCTTTAGCTGACAGGCCGGTCATTCCAAGCGTTAGCGAGGAATCTCTGTCTGTATTTTAGATTCAGAGGTTCTTCACTTCGTTCAGAATGACGGAGTGGGTTATAATCTTTTTATATGCGTTTGCTGGCGAAGATTGTGGTCGCCGTTCTCGGAAATTTGGCCGGCCTGCTTTTGGCGGCGAGGTTCGTCTCCGGTTTTGCCCTCGCCGGCACCTGGCTGAACATTCTCCTCTTGGCGGTGGCGCTCACCTTGCTGAACGCCCTTCTCCGGCCGATTCTCCGCCTGCTCCTCGGTCCGCTCATAATTTTAACCCTCGGCCTCGGCTCAATTTTGGTGAATATCGCGGTCCTCGCTTTGCTTGCCTTTTTGGCGCCGACGCTTATAATTCAGGGCGTCGCGCCGCTCGTGGGGGGAACACTCATCCTCGCGGCGGCCAATTTCTTAATTCATCTTCTGACCGGCATATAATAAATCTATGTTGCTCATACCCGTCGCGCAGATAATCCTTTCGGTTGTAATCATCGCGCTCATACTTCTCCAGGAGCGCTCGGCGGGCATGTCCGGCCTCTTCGGCGGCGGCGAAGGCGGCGGAGTGTATCAGACCCGGCGCGGCCTGGAAAAAATAGTTTTTTACGCGACTATCGTCTGCGCGATTGCTTTCGCGGCTCTGGCGGTCTGGCAGCTTTTCCTGAAGCACTAAACTGAAGTCAATGTCCTGGCTAGCTTATTTTTACCGCACGCTCACCTGGCGCGAGCGCGTGGCGGCCGCGGCGGCGGTCTTGCTTCTGATTTTGGGCGTGTTCGGCCTCGGCATCGCTTTTTATCTGGACCATACCTCTGCGGTTGCCACCGCCGGCGGAGTCTACCGCGAAGGCATGGTCGGCCAGCCGGCTTACGTGAATCCGGTCATCGCGGAATCCTCTGCCGACAAGAGCCTGACCCGGCTTCTTTTCGCCAGCCTGCCGGACCTGGCCGACCACATCGAATCCAGCGCCGATGGACTCACCTACAAAGTACATCTCAAAGAAGGCCTGCTCTGGTCGGACGGCGAGGAGCTGACCTCCGACTACGTTATTTTCACCGTGGACCAAATAAAGAATCCGGACACCGCCTCGCCGCTCGCCCCCGCCTGGCAGGGCGTGGAGGCGAACCGCGTCTCCCAGCTGGAAGTGGATTTTACCCTGCCCCAGCCCTACGCGTTTTTCGGCGACACGCTGGCGGCCCTGCGCATATTGCCCAAGCATCTTTACGCGGAAATCCCGCCGGCCAACTGGAAACTCTCCGACTACAACACCCGGCCGGTCGGCAGCGGCCCCTACGTTTTCGTTTCCCGCAACGTGGAACCGGACGGCTTCATCACCGTCTACCGGCTGCGCGCGAATCCGAATTACGCTCCCGGCAAACCTTATTTGGGGGAAATTGACCTGATGTTTTACCGCAATCAGGACGACCTCACGGCGGCATTCAATTCCGGCAGCGTAGACGGATTTTTCAGCACCGCTCCGGAGGATGACCTGGCCGGGGTAAAACGGCCCTATCATTCCATCCTGATGCCGTCGCCGACCTACTATGCCGTTTTCTGGAACCAAAGCGCGAATTCGGCCTTGTCCGCTCCCGAAGTGCGCCAGGCTTTGGCGCTCGCGGTGGACCGGCAGGCGCTCACGGCGGACGTCCTCGGCGCTTACGGCGCTCCGGCCACCGATCCTTTCTCGCCGGTGTTTTTGCCGCCGCTTGCGGCCTCTTCCTCGCCCGCGGCGGCGGAAGCGCTTCTCCAAAAATCCGGCTGGCAGGCGGGTTCGGACGGGATTTTAGCCAAAGCGTCCGGTAAAACCACCGTCCGCCTCAGCTTTGCCCTGACCGTGCCGGACGTGCCGTTTCTCATGAAAACCGCCGGAGACCTGGCGGCGGATTGGCAGGCCATCGGCGCGGAAGTGCAGGTCCAAAAAATGCCTCTGGAAAGCATCCTGGCCGGACCCGTCAAGAACCGGACCTACGAAGCGATTCTCTTCGGCAACACTTTGACCCGGAGCGGCGACGCTTACGCTTTCTGGCACTCCAGCGAGCGGATCTATCCGGGATTTAATCTGGCGCTTTACCAGAATCCGCAAGCCGACCGGCTGATAGAGGCCATCCGCGCGGAAAACGACCCGTCCCGGCGACTCGACGAAATGGATCAGCTGCGGCAGGTAATCGCGGGCGACTACCCGGCGCTTTTCCTCTTCGCGCCGGAATCCGTCTATGCCGTGGACCGCAACGTCCAGGGCATTTCTCCGGCGCTAATCACCGACGCTGCGGACCGGTTTCAGAACGTGGGAACCTGGTACACGGAAACCCGCCGGGTTTTCCGCTAAGAAGAAGAGTCTGGTTGACTTTTTCAATTTACCTGGTAAAATGAGCATCAAGGTTTGCTTCTCCTTTCTTTTCGCTATATTTAACCTTTAACCAAACACCCAGCTGGCAGATTTACCTGCCCCGAGCGGGCACGTAGCCGAGGTGGCGGAACTGGCAGACGCACTGGCTTCAGGAGCCAGCGGTCGCAAGACCATAGGAGTTCGAATCTCCTCCTCGGCACACAATACAAGTTTGCAGCGCGCAGTGAGTAGTGAGTGATGCGCGCCGCAAACAAAAATAACCACTCACTACAAACCACCAACTATTTACTATTGCGATGGTTCGCACCAGAACTTACATAGCTCCTTCCGCGCAGAGAGCGCACGGAGCCGAAGGCGCGCCGCATCGGGGCAAGTTCGTACCCGCCCGGCGGCCCGCCCCTAAAATCAAGAGCGCCCAGCCCAAGGCGGACGAGCTCAAATTCGTGCCGCTCGGCGGCATGGAGGAAATCGGCCGGAACTGTTCGTACTTTGAATACAAAGACGAAATTATAGTAGTGGACGTCGGCATCCAGTTCCCTGAGGAGGGAACGCCGGGCATTGATTTCATCATCCCGAATGTCGCTTCCCTGGAGCCGAAAAAGAAAAACATCCGCGGCATAATCCTCACCCACGGCCACTACGACCACATCGCCGCGATTCACTACGTCATAGAGAAGCTCGGCAATCCGATAATTTACACTGCGCCCTTCACCAAGGCGATAGTGGAAAAACGGCACGAAGAATTCCCGAATGCGCCCAAACTCCGCTTTCAGGTGGTGAAGGAAGGCGACAAAGTCCGGCTTTCGGAGCATTTCTCCGCGGAATTCATGAGCATTGAACATACCATCCCCGAGGCGCTGGCTTTCGTCCTGGACACGCCCGCCGGCAAGATGGTTTCCTTCGGCGATTTCCGCCTGGACATGAACAAGGACGGCGAGCCGCAAAAACTGGACGTCTTTGAAAAGCTCGGCCGGATGGACATCCACACCGCGTTCATGGATTCCACGAATGCGGATTACGCCGGCTTCTCCACTTCGGAGAAAGTGGTGCAGGAAAATATTGAAGAGCTCATCAAGGAAGCCGAGGGCCGCATCATTATTGCGACTTTCGCCTCCATGGTGGACCGCCTCATTGAGATAATAGATATCGCCGCCAAACTCGGCAAAAAAGTCGCGGTTAACGGGCGTTCCATGATAGCCAATCTGGATATCGCCAAGCACCTGGGCTACCTGAAGGGCCGGACCGACCATGTCGTGCCGCTGGAAGATGTGAGCAAGCACAAAGACGACAAGGTGGTAATCCTCACGACCGGCAGCCAAGGCGAACAGAATGCCGGATTGATGCGCATTTCCCGCGGCGAGCACCGGATAATCACCCTCAAGGCAACCGATACCGTGATTTTCTCCTCCTCGGTCATCCCGGGAAACGAACGGAGCATCCAAACCCTGCAGGACAACATCGCCCGCCAGGTGGACGAGGTTTTGAACTCCAAGCTGCTGGACCTGCACGCCTCCGGCCACGCTTACGGCGGGGATCTGGAGCTCGTAATATCGCTCGTCAAGCCGAAATTCGTGGTGCCCATCCACGGCTATTACTTCAAGCGCAAGGCATACAAAAAAATAGCCAAAACCGCCGGCATGGACCCGAAAAAAGTAATCCTGATGGACAACGGCCAGATAGCGGTTATCCGCAAAGATGAATTTCTCGTCACCGAAGGAACGGTGCCGGCTTCCTATGTGATGGTGGACGGCTTAGGCGTAGGCGATGTGGAAGAGGTGGTCCTGCGCGACCGCCTGAACCTCGCTCAGGAAGGCATGGTAGTCATCATTGTTTCCGTGGACGCAAACGGCAAACTGCACAAAAATCCGGATATAATCTCCCGCGGGTTCATTTATCTCAAGGAACACGCGCCCATTCTGGAGGAAATCCGCAAACGCATAAGGAATATCCTCGGCCGCTTGCCGGCCGGCCAGGAAGTGGACCCGGATTACATGAAGGGCATACTCCGCGACCAAATCGGCCAGTTCCTGTACAATAAAACCAAACGTCGCCCGATGATTCTGCCCGTAGTCATCAGGATATAGGCATTGTCATTCTGGGCTCCGCGAAGCCTGCCTGCCGGCAGGCAGGAATCTTCTTCCATATACATGCCTAAGCCGGTTCTAGTATCAGGAATACAACCCACCGGGAAACTGCACCTCGGCAACTACCTGGGCGCTCTTAAAAATTTCGTGGAACTGCAGAGTTCCGGGAAATATAAATGCTTCTTTTTCGTGGCCGACCTGCATGCTCTGACCGAAAACCCGGAGGCGACAAATCTCCAAGAAAACATACTGGGTCTCGCCGCGGATTTTATGGCCGTCGGACTGGATCCTGAAAAATCTGTTATTTTCCAGCAATCCCGTCTCGCAGTGCCTACCGAACTAGCGTGGATATTAAATACAATCACACCGATGGGAGAATTGAGCCGCATGACTCAATTCAAAGATAAGTCTCGAAATGCGGTTGTTAAAAATGTAGTTAACGACAAAGTTGGCCAAATCCTCCAAGTTGAAATTCAAGATGCTAACGTGGGTCTTTTTGACTATCCAGTCCTCATGGCTGCGGACATTGTCCTTTATGATGCGGCGTTCGTGCCGGTGGGCGACGACCAGCGCCAGCATCTGGAACTGACCCGGACGCTCGTCCGAAAATTCAATCAGCGCTTCGGCGAAACCTTCAAAGAACCGAAGGAGCTTTTGACCAAAGCCGCGCGGGTAATGTCCCTCAAAGACCCCGCCAAGAAAATGTCCAAGTCCGACCCGTCCGGATGCATCTTTCTGGACGACTCGCCGGATACAATCAAAGAAAAAATAAAGCGCGCGGTGACTGATTCGGGCTCCAACATTTTTTACGACCCGCAGAACAAGCCCGCGCTTTCCAACATGATTGGCATCTGGTCTGCCTTGACCGGCAAAGATGTGAAGGAGGCGGAAGAGTGTTTCGGCGGCAAATCCTACTCCGAATTCAAAGCGGAGCTGGCGGAAACGATTGTGAAACATTTCGCGGAATTCCGCTCGCGCAAAGCCGCGCTGATGAAAAAGCCCGCGGTCCTGAAGCGGGTCCTGAATGAGGGTTCGGCCAAAGCGGCCAAAGTTGCGGAAAAGAAGATGAAAGCGGTCCGAGAGCGCATCGGCATTGCCGTATGAAGATAATTTTCATTTACGGCGCTCCGGGCGTGGGCAAGCTGACCACCGCCAAGTCGCTCTCTAAGATCACCGGCTTCCGGCTGCTCCATAATCACCTCATCAACGACTTAGTGGAAGTTGTTTATCCCTTCGGCACTCCCGGCTGGCGGATGCTGACCAGGATGTACAGGAGGGACATTATGAAACGCGCCGCCGAAGCTAAAGTTCAAGGATTGATCTTCACTTTCGTTTACGCCAAACCTACAGACGACGCCTACGTTAAAAGTATCGTGCGAGAGGTAGCGAAATATAAAGCAAAAATTCTGTTTGTTCATTTGGTTTGCGACCAGGACCAGCTCTTCCGGCGAGTTAAGCATCCGTCCCGAAAACCGTTTGGCAAAATAAAAACCCATAAAATCCTGAGAACCGTCATGAAGCGGCACGATTTGTTTTCTGACGTGCCCTATTCTCCGAACTTGGTGATTGATAATACCCGCAAATCTCCTGCCGCGGCTGCGCAGGAAATAAAGCGCCACTATCGCCTATAAGCCGCTGGTGTTCAGGAGCTGCGGAATTAAACCCGGGTAAGGGATATTCTGGCCTTGCCTTCAAAATCTTCTGCCTGTCCTGAGCCTGCCGAAGGGCCTTTATCCACTTTCGAAATATAGGTCTTTTTCTTATCCAGCGCCTGCAGGGCTTTTTCTATTTCCGCATCCGCGGTTTCATATTTGAGGACCGCCTGCTCCCCCACTTTGAAGCCCTGCTTCTTGCGCAGTTCCTGCACGAAACGCTCCAACTGACGAACCAGGCCTTCTAATTTCAGCTCCGGGGTCAGGTTCGTGTCCAACGTTCTCTCGTCGCTTTTAACAATATTTTTTACGTTTATCTCGCTTTTCAGGATTTCTATGCTTTCTGGAGACAACGTTGTGTATGCAACGGTTGTACCGAATGTAGCCAATGGTTGACGGAGTGGTTGATTCAATTGTTTACGCAGCGCTAAGGCAAAACTAGCTTCTTCTCTAATTATTACTTGCTCTTTAAGGATTCGGATTTCTTCTTCCGTCAACGCCTCTTTCTCCGGCCAAGCAGAAAGATGCACAGAAGAATCCGAACCGGTGACGTTTCTGTAGATGGCTTCGGCCAGGTGCGGCATGACCGGGGCGATGACGCGGGCGGTGTCTGCTAAAACCGCGGCGAAAGTCGGGTAAAATCCTGCGTCTTCCCGGCCCCGCGAGCGCCGGAGATACCAGGTGGACAGGTCATCCACGAATTTCTCTATCGTCCGGGTGGCCTTGACCGTATCGTATTTATCCAAATAATCCGTGGTTTCATTTATAAGTTCTTTAGTCCGCGCTTTTATCCAGCGGTCCAGGACATGGCCGTTTCCGGAATTGCCCCCGAACATTTTTCGGAGAAAACCGCTGCCGGACAGCTCCTTCCGGGTGTCGGCGGGAGCATAAGTGGCGAAATACTGGTATACGTTCCATAAAATCATCACCACTTTGCGGTAAGTGCTCGCCAAGTCCTTTTCGCTGAAATTCAGATTGTCCGCCTGCATGACCACCGCATTCATCAGATAGAAGCGCAGAGTGTCCACGCCGTATTTATTGATTACGAGCCAGGGGTCCGGATAATTATTCTTGGATTTGCTCATCTTGGAGCCGTCTTCCGCCAAAATGGTGCCGGTCGTCACCACGTTTTCAAAAGGAGCGCGGCCGAAAACAACCTGGGAAACTACGTGCATCACGTAGAACCAGGCGCGGGTCTGGGCGATGTATTCCGCCACGAACTGCGCCGGGAAGCGGTTCAGGAACAGCTCTTTGTTTTCAAAGGGATAGTGGTATTCGGCAAAAGGCATGGAGCCGGCTTCCACCCAGGAATCGAATATTTCCGTAACCCGCCGCGCATCCCCGCCGCATTTTTCGCATTTCAAAACGACCTCGTCTATGTAGGGGCGATGCAAATCCGGAAGCTCCGTCTTTACCTCTACAATCTCCGCGAAATCCGGCTCAAATTTATCCTTTCGTCCGAAATTCCGCAGAATCAGCCACAGCGGATCACCATGGCTCACTACGGCAATTTTCTTGCCAGGATTTTTAGCCGTGATTTCATTCACGAATTCCGTCATGCGCTCCTGGACCTGCGTCCAGGTTTCTCCGCCGTTAGAAACCTGCTTCCACCGTCCTCCTTCCGGCCTGGTGGCCATATAATCTTTCGCGGACTTGCCATTCCACGTGCCGGTGTCTATTTCCCGCAGGCGCGGGTCAAAAATTACTTTAGCTCCCGTGGCTTCCGAAATTATTTCCGCGGTCTGCTTGGTGCGCAGCAGGTCAGAACTGAAAACTAAATCTACCCCGGATGCTTTAAGCTGAACAGCAGCCTTAGCCGCTTGCTCCTTGCCCCTAACCGTCAGATTGAATACGGCGGGTTCGGGATAATGGCTGATTACGCCAGCTGCATTCTGCTCGCCTTCTCCGTGCCGTACGAAATACAGCGTCGTCTCCGGCAGATTCAAGTCAGCGACGCTGCCCGCAACCTTGACCGCCGCGCACTTTTCGCACTTCCAGGCCGGGATGGGATTGCCCCAATAGCGGTTGCGGGAAATATTCCAATCCGGCGCAGCCTCCACGCTCTTCTGATAGCGTCCGTTCTTTAAGTGCTCCGGGAACCAGTTGATCTGCGCCTCGTTGGTCTTCAGAAGCTCTGGCTTTATTTTCTGGATATTTATAAACCAGGCCGGAATGGCGTTGTAGAAAAGCATGTTGCCGCAGCGCCAGCAGTGTGGATAGGAGTGGGTTGTCTTTTCTTTCTTGAATATCAAACCGCGCCCTTCCAGGTCTTTCTTGATGAATGGCTCGGCATCCTTGAAATACTGCCCGCGGATAAGCTCCGGGGATTTGTCGTTGAATCTCCCCTTCTCGTCCAAGAGCGGCACAACGGGCAGGCCCTCGCGCAGGCCGAGCTGGTAGTCATCTTCGCCGTAAACTACGGCGGTATGCACGATGCCCGTGCCGTCTTCGGTGGTCACGAAATCCGCCGCATAAACCTTGAAGGCCTTATCAGATTTAACCGCAGGCACATCAAAAAGCGGCTCGTATCCCATGCCTACAAGGTCTTTGCCTTTAAATTCTTTCATGATTTCGAACATCCCCAACCATTCTCCGGCATTTTCATCTAGTCCTATTCTTTGGCCTGGCAAACCCCCGCTTCTTGTATGTGTTAGTAAAGATTCTCTTGCGACAATAAAATTTCCCAAAGATTTTCTGGCTCCAAACTCACCGGAAGATTCATCTTTATCAAACTTGTCAACCAAAACGTAATCAATATCCGCACCCACCGCCAGAGCGACATTCCCCGGCAGAGTCCAGGGCGTTGTCGTCCACGCCAGTAAATAGATTGGCTTGTCATCCTGAGGTAAGCCCGAAGGATCTTCTGCCGCAAGAAGATTCCTCGCGGAGCTCGGAATGACAGATGGATGCATTTTGAATTTCACATACACCGATTCCTCGGTGATATCCTTGTAGCTCTGATCCATCGCCACTTCAAAGTTGGAAATCGGCGTTTCGCAGCGCGGGCAATAAAGCAGGACCTTGCGGCCTTCATAGACCAAGCCTTTGTCGTAAATCTGCTTGAAGGCCCACCAGACCGATTCCATATAGGTGCGGTCCATGGTCTTGTAGGAGTCCTCAAATTCCGTCCAGCGGCCCAGGCGGCGGACCATCTTGCCCCACTCATCCGCGAATTCCAAAACCATGGAGCGGCAGGTCTCGTTGAACTTCTGGATGCCGATTTCCTCAATCTGCTTTTTGCCGGAAATGCCGAGTTTGCGCTCCACGATTTCCTCTATCGGCAGGCCGTGGCAATCCCAGCCCCAGCGGCGGCGGACAAAGCGCCCCTGCATAGTCTGGTAGCGCGGTATCAAGTCCTTGATGGTGGAAGCCAGAATATGCCCGTAGTGCGGCAATCCGGTGGCGAACGGCGGCCCGTCGTAAAAAGTAAACGGCCGGCCGCTTTTGGTTTTCTCCAGGGACTTCTCAAACGTTTTATTCTGCTCCCACCACCGCGTCACCTCCTCCTCCAGTTCCGGGATGGAGAGCTTGTCGTTGAAGGGTTTCTGCACGTTTAAAAACTAACAGAAAAAGCCGGAAAATCAAAGAATTCCGGCCTAAATCGCCTCCGGCGCCTCTATTCCCAAAAGTTTCAGCCCTTCCGCCAAAGTACGGCCGGCGGTGTCGGCTAAAAGCAGGCGCGCGTTTTTGCGGCCAGTGTTTTTATCGGTCAGAACCTGCTCGTCTTCGTAGAAGCGGTTAGCCAGATTGGCTAATTCAAACAAATAGGCTGTGAGATTATTGGTTGCAACGTCCGCAGCGCTCCGTCGAACTTGTTCCGGAAACTGGAAAAGCCTGCGCATCAGGCGGAGTTCGTGCTCGGTTTTGAGCGCGGCTAAATCAGGCCTGCCTATTTTTTTGGCCTTGCGAACCATCCGCCGGAGGCGCGCCTGGGTGTACTGGAGATAAGGCCCGCTGTCGCCTTTGAAATCCAGCATCTTCTCCCAGTCAAAAGTTATGTCCGACAGGCGGTTTTCCCGGAGCATGAAGTATTTCAGAGCGCCGATGCCGACCGCTTCCGCCGTTTTGGCCCGCGCTCCTGCCGGGAGCTTTTTATTTTTCTCCCGGATCACCTTCCCCGCGCGCGAGACCGCTTCGTCTATAAGTCCGCGCAGGGACACCGCCGTGCCCTTGCGGGTGGACATTTTCTTGCCTGCGGCACCGAGGAGCAGGCCGTACTTTACGTGTCTTATTTCCATGCCGCGGGCTATGCCCAAAAGCCCGGCGATGGCCACAAGCTGGGAAAAATGCAGGGTTTGTTCATTCCCGACCACGTACAAAAACTTCTTCGGCTTGTATTTTTTAAGCCGGTATTCCAGGGCGGCAATGTCGCGGGTGAGATACAAGCTCGCGCCGTCGGACTTGCGGATTAAAGCCGGGGGCAGGCCGAATTTATCCAGTTTGACGATGACCGCGCCCTCGCTCACCTCCGCCACGTTATTTTTCAGGAGCCGCTGGACCAGCGGCTGCATCTCTTTTTCGAAATGTGCCTCGCCGATATCGGTATCAAATTTGACCTTCAGTATTTTATAAAGTTCGTTTATCTCCTTGAGCGACAGGTTGCGGAACAATTTCCAAAGCCGCCGGTTCTCTTTGTCCCCTTCCTCCAGTTTCTTGAATTCTTCCCGCGCCTGGGCCTCCAGCTCCGGCTTTTCCTTGGCTTCCGCGTGGAATCTCACGTACAGGGCTTCCAGTTTTTCTATTGGCTTTTGCTTCAGATTTTCCTTTTTGCCCCACAGTTTGTAGGCCACAATCAATTTGCCGAACTGCGTGCCCCAGTCGCCCACGTAATTCCAGCGGATTACTTTATAGCCGTTGGCTTCGTGGAGCCGCGCCAGGGCCTCACCCAAAATCGTGGTGCGCAGATGTCCGGTATGCATTTGTTTGGCGATATTCGGCTGGGAATATTCCACGATGGCGCGCGCTCCCCGGCCGTCCTTGCTCCGCCCGAAGTTTTTACTTTTGGCGGCGGCGGAAAATTACCTGCGGACGGCTTCGTCCGCGAGCCAGATGTTCAAAAATCCCGGTCCGGCGACCTCCGCCTTGGCCACCGCTTCCGGCGCGCGCTTCAAGAGGCCGGCGCGGAGCTCCTCCGCGATGTCCCGCGGATTTTTGCCTTTTTCCTTCCCGAGGCGCATGGCGGCGGAAGTCGTGAGGTGGCCGAATTCCTCGCGCGGCTGGAAATCCAGCGTTATTTTGCTTTTAGCCGCCGCCGACAAAATTTTTTCCAGTTTTTCCTTCATCTTCGCCCATACAGAATAACGCGGAGTCCCCGCGTATCGCAAACCTCTGCTATTATAGGAATGTGTCCAACACCTTTTCAGAAAACCGCCGGGCCCGTTTTGACTACGAAATAGCCGGTAAATTCGAAGCGGGCATAGAGCTTAAAGGACACGAAGTCAAAGCCGTCAAAACCGGCCGTTTGGACCTGGCCGGAAGCTACGCCCTCATCCGCGGCGGCGAGGTTTGGCTCATCAATTCCAAAATCCCGCCCTACCAGCCGGGCAACACTCCGCCGGGCTACGACCCGGAGCGCAGCCGCCGCCTGCTTCTCCACAAAGAAGAAATAAAGGAGCTCACCGGCCGCCTGGCGGAAAAGGGCTGGAATCTTATTCCCCTGGAAGCCCACCTCAAAAACGGCAAGATAAAACTTACCCTCGGAGTCGCCCGCGCCAAAAAGAAAGCGGACAAGCGCGAAGCTATAAAAAAACGGGATATAGAGCGGGAAGTTGGCCGCAGATTTTAAACCTATGGAAAAACCGAAAATAGAGAAAAGCTACGAAAAAATCTCTCCCACCGCCTGGGGCGTGGCCTACCAGCGAACACTCTCGGACATAAAATATGCCAAGAATATTTTCAACGAACTAGATACGATAATTCAACCCACGGAACCCGTGCAGGTTGAATACATAGAAAGCGTGAAAAAATCCAAATTTGCGCCGCAATTTGAGGCGCGTTTTAAGCTAATCAACCGCCTCTTCGAAGAAAACCGGACAAACCAGATTCTAGAACTTGCGTCCGGCCTAGCTCCGCGCGGTCTCCTCTTGACCGATAAATACCCGTCTCTCCGATACGTAGAGTTGGACCTGCCGACAATGGCTAGCCATAAACGGCAATTATTGGGAAATTTGTACGCTAAGCATGAAGCCGAGCCGCGCGGCAATCTATACATCGAAAGCGGCGATGCCTTATCGGAAGATTCCGTTTTCGCCGCCGCGGAGCACTTTCGGAACGAGCCCTTAGCTGTAATAAACGAGGGGCTGCTGCGTTATCTAAATCTGGACCAAAAAGCTCTGGTGGCCCAAAATGTGCATGCTCTTATTAAAAAATTCGGGGGTGTCTGGATTACATCTGACATAACCACCAAAAAAGTACTCACCTATGAAGAAGAACGTATGGCGGGTCGCGAAAGAGTCAAAAAATTATCCGGAATTGACGTGGGTGAAAATGCTTTTGAGGATTTCGCCGCCGCAGAGAAATTCTTTCAAAATCTGGGATTTAGCGTAGAACAACACCCGTTCGGGGAAGTCATTAACGAACTTGTTTCTCCCCAAAAACTTGAACTCACCAGAAAAGAAGTTGAAGAAATGTTAAAAACCGCTGTCGTGTTCGTAATGCGGCTCAAGGAACGATAAATCTGCATGCAGCAGGAAGAAGTAGATAAATTAGCTAAGATAATCTGGGACTACGGCCATATGAATCAACCTCTGCGGAAAGCGGATATTATTTTAGTCCTTGGTAATTACGACTTAAGGGTCGCAGAATATGCGGCGAAACTATTTTTGGACGGCTGGGCGCCGCTTATGGTCTTTTCGGGCAAGTCCGGACGGTTGACTTCCAAGATTTGGAGCAAACCGGAAGCGGAAATGTTTGCTGACGTAGCCAAGAAAATGGGGGTGCCGGACAATAAAATCATTATTGAGAACCGCTCCACAAATACCGGCGAAAATATACTTTTCACCAGAAAACTATTTGAGGATCGGGGAATAAAAGCGCAAAAATTTATCTTGGTTCAGATACCGTTCGCGGAGCGGCGCGCTTACGCGACCTTCAAAAAGCGCTGGCCGGAAAAAGATGTGATCGCCGCCCCGCCGCCCATGTCGTTTGACGACTACTCCAGCGAATTGGTATCAAAAGCGGCACTGATAAACAACTTGGTAAGCGGGCTCCGGAAAATGAAGGCCTATCCGGAGCTGGGGTATCAGATCCCGCAGGAAATACCTCCGAACGTCTGGGCTGCTTACGAAAAGTTGGTTGCTTTAGGTTTTGATAAGCAGCTCATTAAGTAAGTTACTTACTACCTCTTTCCCGGATGCCTACGGTGCCGGGCGCCGCCGCAGAAAAATTATGAAGTCAATGATTTTATTGACGGAACGCCGCCTTTTGCGCAATTGAAAATTTACCCGAAACGCGGTATAATGATGGCCCATCCTGAAGCGGGTGGAGCTTAACAATCGGGGATGCAACGGCATCGATGAAGAAAGCTGCGCGGACCGGCGGGCCGAGCGTGACCTCGCAAAACTCACACCAATCATAACTGCCAACTCCAAAGTTGCAGCTCCGGTTTTCGCTTACGCGTAACCGGAGGATCGCCTGACTTTCGCCTTTTGGGTCAGTAGCGGTCTTATATAAGAGGGCTATGTTTTGCGGTGATGGTTCTGGCCGCGGAACTAAACTTAGAACCACTTCGCTCCGCAAGGAACTACGCCCGTAGAAGGTCCAACGTTTGCCTCTTCAGACGGCGGTTCGATTCCGCCCATCTCCACCAGCTATAAAACACGGCACCCTCTTACGGGGTGTTGTGTTTTATAGCCCT
>VFSW01000737.1_pt1 | contig 48491 bp, 44 predicted proteins | sample 5358111 | NCBI WGS metagenome assembly VFSW01 (sample SAMN11554181, study PRJNA540505) | mine drainage metagenome | isolation source: sediment from site ElyBrook_90M | place: USA: Ely Copper Mine, Vershire, VT | collected 2017 | reverse complement strand
ATCGAGATCGAGGCCGCGGCGCTGAGCCCCGACGGCCTGCGCGAGACGGCGGCGCAGGGTCACGTGCGACTCGGCGTACAGCAGCGACGGCGCGCGGCGGAAGGGCTCGGACAGCGCGTCCTCGAGGCGCCGCAGGCGGTCCAGGTCCCACGGCGAGGCGGGGCGCGCGCCGGTGCTGACGGCCGGCGGCTCGGCGGCGAGGTCGTCGGTGTCGTAGTCCGCCTTGCCCTGCGACACGATGCGCTCCTGCTTGCGCAGGAAGTCGGCCGTCGCCGTCTTATAGGCGCCGTCGAAGACGCGCCACAACGAATGGCGCAGCGCGAACTCGTCGTCGGCCAGCGACACGGGCGTGCCGAGGTAGTCGCCGCGCGGCGCGTCGGGATGGTTGTCGAGCTCCGGACCGCCGACGCGCACGTCGGGCAGGACGATGCGCTGGCGCATCACCGCCTCCGCGCGCGGCGCGCCCATCGCGCTCCAGCGGTCCCAATCGTCGAGATCCCAGACGTTCAGCGCCGCGTGGTAGATTCCGGGGTAGCCGTCGTCCTTCAGCCCGTTCTTGGCACGCGACAGCTCCGCCTGCACGGCGCGCTCGAGCGCCTCGTCCGGAGCGGCGGACGCGGCCGTCGTCAGCGCGGCGGCGAGCAGGCTAGCGAGGATCATGGAGCGGGGACGGCAGGATCGGGGGGCGCGCGCGGTCCTCGGGCAGGCGCTGCAGCTCGATCTCGGAGACGAGCAGGCTGGGCGCGATCTGGCTGACCGGCACCCAGCCGGACTCGGCGCCGCAGTGGTAGCCGTTGGCGAGCGTCGGATCGGCGCCGGCGGCGACGATGCGGTTGAGGACGACGAGCGGAGTGCCGACGAGCTTGACCCCGCGCACCAAAGTCCGCGCGCCGGTGAGCGCGTCGACGCGGTAGACCAGGCGCGGGCGGACCTCCAGCGTCTGCGCGCTCTCGCGGTTGGTCGGGTTCTCGCCGCCCGACGAGCCCACGAGCAGGAAGCCGTAGGGCTTGCCCGCCTGGCGCACGAGCGCCAGCAGCTTCTTCTGCAGCTCGTCGAGCGTCACCGCCCCGTCGGCCGAGACGATCAGGTTGGCCATGCGGCCCGTCGCGTGCGAGCGCCAGTCCGAGCGGCCGTGGCCGTTCGACGACGGGAAGCCCTTCACCGGCCAGCGCGACATCAGGAAGTCGCGCAGGATTCCCTTCTCGACGAGCGCGACGCGGCGGGCCGGCGTGCCCTCGGAGTCGAACTCGTAGGAGCCGTGCAGCGGCGAGCCCTTGAACGACTTCATCGTGGGATCGTCGTAGACGCTCAAAAAAGAGGGCAGTATTTCCTTGCCCACGAGGTCGCGGAAGACCTGGCTCTCGTGCGGGTCGCGCTGGCGCTGGCCCTCGAGCTTGTGGCCGAGCGCCTCGTGGAACAGCACGCCCGACATCTCGGGGTCGAGGATCGCGGGCGCGGCCTCCGCGTCCTGGACCGGCGCGGCGCGCAAGGCCGTCAGCTCCTCGGCCATCGCCCGGGCCTGGCGCTCGAGCTCGGCCTCGGGCGGCAGGTCGTCGAAGGAGCGCAGGGAGAGGTAGATCCCGTCCTCGAGGCGCATCCCGTCGTCGGCGCGCGTGGCGGCGCTGAGGCGCAGCTCGTGCGGCATCTCCTCGGCGCGCGTCAGCAGCCGCGTCCCCTCGCTCGTGACGAGGAAGCGCCGCGCCCACCACGCGCCCGCCGTCACGTTGGACTCGTAGACCTGCGGGTAGTCGCGAAAGACCCGGCTCAGCGCCGCGACGAGCCGGCGCAGGCGGGCGCGGCGGGGCAGAGACATGGGGACGTCCGACTCGCGGCGCTGCGGCGGCTCCGGCGAGAAATCGTCGAAAGGCTCGGCCACGAGCTCCGTCGCGCGCTTGGCCTTCTTCTCGAGCCAGCCCGCGACCGCGCCCTTGTACGCCTGGTCGGTCAGCATCCAGAACGTCTGGCGCAGGACCTCGGGATCCGAGGCCGACGCCAGGTTGACGCCCTGATAGCTGAGGTCGGTGTTGTCGAAGGCGCGGTCGCCGTAGCGCGCCTCGGCATAGGCGACGCGGTACTCCTCGAGATCGTCGCCGACGAGGGCGCCCAGGGAGGCGCCGACCTCGTAGTGCCGCGCGTCGTGCAGGCGGTAGGCCAGGAAGTAGGGCGGGCCGAAGGAGTCCTGGCGCAGGCGCTGGAGGCTGCGCGCCATCTCGGCCTCCATCGCGCCGAAGATCTTGTCCGCGGACTGCGGCCGCGCGCCCCACGATTCCGCCGCCGCGGGGAGCGCGAGCAGCGCGGCGGCGAGCGCCGCGCTAACCCTTGATCGGAGCGACTTCATAGCCCGTGAACGGCGGCGCGCCCGCGGCGGGCATGCGCGCCGGCGGCGGGAGCTTTCGCAGACGGCCTTCCGCCTGGGCCTTGCGGTAGACGATCTCGAGGTTCTTCTTGGCGTTGTCGAACGCCGGATCGAAGGCCAGCGCCTTCTTGTAGTACGCCTCGGCCGCGATCAGATGCCCCGCCGCGTCCTTGCCGCCGTTCTGTTCGGCCAGATAGTGCGCGTTGGCGAGGCTCGTATAGGCCTCGGCGCCCTCGTGCGTCCCGGGCAGGGCGTGACGATGGACCCAATGCCCGTCCTCCTGCGTGTACGGCTGGTAAGACAGGATCGTGCGTCGCAGGAAGCCGTTGGTCAGGAGCTTGGGATCCACCGCGCACTCCTCCGCGTCGATCAGCGCCTCGTAGGTGCGGATCGCGTCGTCGTAGCGCTGCTCCATGATGTAGACCTGCGCCATCCGGTAGTAGTTCGGCGGGAACACGGGATCGATCTGCCGGTACAGCCGGAAGCGGTTGATCGCCAGGTCCATGTACTTGCGCGCCTCCTCCGGGCGCTTGTTGTCCAGCGCCCACTGGGCGCGGCGCAGGTGGAGGTTGCCGACCTGGTGGTGCATCTGCACGTAGTTCGGCGACAGGCGGCGCACCTCGTTGTACCAGTAGAGCGCGCGCTCGTAGTCGTCCATGGGGACGTTGTCCGTGTCGCCCCAATTGGGGTTGTAGACCTTCGTCATGTTGAAGCGGTCGTTGAAGACGTTGCCGAGGAAGTACTTCGCCATGACGAAGTCGGGGTTCAGCTTGTTGACGATCAGGTAGTTGCCGACGGCCGCGTCCCAGTTGCGCTCCTTCGAGAAGTAGATCGCGACGTTGTGATGGATGTCGGCCTTGAAGTAGCCCCAGAACAGGTAGAGCGGCGAGAGCATCGCGAGCACGAGCGCGGGCAGCACGGGGTTCTCGGTCATGAAGCAGAGGCGGATCAGCGCGTAGCCGAGGCCCAGCATGCAGCCCGCGAACACGGTCCACGCGCTCCACCACTGCAGCAGCTCGCCGCCTCCCGGAATGCGGGCCAGCGGCCCGAGCAGCGTCGCGAACTCGCCGAACATGCCGCCGAAGCCGACGCTCGGCATCAGCTTGTGCCAGTCGAGCAGGAAGGCGTAGTAGACGATGCCTCCGGCCGCGGCCAGGCGCGCCGGCCAGATCAGGAACTCGGAGAGCGTCTTCCACAACGGCAGCGCGTCCTCGGCCCCGGAGGCCGGGGCGGCGCCGGGCGCCGGCGCCGGGCGCGCGTGCAGCTCGAAAAGAGCGCGGCCGCGGGCCACGTTGACGATCATCCCCGAGAGCAGGCCGAGATAAACGCCCGACGAGACGAAGCGCAGGCTCACGTCGAAGAAGTTGTGGCCGAGCATTCCCGCCAGCGAGACGAGCAGGCCCGTCAGGTCGTAGGCGCGGGGCGGCGGGCGGCCGTCCTTGAGCGCCAGCGAGGTCGTCAGCTGGCCCAGCGAGCGGAAGCCGATCATCAGCGTGCTGAGGATCAGCCACAGGAAGATGCCGAAGCCCAGGATGCCGTTGTCGAGGAACTCCTCGAGATACTCGTCCTCGGCATGGTCGGTCTCGGTGTTGTGCTTGGCCTCGATGTGGAAGATCGCCGGGCGGCGGAACGCGGGGTAGAGCGGCGGGAAGGCGCCCACGCCGGAGCCGATCCAAGGGTGGGTGGTGATCATGTCCCAGGTGGCTTCCCAAGTGAACAGCCGGAAGTTGATCGAGACGATGCGCGTCTCCAGGTCCTTGGCCGTGTAGGCGACGAGGCCCAGCGCGGCGAACGCGGCCGCGCCGAGGATCTTGGCGCGGTAAGGGCGGCTGAACTCCTTGAAGTACTTCAGCGACACCGCGCCGAACAGCACGCAGACCATCGCAAATCCCAGCCACGCGCCCTTCGTGCCGGTCGCGACGAGGTTGACGATCAGCATGGCCATCAGCGGCACCAGGCTCCAGCGGCGCGTCTTCAGGAACTGGGTCAGCAGGATCGGGAAGATGATGACGAGGAAGTCGCCGTAGAAGTTCGGGTTTCCGTAGGTCGAGAACACGCGCGGCCCGAACGCGCCGCGCCACACGAACGGGTCGATGCCGCGGCCGACGCCCTGCGGGAACCAGCGGTTGTCGACGAACTGGAGCGTGCCGTAGCCGATCGCGGCCCAGGCCGTCCAGATCAGCCAGTCGAACAGGCGCTCCACCGCCGCCGCGTCGAACTCGTAGATCACGATCAGCGCGACGATCATGTAGAACATCTGGCGGATGAAGAAGTCGACGCTCGCCATGTGGTACGGCGCGTGAAGGAACGAGAGGATGCCGACGAGCAGATAGGCCAGGAACGGGGCGAGGGTCAGCAGATCTTCCTTATTCAGGGCGTGGCGGCCGGCCTGCGCGAGGCGGCACAGCCAGAGGGTCAGCAGGCCCAGTCCGCCCATCTGCATCATCGTGATCTTGACCTGCGCCGAGTCGTAGGTGCGCAGGAAGAACAAAGTCGAGATCAGGAAGTACAGCATCGGCAGCCACAGGACGATCGACTTGTGGGCAAACGCCTCCGCGCTGGTGCGGACGATGCGCGGGACGCCTTTGCTCTTATCGGCCATGGGCGCTCATTCTACTAAAGACGGTCGGGCCCGTGCGCCTGCCGCTTCCAATTCCGGCGCACGACGAACACGTCGTTGACCCACTTGGCCAGGCGCGTCTCCTCGCGCCCCGTCGCCACGGCGACGACGGCCTCAAGCACGCGCCACGGCCGCGTCAGGAAGGAGATCGCGTAGAAATTGACGAACATCCAGAGCATCGTGAAGTAGAGGCGGCGGCTCGTGATGCCGTCGACGAAGGAGGGCGCGCGCGAGGTGTAGAAATCCATCGGCATGATGAAGAAGTCGTCGTCGAGCTTGATGCGGCCGCTCGCCTGGAGTTCCTTGAAGAGCTTGGAGCCCGGATAGGGCACGAACTTGCTGACGGCGATGTCGTGCACGCCGAGGCGCGCCATCCGGCGGATCAGGGTCATCGTCTCGCCCAGGGTCTCCGCGGTCTCGCCCGGGAATCCGATCACGATGAAGCAGGAGAGCTTGAAGCCGACGCCGAGGGCGACCCGCATCGAGTTCAGCATCTTGTCGAGGTCGACCTGCTTCTTGACGAGCTTGAGCATCTTCGGCGAGCCGCTCTCCGGGGCGAAGGACAGCAGGCGCAGGCCCGCGGCGTAGAGGTTCCGCGCGACCTCCTCGTCGAACACCTCGGCGCGCGTGCCGCTGGGCAGCTGCCAGGTGACGTCGAGCCTGCGCTCGACGAGCTCGCGGCAGAACTCGAGGATCCAGCGGCGCTGGATCATGGCCGTCAGGTCCTGAAAGTCGAAATTGGTCACGTCGTACTTCTTCTTGTAGAACTCCATCTCGTCGGCGACGAGCTTCGGCGAGCGCGGAATCCACGCCTGGGTCCACATGCCGGGATTGCTGCAGAAGGTGCACTGGTAGGGGCAGCCCCAGGTCGCGAGCAGCGGCATCGAGCGGCCGATGTTGGCGCCGTTGATCTGGTGGCGGTCGATGTACTCGCGGATGGGCAGGGAGTCCCAGTCCGGCAGCGGGATGGAGTCGACGTCGCGCTTGCGCGGGGCGAGCCCCGTGTCGATCATCCGGCCGTCGGCGCCCAGGTAGGCGATGCCCTTGATCCCGGACCACGAGTCGCGCGAGCCCGGGGCGGCGCGCCAGGCCGCGGCGATGTCCAGCACGGTCTCCGAGCCCTCGCCCAGCGCGACCATGTCGATGACGCTCGTGCGCAGGACGCTCTCCGGCACGGCCGTGCCGTGCTCGCCCCCCAGGACCAGCAGGGCGCGCGGAAAGCGCTCGCGGACGCGCGCGGCGATGTCGCGCGTGATGGGCCAAAGCGTGCTGAACATGCAGCTGAAGCCGATGATGTCGGCCTCGGCGGGGATGCGCTCGAGGATCTGCTCCTCGGTCAAGCCCTGCACCTTCATGTCGGGGCGGGTCTTGTAGGCGCCGATCTGGGTGATGCCCTCGCCGACGGCGTCGATCACCTTGCAGCGGAGCCCCGCGGCCTTGAGCGCGCCGGCGATGTAGGCCGCGCCCAGCGGGGGATTGGGCGTCTGCATCTGGATCGAGGAGAACGCCTTGATTCCCGGCGGCGCGATCACGACGAAGACGGGAGCGCTCATGCGTGATTTTTCATGCGCCCGCAAACGGCGGAGACGGCGGCGCAGGCGAGCAGGATCATCCCGCCCATCAGCGGAAGGCGGTAGCGGATCACCGCGTGAATGGCGCCGTAAACGGCCGTCAGCGCGAAGACCGAGGCGGGGAGGACGGGCAGCTCGCGCCAGCGCGAACGGAAAAGCCCTAGACCGCAAAGCCCCAAAGGAATGATCCAGCCGTCGGAGAGAAGGCTGGCGAGCACCAGAAGCGCGTAAGAATGCTGGTACGTGTCCATCTTGTAGGGCCACAGCTTCCAGAACTTGACGACGCCGGCGAACGCGCGCGAGGCGAAAGTCGCCGGGTGCGCGCCGATCCAGGCGAAGCACGCCTTCATGAAGCGGTCGTTGCGCTCGGCCTCGTCCGGGATCAGGCCGATCTTCGTGTAGAGCGGGTCCGCGCGCAGGATGTCGATCTGGCGCGGGCTGTTCTGCTCCTCGGGCGGGACGATCAGGGCGCGGTAGAACTCCTCGCCGCCGTGGGTGCTGCCGGCGATGAAGCGTCCCTGGACATTCCAGTTCCGCGCGGTCCACGCGGCGAAGGCGAGAACCAATGGGGCCGTGTATAAAGCGAAGCGCTTGAGCCGCGCCTTTTTCGGCGCCGCGGCCCAGATCAGCAGGCCCGACAGGGCGCAAGCCGGAAGCACGGCCGAGTTGCCCAGGCCGAACGCGGTCGCGGCCAGGCCGCCGAGCGCGGCCGCCCGGGCGCCCGCGGGATCGTCCGGGGCGGCCGACCAATCCAGCGACGACCACAGCAGGACGCCGAACCAGAAGCACAGCCACGTCTCGCGGAAGAAATAGGCGCAGTAATACACCGATTGGGGATAGAGCATGAAGGCCAGGAGCGCGGCCAGGCCGACGCCCTCGCCGAACAGCCGGCGCGCGGTCAGCCAAAGCAGCCAGCCGGTCGCGACGGATAGCAGGCACTGCAGGAAGATCACGGCGGCGGGGCGCTCGCCGGCGACGGCGTAGACGCCGGCGATGAACAGCGGAAAGGACGGCTCGCGCAGGGACGTGGGCCGTCCGGGCTCGACGGCGAACTCGCCGCGCTCGAGCAGGTTCAGCGCGATGGTCTCGTAGCCGTCGGCGCTGGTGGGCAGGTACCGGGCGCGGTAGGCGTGCGCGGCGTAGGCGAAGCGCAGGAGCAGGCCGAGGGCCAGGGCCGCGGCGGCGCGCGCCGTCGGAGAGCGCGGGATCACTCGACGCGTCGGCCCATCAGGATTTCCCGGACGAGCTGCTTGATGAACCGCACGCCGGTGGGCCAGGAGTGGGCCGTGCTCTGGCCGCCGAGGCGCGGGCTCTCGTGCGTGGGGATCTCGCCGATGCGCATGCCCAGCTTCATCATGCGCATCGACATCTGGAACTCGATGTCGAAGCCGTCGGTCTCGCACTTGCAGCGCCGCAGGCTGTCCGCGCGCACGGCCCGGAAGCCGTTGATCGTGTCGGTCAGGTAGGGCCCGCGATTCCAGATCGCGTTGATGGCGAAGGTGAAGGCGAGATTGACCCACTTGCGCAGCTTGATCGCCTGCTCGTCTTCCTCGTTATGCGCGCCCTGAGACATGCGCGAGGCGACGACGACGTCGTAGCCGCCGCTCTCGAGCGTCTCGAAGAGCTTGGGCACGTCGGCCGGGTCCTCGTTGCCGTCGGGGCTGTAGAAGACCAGGACGTCGGCCGAGGCCGCGTCGAGGGCGACCTGGAACGCGCAGCCCCGGCCGCGACGGGGCTGTCCGTAGACCTTCACGCCGCGCGACTGGAGGTACTCGACGGTGCCGTCCTTGGAGCCGCCGTCCACGGCGAAGACCTCGTCGGCGACCGACAGCGGAATCTTGTCGAACAGCTTGGGCACGGCCTCGATCTCGTTGAAGGTCAGCAGGACGATGCCGCGCTTGAGCTTCACGCGCGCCTCCCCTTCGGCATCTCGTGCTCGCGGTACCACGCGATGGTCTTGGACAGGCCCTCGGGAAGCGCGACGCGCGCGCGGAAGCCGATCGCCTCCTCGGCCTTCGCGACGTCGCAGCGGCGGCGGGGCTGGCCCGAGGGCTTCGTCCGGTCGAAGACCAGCTTGGCGCGCGAGCCCGACAGGCGCACGATCATCTCCGCGAGCTCGCGCACCGAGATCTCGTCGTCGGCGCCGATATTCAACGGATCGGCCTTCGGGTATTTCTCCGCGACCTCGAGGAGGCCGCGCGCGAAATCGTCGACGTATAAAAAGGAGCGCGTCGCGCTCCCGTCGCCCCACACCTTCACGGGGTTCTCCCCGTCGCAGATCCGCTTGACCAGAGCGGCGATCACGTGCGAGCGCTCCGGGTCGAAGTGGTCGCGGGGGCCGTAGGCGTTGTAGGGACGCGCGATCGCGACCTCCATGCCGTATTCCTCGGCGTACGCCCGACCGGCGTACTCGGCCATGCGCTTGGCCCAGCCGTAGCCGGCGTTGGTGATCTCGGGCTCCGCGCGGAAGCCCTCGGTCTCGGGCGTCGGGATGGCGCAGTCGCGCGGATAAACGCAGGCGGAGCTCACGACGAGAAAGCGGCCGACGCCCGCGCGCCGCGCGGCCTCCAGGACGTTGACGCCGATGGCGATGTTGTCGCGAAAAAGGGAGGCGGGATGCGCGCTGTTCCAGCCGACGCCGCCGACGGAGGCGGCGAGGTTCAGGACGGCGTCCTGGCCGCGGCACATTTTCTCCGCCGCCTTCGGGTCCGCGAGCTCGGCCTTGACGAAGCGGATGTCCTTCCACACCGCGGCGAGGTTGCGCTTCGTCGACGGGCCGGGACGGCCGGCGACGGTGATGCGCGCCGATTTCCCGGCCGCCAACAGCCGCTCCACGACGTGGCTTCCGATGAAGCCGCCGCCGCCGGTGACCAGGACTTTCTTGCGATCCCAATAGCCCATGCGGCGGGATTCTATCAATTCGCTCCGGCCCCCGTCCGCAGGAGGAATGCTACAATCGCCGCCATGGCGGAGCTTGAGCTGTCCGTCGTGATCCCCGCGCTCGACGAGGAGCGCACGATCGCGCGCTGCGTGGAGAAGGCCCGGAAGGCGATCGACGCGCTCGGCGCGCCGGGCGAGGTCGTCGTGGCCGACAACGGCTCGACCGACCGCACCCGCGAGATCGCCGAAAAGGCCGGCGCGCGCGTGGTCCCCGTCGACGGCAAGGGCTACGGCAAGGCCCTGCGCGGGGGCTTTGCGGCCGCGAAGGGGAAATACCTCCTGATGGCCGACGCCGACGGCTCCTACGATTTCGAGCAGGCGCCGCGCTACATCGAGAAGCTGCGGCAGGGAACGGACTTCGTCGTCGGCAACCGCTTCCGGGGCGCGATCGAGCCCGGCGCCATGCCGTTCCTGAACCGCCGCCTCGGCACGCCCGCGCTGACCGCGATCATGAATCTCCTTTTCCGCACCGGCCTGGGCGACATGAACTGCGGCATGCGGGGACTCACCAAGTCCGCCTTCGAGCGCATGGGCCTCAAGGCCGACGGCATGGAGTTCGCCACCGAGATGATCGTGAAGGCGTCGCTCCTCAAGATGAAGATCGCCGAGGTCCCCTGCGATCTTCATAAAGATCTGCGCGACCGCCCCCCGCATCTGCGCCGCTGGCGCGACGGCTGGCGCCACCTGCGCTTCATGCTTCTCTTCTCGCCGACCGGCACCTTCCTGGCCCCCGGAGCGGCGTTTCTTTTCCTCGGCGCCGCCGGGCTCGCCGCCGTGACCCTCCGCGACGCGCTGGCGCCCGGCGCCGCGGCCTGGCTCGGCTCCCGCCACATCCTCACCTCGCTTTTGTTCTGGCTCATGGGAGCCAGCGTCCTGGGCCTCGGCGTCGTCGCCCAGGAAGCCGATTATCAGGAACGCTTCGACTCGGGCGATCCCGTCGTGGGCTTCCTGCACCGCACCTTCAGCCTGGAGAAGGGCCTCATCATCGGCAGCGCGCTGATCGCCCTCGGCCTCCTGTTCCTGCTCTACTTCCCCCTCTCGTATTATTTCGGCCTGTTCCCGATGGGCGGCGAGGCCGCGCGCCTGGACTTCGCGGTGATCGCGATCGCCTTCGTGCTCACCGGCGTCCAGTGCGTGTTCGCCTCGCTGGCGCTCGGCCTGTTCTACCTCCGGGTCAAATGACCGAGTCGCACTCCGAGTTCTACGAGCGCTGGTCGGCCGCGGCGCGCCCCTACTTCGCCTGGCAGTTCGCCCAGTTCGCCCCGTACGTGGGCCGGCGCGTCGCCGACGTGGGCTGCGGGCTGGGGAGCTTCCCCGAGCACTTCCTGGCGCGCGGCGTGGAGTCGTACCTGGGCGTCGAGCCCGACGCCGACCTGCGCGCGAGATTCAGGGAGCGCCACCGCGATCCGAGGCTCTCGCTCGCCCGGACCGGCGACGCGACCGACCCGGCGCTCGCCGCCGAGATGAAGGCCGCGGGGATCGACACCGCCTTCAGCGTGAACGTCCTCGAGCACATCGAGCGCGACGACCTGGCCCTGCGGAACATGATCGAAGGGACCCGGCCCGGCGGCCACGTCCTCCTGCTCGTGCCGGCGCATCCGTTCCTGTACGGCAGCCTCGACGCCCTCGACCATCACTTCCGCCGCTACACGAAGGCGGCCCTGCGCGAGCTCGTCGCGCGCGCCGGCGGCGAGTCCGTCGAGTGGGTGGATCTCTACCACTTCAACGCGCTCGCGGCCTTCGGCTGGTTCGTGAAGGGCCGCCTCCTCAAGGAGGCGAAGCAGGAGGACGAGAACTTCGCGCTCATGAACGCGGTCCTGCCCCTCGTCTCCCGCGCCGAGAAGCTCGCGCGCCCCCCGTTCGGCCTGTCCCTCGTCGCGATCCTCCGCCGCCGCTGACGGCGCTCCCTTGACAAGTCGGGGCCTGAACGATATAAACCCTCGTGCGCTTCTCCCCTCTCGTCGTCCTGGCCCTCGGCGCCCTGCTCGGCTGCGCCGGCGCCCGGTCGCGCGTGATCGACGACATCGGCGAGTTCCCCAGCCACCGCTGCGTCGGCGTCGCGCCCTTCTTCGATCCCCGCGGCCAAGGCCAGGCCATCGCCGACCTGATCGAGGCCGGGCTCCAGCAGATGATGTACGAGCCCATCGACCAGAAGGCCTTGGCGAAGGTCCTCGCCGCCTATCCCCCGGACCACGGCACCAGCCTCGGCATCGAGGCGCTCGAGCAGCTCCACGCCAAGGTGCCAGCCGACGCCGTCATCTTCGGGCGCGTCGCGCCCGACATGAGCCTGGTCCAGCTCACCGTCACCGAGACCGAGATGGGCGGCCCGATCGTGCAGGCCGTCCTGCGGCCGCGCGACCCCAAGAAGAAGGCCTTCACGGACTCCGCCGAGATCGCGCGCGAGGCGCTGCGCGTCCTGGCGTCCTTGCGCTGAGCGGGCCTACTCCGCAGCGAGCTCGGCCGCGCACTGGTCGCAGAACTCGGAGTCGAGCTCGTTGAGCGCCCCGCAGTCCGCGCAGGCCCGCTTCGACGGATCCTTCGGCGCCGCGGGCTTCGGCCGCGAGGGATCGGCGTACAGCGCCGACGAGTCGAACGCCGCGCAGGCCGCGTCGAAGCTCTCCGCCGGCACGACGACCCACGCCGCGCCGCGCGCGTCGAGGGTGTAGGCGGTCAGGCCGCGGATCTCGAGAAACCCGCGCGCCAGCGCGGCCTTTTCGGCGCTGTCGCTCTCGAAAACGACGCGCACTTCGCTCTTCGGGGCGGTCATCTCAGCGGGGCGCGGCGATCTTTTTGTGGAGACGGTCGGCCGCGTCGAATCCCATCTTCATGGCCACGTGCGTGTTCACGTACTGGAAGCGTCCCTGGCGCCCCGCCGTCTCGGCGTTGTCGAACCCGGAAAACGCGTCGAGCAAAGTCTTGAGGGCCGCCTCGTACCCGAGAAGATACATCGGCTGGGCATGGCGGGTGCGGAAAACGGTGGCCGCGACGACCTCGGACGGGGCGATGATGTTCTCGCGAACCAGATCGTCGACGACGGCCTTCACGGCCATCGGCTCGTCGCTCCAAATCGCGTCGGCCGGGTCGCAGGCGATTTCGCCGACGAGCAGGGTGGTGCCGGGCGGGTCCATCTGAAAGCCGAAATGCGCGAGGTCGGTGATGCGGTTGAAGGAGTGCTCGCGGAAATACATGAACGAGGCGTGAAGGACTTTCGGCCGCTTCACCTTGAGGCCGACGAAGACGACCGCGCGGAAGCGCAAGGCCGCCGCCGCCGCGTCGACGTCCGGGCCCAACCGGGGCGTCAAAAGCCTTGCCGCCTCGTTGATCGCGAGCGTGTTCAAGATCCCGGAGCACTCGAGGGTCTCGCGCTTTCCCCCGGACTCGACCTCGACGCCGACGATGCGCTTCCCGTCCCGCTTCAATCCGACGACGCGGGTTTCGAGCCTCAAGCGCGCGCCCTTCTTGACCGCGTCTTCCGCCATCCTGTCGCAGATCATCGAGAAGCCGCGCTTCGTCGTCCACAGCTCGCCTTCGACCCTCTCGACGTAGCCCTCGGTCTTGAGCGCCTTTCCGCGCAGGAAAAACCGCTTGATCCGGGCCGCGCTCTTGTCGAGGACATCGAGGATATTGAGGCGCGGGATGCGCTCGCGGGCGAAGGACGGGGAGAACCGCGCGGGCGGCACGCCCCAGACCCTCTCGATGTAGTCCTTAAAAAAAATACGGTAGAGCACGTCGCCGTAGTAGCGCCGCAGGATCGTCTCGGAGTTCTCCACCTCGGGCGCAACGAGCGCTCCTTTGGTGAAATGCCAGAGAAAGCTGAAGCCCGCGTGCGCCACCGTCGCGAGCGGCAGCTTCAGGAGCACGTCTTTGATGGCCAGCGGGAACCGGAAGTAGTTGCCCAAAAACTTGACCTGGATCGTGCGCTCGTAAGGAATGAGGTCCGAGCCCATCAAGGATTTGACGTCGGCGAGGATCTTCGCGTCGGTCGTGTGGAAGATGTGCGGGCCGTACTCGTACACGTCGCCGCCCAAGCGCACGCCGCCGGCGAGCCCCCCGACGTGGTCTTCGGCCTCGATGAGCAGGACCGGATGCCCCGCCTCGCGCAAGCGCCGCGCGGCCGAAAGACCCGCGCAGCCGGCCCCGAGGACGAGGACCGGGGCTTCGCTCATCCCTTCCAGCCTTTCACCTTCTCGACGACCGTCTCGACGTCGCCGGCCTTCAGCGCCGGATGGATCGGCAGGCTCAGCGCCTCCTCGTTGAGGCGCTCGCAGACCGGCAGCCTCGCCTCGGAACCGTAGATCTTGTTCAGGTGGAGCGGATGATAGCGCAGAGTCGTGTAGACGCCGTTCTGATAGAGATATTTCGCGAAGGCGTCGCGTTTTCCGCCGGGCACGCGCACGCAGTAGGTGAAGTACGAATGTCGGGCGTCGGCGGGGGCGTCCTGCGGGCGGACCAGCCAGCCGAGGCTCGCGAATTCCTTCTGGTAGCGCTCCCAGATGTTCCTGCGATAAGCCTGCATCGCGTCGAGCTTGCGCAGCTGGGCGAGGCCGATCGAAGCCGCGATGTCGCTGGGCAGCATCTTGGGGAAGAAGTCCGTGACGTTGTACTCCCACCAGCGGTCCTTCGACGCCGAGGCCTCGAAGCCGGACTTGCCGATGCCGCAGTAGCGCAGCTGCTTGGCGCGCGCCAAGCGCGCCGGGTCCTTGGCCGTGAGCCCGCCGCCCTCGCCCATCGCCAGGTTCTTGACCGCGTCGAAGCTGTAGATGCCGACCTCGCCCAGGCCTCCGCACGCGGCGCCCTTCAGACGCGAGTCCACCGCGTGCGCGGCGTCCTCGACGATCGGAAGCCCCAGGTCCGCGATCTCGTCGACGCGCGCCGGCAGTCCGCCGTAATGAACGACCATCACGGCCTTCGTCCTCGGCGTGCGCGCGCGCTCGACGTCCTCGCGCGTCAGATTGTGCGTGTCGAGATTCACGTCGCAGAACACCGGGCGATGGCCGCACAAGACGACCGCGTGCGCGCAGGAGATCCACGTGAAGGACGGAACGATCACGTCGGAGCCGGGCGGGAGATCGAGGAGCTTGATCGCCAGGTGGAGGGCGTTGGAGCCCGAATCGAGGAGGGCGAAGCCCGGCAGGCCCAGACGCTCCGCGAATTTTTTCTCGAACGCGGCGGTCTTGGGCCCGATGCCGATCCATTGCGCCTCGAGGCTGGTGCGGATCTCCTCGAGCTCCTCGGGCCCCATCAGGGAGCCGAACACGTTGATCATCGCACGAGCCCGCGCTCGCGCATCAGGGCCTCGAGCCTCTCGATCTCGTCGCGGCGGCGATCCTGGCGCGGCCGCGCGGGAGAGCCCGTCGCGATCTTCCACGGCTTCAAGGAGCCCATGACGAGGGCGAGCGCCCCGACGGCGGTTCCTTCGCCGATGACCACGCCGGGCAGGATCACCGAGCCCGCGCCGACGATGACGTGCTTGCGCAATCGGACGGCGCCCTTATGGACGACGGTCCGATACGCGTCGGGAACGGTCGGGTTCGTCAGGCAGGCGCCGAGATAGTCCTCGGAAACCGTATAGATCGACACGCGCGAGGACAGGCCCGAAAAGTCCTCCATGACGATGCCTTCGCCGCCGAAAAGAGCCGAGTACGCGCCGATGTGGATGTAGGAGCCGATCTCGAGACGGCCCGACAGAATGCAGAAATCGTCGATGCGGACGTGATCGCCCAGAGAGATCGTCTGCGGCGAATACACCGAGGCCTTGCGGCTGAGCCGGACGTCGATTCCGACGCTCTTCAAGCCCAGCGCGGAAAGCTCTTCGCGGGAGTAGAACGACGTCGGAGCGTTCATGGGGAAGCCCATGTTAACCCTTTTTTTCCGCTCATGTCCACGGCCCGGGATCGGCGGCGCAGGACGGTCATGCCGATATTGGCGAAAAACGAATCGTCGGTCGGGCATATGCCGAGTCGGCACGCCGGGGAGAACTCCGCGGCGATCTCGTAGCGCGGCGCCGTCCAGTCCGCGAGCGGCTTGAGGTCCGAATCGGAGGCGACCACCCATTCCGGCGGCGCGGCTCCGGAAAGAGCGCCCGTGGATTCGAAAATCGTCAGCGCAACGCGCTCCCAGCGGAACGGAGGCGTGTGCGACGGCTCCGGCGGGCGCAAAAGGCCGACCTCGGCGCCGGCCGGGACGTTCGCGTCGATCCAGTCGGCGGCGGCGGACCGGGCCGATCGCGGCCCCGCGCCGAGAGACAAGTTCTCGAGATAGACGGCCGAACGCAGGCCGGATTCGGCCAAGGCCGCGGCGAGAAACAGGGCAAAGACCGCGCGGGGACGCTCGGCGAGCGCCGCTCCGGCCAAGGCGCACGCGAGAGCGAACGGGCCGTAGAAGATGCGCAACCCGGATTCGGAGCCCGCTCCCTCCGAGAAGCGCAGCCAGAGAAGAGCCGCCCCGCCCGCGCACGCAAGCGCCAGCGCCCGCCGCCGCCGATCCCGCGAGAACAGACCGACGGCGACGCCGACGACGACCAGAAAAGCCGACGTCCCGCCGATCGCGCGCGGAGCCCCGTGCAGGATCAACGCGCCGAGTTCGCGCGGCGCCGCCGCAAAATGAGTATGGGAAAAAACCGTCAACTCCCATTCGTAGTCGCGCGGCGACAGGAAGAGATAGGGGTTCGTGAGAACCACCACCGCCGCCGCGGCCAGGGCGCCGCCCCAGGGCGCCGCCCAGCCGCCCGGTCCGCCGACAAAGCGCGCCATCAAAGGCAGCGCGGCGCCGAACGCGAGCGTCAAATTGGCGCCGGCGCCGAGCCCCGCCGCGACGCCGCACGCGAGATGATCCGCCGCGCGTCCCCGCTCGACGGCGACCGCGGCGAGCAGCCCCGCGAGCACGAACCAGAACGCCGCGACCGGATGCGGCTTGAGCACGTGAGATTGGACGACGACGAACGGCGCGAGCGCGAAAAGCGCGGCCGCCGCCGTGCCCGCGCGCCGCCCGGCCAGAAGCCGGCCCAATTCGTAGAGCGCGAAGATCGTCCCGAGATGAAACAGCAGGACGTACAGGCGCCCGAGGAGATAGAGGCGGCCCATGGCGGCGGGAGCGGTCAAGTAGTAGGAGAGATCGGGAGTCAGGCGCGCCAATCGGACCAGGCGAGCCAAGCCCAGCCAGACGCCGAACGGATAGACGAACGCGCCTCCGTACTGGACATACAGAGGCCTGAAATCGAGCTTTCGCGGGCGCATGTGCGACAGAATGATGAAGGTCTTCTTTTCGTCGGGGTTGTCCGACTGCGTCAGCAGGGACCGCGCCGAGTTGACCAGCGCCGGCGGCGGGAAAGACCAGCCCGCCGGAACGCGGATGGCCTCCTGGGAATGCGGCGACGGCTCGTCGGCGAGAAGCTCCTTGTGCGCGCGCAGGATCTGAGGATAGTTCTCGTACCAGGCGGCCGCCAGACTCCGCGAGAACTCGGGCGAGCCGCGCACGGCCTCGGGCAGCGCGCGCCAGCGCGCCGGGCCGGGCAGTCCTCCCGTGATCCCGCACAAGCCGGTCGCAAGACCGAGCGCCAGAACCGCGAACAGCCCCGCCTCGGCTCGCCAGCCGCCGCGCCGGGCCTTGAGCCGCAGCAGGAGGCGGATGTAGGCGGGCAGGAGCTTCCAGGCGTTCGCCTTCGACGCCCCGCCCACCCGCGGCGCGTAGTGGATCGGCAGCTCGATCACGCGGCCGCCGGCGGCGAGGATGCCGACCATCAAGTCCTGCTGGACCGAGAAATCGGTCGCGTTCGATCCGACGGCCCGCGCCGCGGCGGCGCGGTACAGGCGGAAGCCGCTCGACGACTCGCGCACCGGGAGCTCCAGCACGCGCTTGGTGACCATGTTGAGCGAGCGGCTCAGGATCTGCCGCGTCAACGGCATCTGCGCCGAGCCGCCTCGGCAGTAGCGCGAGCCCACGATCAGCTCCGCGTCCTTCCGCCGGGCCCAGAAGCTTTCCAGGGCCTCGGGCGCGTGCGAGCCGTCGGCGTCCATCAGCGCCACGTACTCCGCGCCCGCCGCCTCCAGCCCCTCGCGCACCGCCGAGCCGAAGCCGCGCCCCTTCTGGCGCAGGAAGCGCGCGCCGTTGGCCTCGGCGACGGCCGCCGTGTCGTCTTTCGAGCCGCCGTCGACGACGAGGATCTCGCCGCGCACGCCGAGCTTCTCGAACAGCGCGCGCAGGCGCGGGAACAGGACCTTCAGTCCCGCGGACTCGTCGAGGGTGGGCAGGACGACGGAGAGATCGGGCGGCGCGCTCATGCGTTCGGGAACAGCGCCTCGCGCGCGCGCCGCAGCGCGCCGACCCGCGCGTAGACGCGGTGGAGGCCCAGATAAACGGACGGAGAGACGAGCGCCAGCGCCAGCGCCAGCGCGCGCAGCCGCTCGAACGGGAGGCTCGCGCGGCGCCATTCCTCGGACCACGCGCGCGCGGCCTCGCCGCGGCGGCCGGACTGGGCGCTGGCCAGCACCGCGCGCCGCGCGTGCTCGAAGCGCTCGAGCCGCTCGAAGCGCGGGCTCAGCGCGCGCCCGCGCGCGCTCAGCAGGCCGGCGCGGCTCTTCTGGAACGCCGCCCGCATCGCCGCCTCCGTCTCGAGCTTGCGGACGTCGCCGAGAACGCCCAGGTAATTGTTCGCCCCGTGCGTGCGGTGACAGCCCAGCCTTTCGGAGATGTTGCCGATGGGGCCGTTCGCCAGCGCGCCCACGAGAAGATAATCGTCGAAATAGGCCGTCCGCAGCTCGAGCGGGATGGGCAGGGCGCCTTTCAGCGCTTCGCGGCGGAACGCGAGGCCGCTCGTCGGGCTGAAGACGACGCGTCCCTCGACGTAGTCGTCGAGGACGTAGCGCGCGGGCCATCGGGTGGGGCCCGTCGGAAGCGGCTGGAGGCGCGCGTCGACTTTCTGCAGGAGATGCTGGACGGCGGCGAGATCGGGCCCGCGGTCGAACAGCTCGACGACGCGGCTCAGCTTCGCCGGCCGCCACGCGTCGTCGGCGTCGAGCAGGCAGACGATGTCTCCGGCCGCGAGCGCCAGCCCCGCGTTGAGGGCCGCCGCCGCGCCGGCGTTGTCCTGCAGATGCGCGCGCACGCGGCCCGCGTAGCGCGCGAGCACCTCGCGGGAGTCGTCGGTCGAGCCGTCGTCGACGACGACGATCTCGGTGCGCTCGGACGGGAAGTCCTGCCCCAGCACGGAGTCGAGCGCGTCGGGCAGGAACCGCCCGTAATTGCAGTTGATGACGACGGCGGAAACGCGCGGGGCCATCGCTCAGCTCCCGCGGAAGAATGCCCGGAATTGCTCGATCACGTAGTCGGCGTCGGCCGGCGTCATGTACTGGTGGCAGCCGATGTAGAAGCCCGAGCGGTTCAGCGCGCGCGCGACGGGGTACTGCGGCTCGAGATCGCCGAACAATCCGCGGTACACCGGCTGGTTCAGCAGCGGCAGCAGGTCGCGCGTCTCGACGCCCCGGTCCTCGAGGAAATTCACGAGCGGCAGCTTGTCCTCGCCGCGCAGGACCAGGCCGTACAGCATGTGGGTGTGGTCGCGGTCGGGCGGGCACGACGGCAGCTGCAGGCGGTCCTCGAACTCCTTGAGTCCCGCGGTCAGGCGCCGCGCCATCGCCGCGCGCGCCTTCACGATCTTGTCCTTCTCCTCGAGCTGGGCCAGGCCGAGGGCGGCCTCGAACTCGGTGGCGCGGAAGCTGTGGCCGACCGAGACGAACTGGAAGCGCTTGGCGACGATCTCGTGCAGCCGGTCGCCGCTCGCGCCCTTGTCGTCGTCCATGGAGAGATAGATCGAATCGCGGCCGTGGTTCATCAGGCTGCGCAGGCGGACGGCGAGATCGGGGTCGCTCGTCGTGCATAGGCCGCCGACGCCGGTCACGATGTAGTGCGCCACGTAGGTCGAAAAGCAGCCGATGTCGCCGAACGAGCCGACCTTGCGGCCCTTGTAGCGCGCGAACATGGTCTCGGCCGAGTCCTCGATGACCGAGAGGCCGCGCCTCTTGGCGATCGCCAGGATGGGGTCCATGTCGGCGGGCAGGCCGAGCAGGTGCACCGGGATCACGGCGCGCGTGCGCCCCGTGATCCGCGCCTCGATCTTCGCGGGATCGACGTTGTACGTGAGCGGGTCGACGTCCACGAACACCGGCGTCAGGCGGTTGTGGAGGACCACGTTCGAGGTCGCGATGAAGGTGACCGCGGGGACGAGAACCTCGTCGCCGTCGGCCCAGCCGTGCTTTTCTTTGAGCGCCTGCACCGCGATGTGCAGGGCGCTGGTGCCCGAGTTGCAGAACAGGGAGAAGCGGCTGTCGTGGGCGGCGGCGAAGGCGGCCTCGAAGCGCTCGTGGAAGGGGCCGTACGACAGGCGGCCCGTGCGCAGGACCTGAGCGACGTAGCGCCGCGCGCGCGGACTCGCCGCGAAGCCTCCGACGCCGATCTCGCGCTTCTTCATTTCTTCGCGGAAGGGCCCGTGCCGTCGCCGAACAGGATTTCCTCGACGAGGCCGCAGATGATGTGGCCGGCCATCATGTGCGCCTCCTGGATGCGCGCGGTGTCCTCGAACGGAACGTAGAGGACGAAATCGCACATGTCCTTGGTCTTGCCGCCCTTCTTGCCCGTGAACCCGATCGTGACCGCGCCGCGGCGCTTGGCTTCCTCGAAGGCCGCGACCACGTTCGGAGAGTTGCCCCCCGCGCCCAGGCCGAACGCCACGTCGCCCTTGAGCGCCAGGCCGCGCAGCTGGTGCGCGAAGATCGTGTCGTAGCCGTAGTCGTTGGCGATGGCCGTCACCGAGGACGAGTTCGTCGTCAGCGCGATGGCCGGCAGCGAGTCGCGGTCGAGGTACTGGCGGCCCGCGAGCTCGGCGGCGATGTGCTGGGCGTCGGCGGCGCTGCCGCCGTTGCCGAACACGAGGACCTTGTTCCCGCGCCTGAAGGCGGCGGCGAGCGCCTCGGACATGGCGACGATGTTGGCCGCCTCGCCCTCGAGCCACCGCGCGACCGCGACGCCCTCGCGGATCTGGCGGATCACCGCGCCGGTCCGGTCGATGGAGCCGCTCATTTCTTCGCCCCCGGCTTCAATGCCGCGGCCTTGAGGCCGTCCGAAACGAAATCGTGCACCGTCGAGCGCGTGTACTTGTGGTCCATCATCTTGAGCAGGAACGGCGGCGGGATCGTGATCACGTGCGCGCCCGCGAGCGCGCAGGACTGGACGTCGATCACGCTCCGGATGCTGCCGACGATGATCTTGGTCTTGTATTTCCAGCGCTCCAGCCACTCGACCGAGCGTCCGATGACGACCGCCGGGTCGTGGCCCTCGTCGGCGACGCGGCCGGCGAAGATGCTCGTGTAGGTCGCTCCGGCCTTGGCCGTCAGGACGACCTGATTGAAGGAAAGCGCGGCGGTGGCGTTGACCTTGACGCCCTTGCCCTCGAGCTCGGCGATCACGTCGAGGCACGGGACGCCGTCCTCGTTGATCACCGGGATCTTGACCACGATGTTCGGCGCCCACTTGGCGAAGGCCTTCGCCTGCGCCAGCATCTCCTTCAGATCGTTCGTCGTGACCTCGACGCTGAGCGGACGGGCGCCGATCAGGGCCGCGATCTTCTTGACCTCGGCCTCCGCGTCGGCGATCCCGTCCTTGTACATGATGGACGGGTTGGTCGTCACGCCGTCGATGACGCCGGACGGAAGCCAGCGGCGGATCTCGTCGATTTTCGCCGTGTCGATGAAAATTTCCATTTTCTAGAAAGCCCCCATCCGGATCATTTTCGCGGCGCTCAGCAGATCGGGAACGATCGCGGCCGGCGCGACCTTCATGTCGTCCATCACGCGGCACAGGTCGCACTTCAGGCGCCCGACCATGAAGGTCTTGACGCCCGCGCGGTCCCCGGCCTGCACGTCGTTGATCCCGTCGCCGACCATGTAGGACGCGGACAAGTCGAGATCCAGGTCCTTGGCGGCCTGGAGCAGAAGCCCGGGCTTGGGCTTGCGGCAGTCGCAGTCCCTGCGGTACTTCGGGTTGGCGCCCTCGGGATGGTGGCGGCAGTAATAGACGGCGTCGATCACCCCTTTCGCCTTGCCGATCTCCGCGCGCATCTTCGCGTCGATCCCGGTCAGCGTGTCCTCGTCGAAATTGTTGCGCGCGATCCCGGGCTGATTGGAGGCCACGACCGTCTTGAAGCCCATCTCGTTGAACAGGCGCACCGCCTCGCCGACCCCCGGCAGAAGCTTGAACTGGTCGACGGTGAACGGCGTGTCGATGCGGCCCATGTCCGCGAAATAGAGGATCTCGTTGATGACGCCGTCCCGGTCGATGAAAACCGCTCGTTGTGCCATGTCTTCGCCCCGGCAAGTCTAACACTTGACGCCAGTTGACGCCAATGGGGTCAAAGGATATACTGCCCCAGCGTGCAGGGAGTCATTTTAGCCGGCGGTCTGGCGACGCGTTTGCAGCCCCTGACGGACACGGTCGCCAAAGCGATGGTCGACGTCCGGGGCAGGCCCTTCCTTGAATACCAGCTGGATCTCTTCCGGAAGAACGGCGTCGACGACGCCGTCCTCTGCGTCGGCCATCTGTCGGACCAGATCCGCGCGCACTTCGGGGACGGGAAGGCGTTCGGCGTAAGAATCCGCTACAGCGACGAGGGCCCGCGCCTGATGGGGACGGCCGGAGCCCTGAAGACGGCCGAGCCCCTGCTGTCGGAGAAGTTCTTCGTCCTGGACGGCGACTCGTACCTGCCGCTGGATTACCGCGAGATCATGGCCGCCTTCGAAAAAAGCGGCCGGCTGGGCTTGATGGTCGTCTACGAGAACCATGACCGCTACGACAAGAGCAACGCGGCCGTCGCCGGAGGCCGGGTGACCGCCTACGACCGCTCCGGAAAGACCCCGGGGCTGGTCTCCATCCACGCCGGCCTCAGCGTCTTGCGCCGGGAAGCCTTGGCCTCCATCCCCGCGGATCGGCCCTCGGCGCAGGACGAGCTCTGGTCCGGCCTGATCGCGCGGGACCAGTTGGCGGCTTTTCCGGCGTCCGCCCGCTTTCACGAGATCGGCTCCGCGGCGGGGCTGGCGGAATTCCGGGAATTCATTGGAGCGAGACCATGCTGATGAGCCGAACGCCGGTGCGCGTGCCGCTGGGCGGAGGAGGCACCGACCTCCCGTTCTACGCCCGCGAAAGGGGCGGGTTCCTGATCACCGCGGCCATCGACAAATACATCTACATCATCGTCAACAAGCACTTCGAGAAGAACTTCCGCATCTGCTATTCCCGGCGGGAGATCGTCGAGACCGCCGGAGAGATCAAGCACCCCGTCGTGCGCGAGGTCATGAACCTCCTCGACCTGAAGGGCGGCATCGAGATCATCTCGCTCAGCGACGTCCCCTCCAACAGCGGGCTGGGCACGTCGAGCACCTTCACCGTCGGCATGATCAACGCGCTGACGGCGTACAAGAGCGTCACGCTCACCAAGCACGAGATCGCGGAAATGGCGGTCAAGATCGAGCGCGAGCTGCTGAAGGAATCCGGCGGCATCCAGGACCAGTACATCGCGGCCTTCGGCGGCATCTGCTGCCTCGAGATGCCGGCCGGAAGCTCCGACGTGATCGTCAGCCCCCTGCGCGTCTCGCACGAGTGCGTGCAGACGCTGGAAAGGAACCTGCTCTTCTTCTCGACGGGCGTGAACCGCGACTCCTGGAAGATCCATCAGGAGATCGAGACCAAGCATAAGGCCCGCCCCTCGCAGTCGAAGACCTTCGCGGCCCTCGATCGGATCAAGGAGATCGGCCTGCGCACCAAGGGAGCGCTGAGCCGCGGCGACACCGGGGAGTTCGGCCGCCTCCTGCACGAGCATTGGGAGGTCAAGAAGGGGCTGTCCGCCAAGATCTCGAGCTCGTTCATCGATCAGGTCTACGAGGCCGCGCTGAAGGAGGGCGTTCTCGGCGGCAAGCTCATGGGCGCCGGAGGCGGCGGCTACTTCATGTTCTACTGCTCGAAGAACCAGGAGCAGCTGACGGAGCGGATGCGCGGCATGGGCTTGGAGCGGATGTCGTTCGCGTTCGACTTCAAGGGGACGACCCTCATGGCGTGCGACGCGAACTCGAACCTCTGACGCGCATGGACTTCAACACTCGAGAGGTCTTGGTCACGGGCGGGGCGGGGTTCCTGGGAAGCTTCCTGACCGAGGAGCTCCTGAAGCAGGGGGCCCGCGTCACGGTCTACGACTCCCTCAAGCTCGGCAAGAGCCGGATCGCCCCGTTCCTGGGGAACCCGAACCTGACGCTCATCGAGGCCGACGTCTTGGAGGCGCGCCGCTTGACTTCGGCCGTCGCCGGCAAGGACTTCATCTGGCACCTGGCGGGCAACACCGACATCCCGGCCGGCCTGCGCGACACCGAGCTCGACCTCAACCACGGCCTCGTCGCGACCCGCAACGTGCTGGAAGCGATGCGCGAGACCGGGGTCCGGAAGTTGGCCTTCCCCTCGTCGGGCGCGATCTACGGCGAGAAGACGAGCGGCTTCCGTTCGGAGAAAGACGGCCCCGCGCTCCCGATCTCGCTGTACGGCGCGGGCAAGATCGCCTGCGAGGCCTTCATCAGCGCCTACGCGCACCTCTTCGGCATCCAGGCCTGGCTCTTCCGGTTCGGCAACGTCATCAGCGGCCGCATCAGCCACGGCGCGATCCTGGACTTCATCAGGAAGGTGCGCGCCAACCCGCGCGAGCTCGAGGTGCTCGGCGACGGGACGCAGACCAAGAGCTACCTCCTCGCCGAGGAGTGCATCGCCGGCATGCAGTACGTGATCTCGCGCACGCCGCTCAAGGACGGCGAGGGCTTCTGCGACGTCTTCAACCTCGGGGCCGCCGACGAGACGCCGATCCTCGACGTCGCCCGGGCCGTCATCGAGGAGACGGGCAGCGCCGGCTGCCGCATCAAGATCAAGGGCGGCGAGCGCGGCTGGCCCGGCGACCAAGCCAAGATCGCGCTCGACATCTCCAAGATCCGCGCGCTGGGCTGGCAGCCGAAGCACAGCTCCGGCGAGGCGGTGCGGACCGCGGTCCGGCGCATGCTGGCCGACGAGGCGCGGATATGACGACGGTCTGCGTCGCGGGGCTATGGCACCTCGGCCTGGTCACCGCGGCCGGCCTCGCCGAGCAGGGCCGCGACGTGGTCGGCGTCGATTCGAGCGCCGCGCGCGCCGCCGAGCTCGCGCTCGGCCGCCTTCCGGTGTTCGAGCCCGGGCTCGCGGAGCTCGTCAAGACGGGCGTCGCCGCCGGCAGGCTGAAATTCGAAAGCGATCTCGCGGCCGCGGCTTCCCGCGCCGGCGCCGTGATGATCGCCTACGACGCGCCGGTCGACGACAAGGACGATGTGGACCTCGCGGAGCTGGAGAGCGCGCTCGACGCGATGATCCCGCGCCTGCGCCCGGGCGCCCTCGTGATCGTCAACAGCCAGGTTCCGGCGGGAACGTGCGGAGCGTGGCGGAAGAGGATCGAGGAAGCGCGCCCCGGCGAGGCCGTCGACCTGGTCTACAGCCCGGAGAACCTCCGGCTGGGCCAGGCCCTGGCCCTTTTCAAGAACCCGGACATGATCGTGATCGGCGCCGATTCGGAGAGAGCGCGCGCGAAAGCGGAAGAGTTCTACCGCCCGTTTCCCGCGGACAAGATCTTCACCTCGCTGCGGACCGCGGAGACGGCCAAGCACGCGCTGAACGCCTTCTTCGCGACGAGCGTCAGCTTCGCCAACGAGCTCGGCGACCTGTGCGAGGCGCTGGGCGCCGACGGCCAGCAGATCGCCGCGATCCTGAAGAAAGACGGGCGCATCGGATCCAAGGCGCAGGTGCGTCCGGGCCTGGGCTTCGCCGGAGCGACGCTCGCCCGCGACGTCCGCGTCCTGCAAAAGCTGGGACGGCGCGAGGGCGTCGCCACGACGCTGTTCGACAGCGTGCTGGCCGTCAACGCGCGGCGCAACGAAAGGATCGTCCGCCTCGTCTCCGACCGCTTCGGCGGGCGTCTGTCGGGCCGGGCCATCGCCGTCCTGGGTCTCACCTACAAGCCGGGAACGAGCACGCTGCGCCGCTCGGCTTCGCTCGAGATCATCAAGGGTCTTTCCGGGAAAGGCGCGAAGGTGCGGGCCCACGACCCGAAGGCCGACGCGGGCGAGCTGACCGGGTCTTCCTTCTTCGAGTTCTGCCCCGACGCCTATTCGGCCTGCCGAGGCGGCGACGCGATCCTTCTTCTCACCGAATGGCCGGAGTACAAGGACCTGGACTTCCGAAGGATCAAAGAGTCCATGACCGCGAGCCCTTTCCTCTTGGACGCCAAGAACCATTTGGACGGCGCCCGCCTGACGGAGCTCGGCTTCGACTATCTCCAGATCGGCCGCGGCGCGCCTCGGGACGGGGCCGCGCGATGATGCGCGTCGGGATCGTCGGCGCGGGCCTCCAGGCGCGGCGCCGCGCCCCCGTGTTCGCGAAGCTTCCGGACGCGAAGCTGGTCGTGATCTCCGCGCTGCGCCGCGAGCACGCGCGGGCGCTGGCCGCCCAATTCGGCTGCGAGGCGGAGGAGGGCTGGGACTGGGTCGGCCGGCGCGACGACCTGGACGCGATCCTGGTCTGCACGCCGCCGCACCTGCACGAGAAGATCTCCGTTCTGGCCATGGAAACGGGCAAGCACGTGCTTTGCGAGAAGCCGCTGGCCCGGACGCTCGACGAGTGCCGGCGCATGATCGAGGTCTCGAGGGCGACGAAAAAAACGCTGAAGTGCGGCTTCAACCACCGCCACCATCCGGCCATCCTCGGAATCCGGCGCGGGATCGAGGCGGGAAAAATCGGCAAGCCCCTGTTCGTCCGCTGCCGCTACGGGATCGCGGGCGAGCCGGGGCGAAAGGACGAATGGCGCGCCGATCCGGCTCAGGCCGCGGGCGGACACCTCATGGAGCAGGGCATCCACGCCGTCGACCTGTCGCGGTGGTTCCTGGGCGACTTCGACGAGGTCGCCTGCTTCCGCAACGCGGCGTATTGGAGCCTCGGCGGCATGGAGGACAACGCCTTCCTGATGATGCGCTCCCGCTCCGGCCGCGCCGCCTCCCTCCACACGTCTTTGCTCCAGTGGCGAAACCTCTTCTCCTTCGAAATCTTCGGCGAGGAGGGATTCTACGAGGCGGCGGGCTTGGGCGGCTCCTACGGGACGGAGAAGCTCCACCACACGCCGAGGCGCGACGGCAAGCCCTTCGAGACGTCCACCGTCGAGTTCCCGGGCGGCGACGATTCGTGGCTGCTGGAGTGGAACGAGTTCGCCGCGGCCGCGCGCGAGGGCCGCCCGCCGCTCGGGACGGCCGAGGACGGGATGGAAGCCATGCGCCTGATCCTCGACGGCTACCGATTCTCCGATGAGCGCTCCGAAAAGTAAGCCGGGGCGCGCGCGGCGCTACCTCGTCACGGGAGCCAGCGGCTTCCTCGGCCGCGCGCTCGCCGAGCATCTCCTGCGCAAGGGCGGCCGCGTCTTCGGGACCTACCGGACGCGCCGCCTCGCCCTGAAAGGCGCGACCCTGTTCCGCTGCGATTTCCGCGACGCGGGCAGCGTGCGCGCCGCCGTGCGGCGCAGCCGGCCCGACGTCGTGTTCCACTTCGCGGCCCAGAGCAACATCCCCGCGTCGTGGAAGGATTTCTCCGGGACGATCGAGACCAACGTCGGAGGGACCCCCCGCCGCCGCGTGGGGGGGGGGCGGGGGGCGCCGCGGGCGCGCGGCGCCCGGGGCGGCTCGCGCAGCGAGCCCGCCCCGGCGCGGGGCCGCCGCAAGCGCCTGAACGAGGACTCGCCGCTCCGGCCGACGAACCCCTACGCGCTCAGCAAGGTCGGGGCCGATCTTCTGGGCGGGGCCTACGCGAGCGCCTTCGGGCTTTCGGTGGTGCGGGCGATCCCCTTCTACGTCGTGGGCCCGCGCAAGGAGCCCGACGCTCCTTCCGATTTCGCCAAAGCCGTCGCCGCGCGCGCCCGCGGCGGGGCCGGCGAGCTCCGCGTCGGGAACCTGTCGTCGATCCGCGACGTCGTGGACGTCCGCGACGCGACGGCGGCCTTCGCGGCGCTCGCGGAGAAGGGCCGCTCGGGCTGCGCCTACAACCTCTGCTCGGGCCGGGAAACCTCGCTGCGCGAAATCCTGCGCCGGATGATCCGCCTCTCCGGCTCCGACCTGAAGGTTCGGATCGATCCCAAAAAGTTCCGCGTCGCCGACGACGCGCGCCTCGTGGGAGATCCCGGGCGCCTCAGAAAGCTGGGCTGGAAGCCGCGCTACTCCCTGGACGACACGCTGGAATCGGTCCTGGATTACTGGAAGCTCGGCCGCTAGTCCGCGTCAGCTCGCCGCGCCGGCGGCTTCCTCGTAGACCGCGAGCATTTCCTCGGCCATCCGCCGCCAGGAAAAGAACTTGACCCGCGCGAAGCCCTTCGCGACGAGGTCGCGCCGCAGGGCCTCGTCTTCGACGATCCTCAGCAGGGCCGCGGAGGCGGCGGACGCGTCGTTCGGGTCGAAGAGAAGCGCCGCTCCCCCGACGACCTCGGGAATGGCGGTCGCGTTCGAGGCCGCCACGGGGCAGCCGCAGGCCATCGCCTCCAGCGGAGGATTCCCAAATCCTTCGAACAGCGACGGGTAGACCATGCACTGAGCGCGATTGTAGAGAACGGCCATCTCCTCGTCGGAGACCTCGCCCAGGAACGCGAGGCGGCCGCCGATCCCGAGAGACGCCGCCAGCGACTCGGCCGCCCGCGCGAACGCGGGGGACGGGTTGGTCGTGAGCGCGATCGAATAGCCGCTCAGCTTCTCCCGGACCGCGGCGAACGCCTTGAGGAGGAGCGGCAGGTTCTTCCTTTCGTTGAGCGGACCCGGGAAGAGGATGTACTTGCCCGGAAGCTTCGCGGCCAGGCCCGGCGGCAGGACGCAGCCGTCGAGCTTCCGATACGCCGGGTTGGGCCCGCCCACGTAGACGACGGAGATCCTTTCCGGGGGCAGGCCGAGCTTCTCGACGAGGTCCTTGCGGGTGTTCTCGGAGATGGCGACGACGCGGTCCGCCCCCCGGACGGATTCCTCCACGACGCCGAAATAGAAGCGGTTGCGCGCGTCGGGGTTTCGGGGGAAAAGCGGGTGCCCCATGGGCACGTAATGGTGGAGCGACACCACGGACTTGATCGTCTTAAACCGCGGCACGATGTTCGACGGGCCATGGAAGACGGTGCCGGGCCCGCCTTTCAGCAAAAGCTCCGTCAGGCGGAAGCCGAGCCGGTAGTCGGCGTAGAGGGAGACCGAATTCGGGACCCGATGCCAGACCAGACGGAAATTCGCCTGCTTCGGCAGCAGCCGCTCCAAGGCGGCGCGGTCGGGGACGCGCCACTGGTGGAGGTACAGCACGTACTCGTTGTCCCGATCGATGGCGGCGAGCTCGGTCACGAGCATGCGGAGATAGTTGCCCATGCCCCCGCTCTTCTCGAGGATGCCGTTGATGTCGATGATGACGCGCATTCCGCAGTCAAAGTAACAGTTTCGGTCCTCCGTCACAACCGGGCCGGGAGGGACCTTTTTGAAAAAAGCTACAATCGCTCCGTCATGCTCGAGTACGCGTTCCTGACGTTCGGCTCCCTGTTCGCGATCGTGGACCCCTTCGCGGCGATCCCGCCTTTCCTCGCGATGACGGGCAGCGACACGGCCGCGCAGCGCCGGCGCATCGCGCGCACCGCCTGCGTCACGGCCGCGGGCGTGATGTCCGTCTTCGCCTTCCTGGGGCCCGCCATCTTCAAGCTGTTCGGAATCACTCTGCCCGCCTTCCAGATCGCGGGCGGCCTCGTGCTCCTGCTCTCGTCGCTCGACATGCTCCGCGCGCAGAAGTCGGCGATGAAGGAAACGCCCGAGGAACTCGCCGAGGGCATGAACAAGGACGACATCGCGATCACGCCGCTGGCCGTTCCGCTGCTGGCCGGGCCCGGCGCGATCACGACGTCCATCGTCCTGTTCGGGCGCGCGACGAGCTTCGCGCACAAGCTCATCTTCTTCGCGCTGATCGCCTTCGTCGCGTTCCTCAGCTACTGGACGCTGCGCCTCGCCTCCGAGAGCGTCAAGAAGCTCTCGCCGACCCTGCTCAACATCATCACGCGCCTCATGGGCCTGCTCCTCGCGGCGATCGGCGTGCAGTTCATCCTCTCCGGTCTCAAGCTCGGCTGACGCGCGCCGAGCCATTGACGGCGCGGCGGGCCGAGCCTATACTCCGGGAATGCCTCGCCTGAGCCGGAAACTGGCGGCAGTCCTCCTCCTGGCGAACCTTGTCCCGGCGCCCGGCTTCGCCCAACCCTCGACGTCCTCGCTGGGCGCCGCTCCAGACACGCTGACGGTCAGGCATTTTGCGGCGCCTCCGGCGCCCGATCCACTCCCGAGCCCGCGCTGGGGTTCGGCCGCAGCTGTCTTCCGGGGAAAGCTTTATCTTTTCGGAGGCTCCAACGGCAATCGTTGGATCGACGAAGTCCTCTCGTTCGACCCCTCGACCGGTCACTGGACCGCGCTCGCGCCGATGCCCGTCTCCTCGCTCGGGATCTCAGCGGCGGTCACGGGGAATAAAATCATCATTGGCGACACGGGTCCGCCCTCCGAGCATACTTTCCTCTATGATCCCGAATCCAACTCTTGGAGTCGCGGGCCTTCTTTTGTGCATGCGCGCGGCTCGATAAATTTAAACTCGATCGGGAAGGGCGCATTTGCGATGGGTGGAATCGGAGGCGACGCCGTCGGCGTTTCGACGTTCGAAACGCTGTCCGCCGGCCGCTGGCAGGAAGCCGGAGCCATGCCCTTTCTCCGCGGGAATATGGCGACGGCGACGCTGCACGGCAAAATCTATTTTGCGGGCGGATATAACGCCGGGCCCGGGAGCAGGCAGGAACGGCTTGCCAATCTGGACGAGTACGATCCCGGCGCGCGGCAATGGCGCTCGCTCGCGCCGATGTCGACCGCGCGCATGGCCGCCTCCGCCGCCGTTCTTGGCGACCGTCTCTACATCGCCGGAGGTGAAAATCGTCTTCTGGCCCCCTCCTTGGCAACCGTTGAGGTCTACGATATCGCAACGAACGCCTGGACCGCAGCGCCCCCGATGCCGCAGCCGCGCCGCAATGCTGCGGCGGCCGCGCTGGACGGGCGACTCTACCTCATCGGAGGTTCTCCACGAGGAAATTCCGCATCCGCCACAATACAGGTGTACGATCCGGAGAGACGATCATGGATGACGTCCGGAGACGCCGCCCCCTCCGCGCCGCCGGCCCGCTTCGAGCGCCGCTCTCCCGAACGGCCGCACGATTACGCGCTCGTGATCGGCATCGCGAACTACAAGGGCCTGCCCCCGGCCGATTTCGCCGAGAGCGACGCGCGCGACATGGCCCTCGCGTTCGAGGCCCTGGGCGTGCCCGAGGAGAACGTCGTCTCGCTCATCGGGGCCAAGGCGGGCCTGTCGGAGGTGTCCAAGTACGTCGAGGAATGGCTGCCGCGGCGCGTCTCGAAGGATTCGCGCGTGTTCGTCTATTTCTCGGGCCACGGCTCGCCGGACGTCAGCGACGGCTCCGCTTACCTGATGCCGTGGGACGCGGACGCGTCCTTCGTGAAGAGCACGGGCTTTCCGCTCGCGCGGCTGTACAAGGCCCTCGGCGCCCTGCCGGCCCGGCACGTCATCGCGCTGATCGATTCGTGCTTTTCCGGCGCCGGAGGACGCTCGGTGCTCGTCGCGGGCGCGCGCCCGCTCGTGACCGTCCGCCTGCCGACGAGCCTGCCGCCCGGAATCTCGGTCCTGACCGCGTCCGAAAGCGAGGAGATCGCCGGCAGCCTGCCGGAACGCGGGCACGGCCTGTTCAGCTATTACGCGCTCCAGGGCATCTCCGGCGCGGCCGATCCGGACGGCAAGGGCCATGTGACGCTCGAGGACCTGTACGCGTACGTGCACAAGCACGTGATCCTGGACGCTCGCCGCCAGAACCGCGAGCAGACCCCGACGCTCGCGTCGCCGACCCCGAAGCTGCGCCTGTACTAAGGCGCGGGCGCGGCGTACAGGATGTTCGCGACGGCGTTCACGGCGTAGCCGAGGGCGCGCAGGCGCCCGCTCATCGCGGCCATCTCCGCTTCGCCGCCCTCGATCTCCATGACCAGACGGGGACGCGAGGCGAGAAGGCGCGCCGCGCCGTCGAGCACGCGATGGGCCGCTCCCTCGACGTCGATCTTCACGAGGTCGACGCGCTCGACGCCGAGCTCCGCGAGGATGCCGTCCGCGGTCTTGAGCGGAACCGTGATCGTGCCCGTGTAGCTTTCGCCGTCGAAGACCAGAGACTGCCCGCCGGAAACGAAATCCGTGAGATGCAGCTCGGCCTCCCCTTCCTTTTCCGCCGCCGCCGCGCCGATCACAACCGCGTTCTTCAAGCCGTTGCGCGCGATGTTTCCGCGCAAGCGCTCGGCATTGCGCGGAAAGGCCTCGATCGAGACGACCCTTCCTTTCGGGCCGACCAAGGCCGCGGCGCGGACCGTGAACAAGCCCTGGTGCGCGCCGACATCCAGCACCGTCCAGCCGGGCCGGGGGCGGAACGCCGGATCGTGCTCGTAGGTCAGGTCGTGAATGATTTCTTTGAGGACGAAGCAGGCGACGAAGATGTCGAGCTCGAAGGAAAGCCCCTCCTCGGCGCGCACAACGACCGTCCGCGTCGAGAAGCCCAGCCGCGCGATGAGGCCCAGCGCGGCCAGGCGGCTCTCCCCCATCGGCCGCCGGACGAGGCGCGCGGCGATGTAGCGCGCGTAGTACACGGCCACGCACAGGAGGCGCACGCCCAGGCCGCCCTTCAGCCGGAACTGATAGACGAAATCGCGCGTGATGTTGCGCAGAGCTTCCATGGCCTAGCAGTCCCCCTCGGCGGCGCCCGGCCGCGATGCGCCGTCGGCGTGGCGGTGCCACAGCTCCAGCATCAGCAGCGCCCAGAGGCGGTAGCCGTTGTCGTGGCGCCCGCTCTGGTGCTCGTCCCAGAGGCTTCTCAAGCCCTTCTCGGCGAAGTAGCCGCGCTGGAGCGCGTCGCGCGAAAGCACGCGGTCGGCCCAGAATTCCTTCAGCGGCCCGCGGAACCACGCGCCGAGAGGGATGCCGAAGCCCATCTTCGGCCGCGTCAGGATCTCGGGCGGCAGGAGGTCCTTGAAGGCTTCCTTGAAGATCCACTTGTGGCCGCGCAGGCCCTTCAGCTTCCAGTCCCCGGGCATGCGGTAGGCCAGCTCCACGAACTCATGGTCGAGCAGGGGCGAGCGCCCCTCCAGCGAGCAGGCCATCGTGGCCACGTCCACCTTCGCCATCAGGCACTCGGGCAGATAGGTCTTGAAGTCCACGTAGAGCAGGCGGTTGACGAAGTCCTCGTCCTTGCAGGCGTCGAAGGCTCGCGCCAGGTAGTCCTTCGCCGAGCCCGCCCGCGCGCCGAGCGCGGCCTTGAACTCGGGCGAGTAGAGGCCGACCTTCTCGTCCTCGGCGAAATACCCGATCATCTTGAGATGGCGGCCGGGAAGATCGTTGGCCAGGACGGAGCGCAGGAAGCGCTTGGCGCGCCAAATCTTGCCGACGGGCGCGTCGAACTCCGGGAGGAACTCCGCGCCGGCCTTGAGCGCCGCGAGCGCCGGCTGGGGCAGGAGGTCGGAGACGCGGGCGGCCTTCATCGCGAAGTAGCGCACGTAGCCCGCGAAGTTCTCGTCGCCGCCGTCGCCGTTGAGCGCGACGGTGACGAACTTCCGCGTCTCGCGCGCGACATAGTAGGTCGGAAGCGCGGAAGCGTCGGCGTACGGCTCGCCGTAATGCCAGGCGAGCTTCGGCAGGACGTCGGCCATCTGCGGCTTGACGATGAACTCGGTGTGATCGGTTTTGTATTTGTCGGCGACCAGCTTCGCGTAACGGGTCTCGGAGAACTTCTCCTCGTCAAAGCCGATTGAGAAGGTCTTCACCGGCTTGGACGACAGGCCGCTCATCAAGGCGACGATGACCGAAGAATCCACCCCGCCCGACAGGAACGCGCCGAGCGGCACGTCGGAAATCATGCGCAGCTTGACCGACTCCGTCAGCTTCTCGCGCAGGAGGCGCTTGGCCTCCTCGACGTCGCTCGTGACGCGGGGCTGGCCGAGCGGCAGGTCCCAATAGCGCTCGAGCGTCGTCTTCCCGTTCTCCCAGACAAGCGAATGGCCCGGCGGCAGCTTCTTGACCGCGGAGTACACCGTCTTCGGCGACGGGATGTACTGGAGGGAAAGGAAAAGGTCGATCGCCGCCGGATCGACGGCGCGCGGCAGGGACGGGTCCAGCGCGAACAGGCACCTCAGCTCCGAGCCGAAGACCAGCGAGCCGTCGGGGCGCTCGGCGTAGACGAGAGGCTTCTTGCCGATGCGGTCGCGCGCGACGAACAAACGCCGCTTGCTCTTGTCCCAGATCGCGAACGCGAACATGCCGCGCAGCTTCGTCACGCAGGCCGCGCCCATTTCCTGGTAGAGGGCGAGGATGGCCTCGGTGTCCGTCTTGGTCTTGAGCCGGTGCCCGCGCGCCAGCAGCTCCTCGCGCAGGGACTGGTAGTTGTAGATCTCGCCGTTGAACACGATCCACAGGCTCTCGTCGGCGTAGGAGATGGGCTGGTGGCCGGTGTTCAGGTCGATGATCGCCAGGCGCCGCATCGCGAGCGCCGCGGGCCCGTCGACGTAGAAGCCCTCGTCGTCCGGACCGCGGTGCGCGATCAGATCGTTGGCCTTTTTGAGGAGCGCGCGATCGGGAGTCTGCCCTCGCCCGTCGACGACGCCGCAGATGCCGCACATGTCAGTTCGCCTCCGCCCCGAGCCTTTCGTACAGCGCCGAGAGCCGCCCCGCGACCGCGGCGTACGAGTACGCCGCGGCGCGCGCCAGGCCCTTCTCGCGCATCTCGCGCACCAGCTCCGGCTTCGTCAGAAGAGCGCGCATCGCGCCCTCGAGCGCAGGCACGTCGTTGGGCGTCACCGTCAGGGCGATCCCGCCGACCGACTCGAGCACGCCGAGCACATTCGAGGTGATGAACGGCGCGCCGCTGGCGAGCACCTCGAGCCCGAAGCCGAAGCCCTCGGTGCTGGTCGGATGCACGACTCCGCTCGAAAGCCCGTAGATCGCGGCCAGGTCCTCCAGCGCGGCGTAGCCCGTCGTCGAGCACAGGTCGCGCACGCCCAGTTCCTCGGCCAGGACCAGCAGCTTGCGCAGGTGCTCGTTCTCCGCGCCGACGAAGACGAACCGGCAGTCCCCGAGCGCGCCCGCGCGCCGCAGGTTCGCCAGGGCGCGCAGCGTGCTCGCCGCGTTGGTCCGCTGCGGGGGCACGTACGGGCCGATCGCCATCAGGTAGCGCGCGGGCAGCTTGTAGCGCGCGCGGACGCGCGCGCGCTCCCCCGCGTCGACGATCTCATGGAAGACCTTCTGATTCACCCCGGTCGGGATCACCGCGATCTTTTCCTCGGGAATCGCGTAGAAGAGCATCAGCTCCTTCTTCGTCTGCTCGCCGGTCGCGATCAGGCAGTCCGCCCGCCGCGCGTACTCGTACGTGTACGGGTCCGAGATCGCGCGGCCGGGATCGGGCCGGGCTCCCGACCGCGGACGGGCCTCGGAGATGAGATCGAAGAACGTCACGACGGTCTTCGCGCCGCGCACGTGCGGCAGGCGGCCGCCGGACAGCGCGTGATAGATGTCGAAGCGACGGCCGGCCAGCAGGGCCCTCTCGACGACCGGCAGGCCGCGCTTGAGATCGAGCCCGACGACGAGAGACTCCGGAAAGCGCCGGTAAAGCGTCTCGAAGTTCGCGCCGGCCGGATGCGGGAGGCGCGCGCTCTTGCGCGCGTGCTCGCGGAAGAAATACGAGAACAGCGTGTAGCGGTTCCGGCGGTCGGCCTCGGCCAGGCCGTCGATCATGTTGTCGACGTAGTAGTCGATGCCGCGCTTGAAATCCGCGTTGAGGCCGATCTCGAGGGCGATGGAAAGCGGCCGCGCCATCAGAGCGCCATCCCGAGGGACGCGGCTTCGGCCCTCAGCAGCAGCCGAGTCATTTCGGCGAAGCTCGTGCGCGGCTTCCAGCTGGTCAGGCGCGAGAGCTTGGACGGATCGCCGATGCGGGGCGGCGTGGAGCGCGTGAGCAGCGCGGGATCCTGACGCACGAAACGCTTCCAGTCCAAGCCCAGCTCGCCGAAAACGGCCTGGACGAAATCGGCCACGGAGCGCTTTTCCCCCGTCGCGACGACGAACTCGTCGGGACGGTCGCAGGCGAGAACGGCCCTCATGGCTTCGACGTAATCGCCCGCGTAGCCCCAATCGGCCTCGGCCGAGAGGTCTCCCACCACGAGGCGGTCCGTCGCTCCGCGGCGTATGTCCAAGGCCCCCCGCACGATTTTTTTCGAGACGAAGCCCGCCTTGCGCCGCGGCGACTCGTGGTTGAACAGGATGCCGGCGGCGGCGAAGACGGAGTGCTGCGACCGGTAAAGGCGGCAGGCCAGGAGGCCGGCGGCCTTGGTGAGGCCGTAGACGCTCCCGGGATCGAGCGGAGAACTCTCGTTGAGGAGCGGGGCCGTCGGCGTTCCGAAGATGTGCGAGGAGGAGGCGTAGAAAAGCCTGGCCCGCGGCGCGCGGCGGCGCACGGCTTCCAGGAAATGAACGAGGCCGAGCACGTTGACCTCGTGGCTCCGGAGATAGAGCTCCAACGGGTCGAGGGGGGCGTCCTGGGAGGAATTCTGGAAGGCCGCCAGATAATAGATCTCGTCGGGCTGGAAACGATCGACCAGCTCGTCGATCCGCCGCGCGTCGTCGAGCGGGACGGGCCCGGAAGCTCCGGGTTCCGCGCCGCGCAGGCCCGCGCGGCTGAGGCCGATCAGGCGGCATCCCTCGGCAAGGAGCGCGTCGGAGAGCAGCGTCCCGTCCTGCCCGTCGCAGCCGACGACGATGGCTTTACGCAACGGAATCGGGGACGAGACGGCTGCGCACGGCGTCGTACAGAGAGACTCCCGCGTACAGGTACGCGCAGTTCCGGCACAGGGGATTGTCCACTTGGCCTCGGATGAATTCCGACCGCAAGGCCCGCATCCTTTCCCCGTTCCAGATCTCCAGCAGGCTCCGTTCGCGCGCGCTGCCGAGAGGGTATTTCTTGTCGTAGTCGAAGCAGCAGGCGATCAGCTCTCCGTCCCAGGTCACGCTCATTTCTTCCCACGGCTTCCGGCAGGTGACGGCCCGGCCCTGCGCGCGGAACTCGGCGTTCCGGTCCTCCAAGCCCCCGGCGAGGAGGTTGACGTCCTGGGCGTCGCCGTTCCAGGTGATGAAGGGCTTGCACAGGAACTGGTCGATGCCCGGGACGGCCTCCCAATGGCGGCGCAGCTGGGCGATGCTGTCCTTGTTGAGGGAAAAATCGATCATCGACAGCAAGACGCGCGTCTTGCTTCCCTTCTCCTTCTTCAAGCGCAGGTACTCCATCAAGTTGGCCTTGGACTTCTCGTAGGCGTTCTTGACGCCGCGGATCTTCTCGAACGACTCGTCGTCGTGGCCGTCTAAGGCGACGAGAATCTCCGTGGGGGCGCAGTCGATCAGTTCGCTCATCACGTCCGGCTTCAGCATGATCGGATTGATGGACAGGCAGGGACGCATGCCGAGGGAGGAGGCGTACCGCACGAAGCGGCCGAACTCGGGATGCGCCAGACTTTCCCCGAAGTGATGCAGAAAAATATCGCAGCCGGTCGCGACGGCGGGATTGACGGCGACGTACTCGTCGACGATCTTCTTGAACAGTTTGAAGTCCATCAAGCCCTGCTCGCGCATCATGTTGTTGGTCCGGGGACACATGACGCAGCTCATGGGGCACTTGTTCGTGAGCTCGATGTCGATGATCCGGAACAGGTCTCGGGACGCCTCCGAGCGCTCTTTTTGATACAGCGACGCCTTCCATCGCCGATAACGATCGAGGATGGGATCGACGAGCTCATGGAGCGAGCTGGTGCCATTTTTCATCTCATTTTTCGGAGCGGGAGACCGTTCAAGAATAGCCTCCGTGACGATCCCTGTCAAGCTCGTTCGCCGCTCTCGCGACGGCAGACGACATTGAGCGAATCGAGCTGATGCACCGTGAAGCCGCGGCGACGGACGCGGGCCAGGAGCATCTCGGCGGAACTCCCCAGCTTGGTTAAAATATCGGGGTTGACCTCGAGAAAGATCGCCTTGAGCTTGCGATCGGCGAGGAGGCGCGGCATCCCGTCCAAAGCGGACGCCTCGCCGCCTTCGATGTCCATCTTGACGATGTCGGGCTGGAGCTCGGGCTTCACGGCGTCGTCGAGCCGGACGACGCGCACGGTCGCGGTCAGCCCCCCGCCGTCGGGAGCATAGGCCGTCGAATGCGCGCCCGTGTTCGTCTCGCAGAGATTCAGCTTGACTTGGCCCTCAGCCGAGCCGACGGCGCAGGGAAAGACCTCGACGTTGACGCAGGCGTTGGCCGCGATGTTTTTACGGAGAAGCGCAAGGTTCCCCGGCTCGGGCTCAAAGGACAGCACTCGCCCTTTCGGTCCGACGAGGCGGGAAGCCAGGACCGTGTGATAGCCGATGTTGGCGCCCACGTCCAAGACGATCATGCCGGGGCGAACGAGGCGTTTAAATTCATCGGTCACCTCCGGCTCCCAGGCTCCTTCCAGGCGCAGGTTGTCGGAAACGCCCACATCGCGCCCCCGCAGATAGAGCCGGCAGCCGTTGATTTCCACGCATGGAGGCTGCAGCCAGTCTTCGTATATTTTCTTGTGGAGCAGATTGAAAAGTCCGAGGCCGAAGCCTTTTCCGCGGACTTTCTTAAAAAGGGATTCGTAAAGGGATGCCAGCGTCATGGTTGAAGTCCAGCGCCCCTGCTGCGGGCTCGCACGGTTTTTTCGAGCGGGCCGTTCATCAAACGATGCGGACTTCGGGCAGCGGGACGATGAATTTCGTCCCGCGGGCCACGAGCTCCGCTTCGCGCCGCCGAAAGGCGTCGACGAAGCTGTAGGGCAGCGCCAGAAGATAGTCCGGCTTGGCCGCCCGCATGGCCGTTTCGGCCTCGATCCGGATGTCGGCGCCGACCACGTACTTGCCGAGCTTGAACGGATTGGCGTCGGCCGCCGCCGCGAGCTCCCTTCGGCCCAGGCCGCAGAACTGCAGGATCGTGTTTCCCTTCGTCGAGGCGCCGTAGACCCAGATCGTTTTCCCGTCTTTCCGGACCCCGCGGCACAGCGCGCGCAGGTCCCCGCGGGTCTTCTCGATGCGCCTCATGAACGCGCGATAGGTGGACGGCGCGAATATCCCGAAGTCCAGTTCCCGCTGAAGGACGGCCCGGCAACGGCGCGCGACGGGGAATCGCCGGCAGCCCTTCTTCTTGATGAAAACGCGGAAACTGCCGCCGTAGACGTCGTTCAGGCTCACGTCGAATATCTCCAGGCCGGCCCGCTCGACGATCCACTTCATGTGCTGGAGCCCGTAATAGCCGGCATGCTCGTGAACGATGTTGTCGTACATGTTCGTCTTCAGCATGGCGGGCAGGTACGCCATCTGGACGATCCAGACCCCCTCGTCGTCCAGGCACGCGGCGACGTCGCGCGAAAAGGCCATCGGATCGTGAAGGTGATAGAACATGGCGAGGCTCGCGATCAAGCGCGCTTTTTTCCGGGGAGAGATCGAGGAATACGCGCGGGCGCTGAAGAACTCGCGCAGATGCGTGAATTCGCGCGCCTCCAAAGTGGTCTTGATGTTTTTCGCGGGATCGATCCCCAGCAGCTCGAAGCCCTCATCCCGGAAGAACGACAAGAAAGTCCCGTCGTTGCAGCCGATGTCGAGGATCGCGTCGCCGCGGCGCAGATGGCCGAGAGACCGCGCGCTTCGGGCGACGTCGTTGAGGATGCCGGGCATCGAGGAGTTCGTGGCGCTCGTGTAGGGATAGGCCTCGTACATGGCGCTCAAATCCAGCTCGTGCGCCAGCTGCACGAGGCCGCAGGCCCGGTCGTCGCCCTTCGTCTTCAGGCAAAGGACGAGCTCGAGGGGAAGCCGCGGAACCTCGTCGCGGTAATCGAGCGTCGCGGGAAACATCGACGAGAGGTACTGGGAGCCCAGGTTCACGCAGGACCGAAGGGCGGAATTCCCGCAGACGCGGCAGCGTCGAATGCGCGCCGGCTTCATTCGGCGGCGCCCGCGCGCCGCTCCCGGCGCTTCTCGTCGAGAAAGACGAGGGCGTCCCGGGCGTCCGGGAAATCGCCGGGCGGGGACGGAATTTCCTGATGATCGACGGCTCCCTCGAACTCGATCTTCCTGCCGAGATGCGCGGCCGCGTCGCGAAGCGCCAGGGCGTTCCGAGCGCCGACTTCCGCGATCCCCGAGCGGTGAAGGTTCCGGACGATCCAGGACGCGGCGAAGCCGACGGGCGCGAAGCAATAGCGGCTGTCGCCGTCGGCGAAAACCTTGCGGCCTTCGAGCATGTCGATGAGGACGCCGCGCTGGAGCCCGGAGCCGTAGAGAGGACCCAGGCGGACGATCAGGTTTTCCCCGAACCCGCACAATTTTTCCGCGGCGGCCTTATGGCGGCCGTAAACCGTGTCCAATTGACAGCGGGCCGAGACCGTGCTGACCTGAACGAACTTCTTGAAGCGCCAGCGGTAGAGCAGTTCGGCGGTCCCCCCCACGGTTTCGGCGAAGTCCTTGTCCGGGTGGGTTCTCGCCCAAAAACGCTTCGACGGCATGGCCGCGTTGACGAGGACGTCGTAGGAGCCCGAACGCGCCGACTCGTATTCGGCCCGGGTCACCGGCGTGAGGGAGTACCGGGCGTCGAGGGAGAACGCGGCGCAAAGATGACCGCCGACGAAGCCCTTGGCGCCGATGACGGCCACGGAGATCATTTTTTCACCGGATCCTTCAGCACGTCCATCCGCACGATCGGGGGCTGGCAGTGATCCCATTGTTTCGAGAGAAGGGACACGGCGGTCACCGGTGTGATGGCGTAGAACGCGTGAGCGACGCCCATCGGCGTTCGCGTGCACATGCCGCGGCTCATCTGGACGATTTGACGCGGCGCGCCTTCCGACGCCCGGGCCACCATGACGCCGGAGCCTTCCACGACGAGAAAATACTCATGAAACTCGGGATGATAGTGATCTCCCCGGGACTTGCCCGGCTGGAAATAGAGAAAGTTAAATTCGACGATCTTATCCTGAGGAATCCAGGTAAAAATGCCGCCGCGGCCGTCGGTGACGGTGTCCAAATTGCAGTCGGGCTGCAGGATTTCGATTTTCATGAGGGCTCGCTCCTGAAAAAGTGATTTAAGCACATTGGGCGCGCCGTCCGCCTCTCCCTACCGGGGCGAGACGAGGGTGAATTCCTCGAGCGGCTCCCGGCTGAGGGAGTAGGGAAGAAAGCCCCAGATGTTGGAGTAGAACCCGCCCTCGCCTCCCCAGCTGCTCGTCAGCCGCAGAGGGATCGGCTCCTCGATCCGCAGCCGGCTCACGTCGGCCAGCAGGGGCCGGTCCGGCCGCAGGGCGTCGGTGACGCGGGAGAGGACCACGACGTCGCCGCGGCGCACTCCGCCCCAGCCGCCTCGGGTCATGTCGAGGTCCTCGGCGCCGCCCTGCCTCAAATAATAGGCGAGCCCGCCGAGCGTCGCGATCCAGACCCGTCCGGACGCGCGCGGATGCTCGGCCAGGACTTGGCGGGCGAACGAGCGCTGGACGTCGTCGTAACGGCCGTCGACGATCATTAGCGGGAGGCTGACCAGGCACGCCGCCGCGAGGCTGGCCAGCTGCCAACGCCGCACCCGCGCCTCGTCGCGGCGGGACTCGAGCGCCTCGGCCGAGGCGAAGACCAGCGGCGGGATCATGAGCAGGACGACCCGCGCGCTGAGCGAGCCGTACAGCCAGGTCAACCCCAAGCCGCACGCGGACCACGACGCCCAGAGCGCCCAGCCCCGGCTCTTCGGCCCGCCGGGCCGGAAGACGCGGAGAAAGCCCCAGACCGAGCCGCAGGACAGCGCGAAGCCGGTCAGCCGGTCGACGAGCCGCACCGAGGGGCCGACGTCGAGCCACGGCGAGAAGAGGAGCGCGCAGGCCGCGGCGACCGCCGCGGCCTGCCAGGCCTTGGGCCTGGCCGCCAGCCACGGCCAGACGGCCGTGGCGAGGCCGCCGCCGCCCGTGAAGGCCAAAATGGAGCGCCATTTGTGCGGCCAGCTCGACCACAGCGCCGCGTGGCCCTCGGAGACGTACTTCCAGGACGTGCCCACCGCGCCGTGCCCGGCCGCGTCGTCGCAGGCCAGATAGAGCGCGACGCCGGAAAACGCGAGCGCGGCGTGGGCCGCCAGGCGCCGGACGGGCGCCTTTCCGGCGCCGTAGCCCGCGGCGGCGCCGAGAAAGACGACGGCGGAGTATTTCGAGAGAAGCGCCGCGCCGAAAAGCGCGGCCGAGCCCCAGAACCACGGCGCCTCGCCGTCGTCGACGCCGCGCACGAAGGCGTACAGTCCCCAAAGCCCGAAGAGGAAGGCTGATTTTTCCGCCATCAAGTGATCCATGTTGACGAGGTAGGCGGGAGCCGCGATGACGACGAGGGTCGCCAGCAGCGGCCGCTTCAGGAACCGAGCGGCCAGCAGGTAGAGCGCCAGACCGGTCGCGAGATCCAGGGGAAGCAGGATCAGCCGCATCGCCCATTCGCCGCCGCCGGTCAGCCGCAGCGCGACGCTCGCGATCAGCTCGAACAGCGGCGGGTTGCTGCTGAGCTGGCCGTAGGTCGCCGGGCGCCCGTACCAGAGGACCGTAAAATCGAACGGATGGCGCGGGTTCGAGAGGATGCGCCGCGCGACCTCGAGGAACCAGACCTCGTCGATGTGATAGGCCTTCCCCATGAAGGGAACGAAGGCGAGGCCGACGAAGGCGGCGACGATCGCCAGGTCGCGGCGGACGCTGCGGGCGGGGTCCATGACGGGAACATGTTACGACTTCGACTGGCGGTTTTGTTGCGTTTCGGCGCGGCATGGAACATTGCCCCGACTGCCGGTCGCCGATCGCCTCGCTGATGATGCTCGACGCGAGAAACGAGCCCGAGTACTACTGCGAGCGCTGCAACCACGGCTGGCCGGCGAAAGAGCTCCTCGCCGCCGCCCCCCGCGCGCTCGCCGCCGCCGCGAAGTAGCCCGAGCCGCCCGTCTCTTCCCGCGCGCCAGGCGCCCGTCATTCTTGATATGATGGCGCTCATGAGAACTTGGAAAGGCGTGGGCGTGCTGCTGCTTTCCGGGATCGCCTGCGCCGCGTGCGCTCCCGCGGCTCCGACGGCGGATTCCATCAACGCCCCGGAATTCTCGCAGAAGCCGGGGAACGCGTTCGAGGAGGCGTTCGTCCGCGAGGACGGCGTGCGGCCGATCCGATGGGGGGGCTGGATCAAGACCCTGAAGGCGGGAACCGGCCCGACTCCGAACGCGGACAACGTCGTCACGGTGAACTACCGCGGAACCCTGACCGACGGCACCGAGTTCGACAGCTCCTACAAGCGCGGCCAGCCGGCGACGTTCTCGCTGCGCAACGTCGTTCCGTGCTGGACGAACGGCGTGCCGATGATGAAGGTCGGCGAGAAGGCCAAGCTGGTCTGCCCGTCGGCGTCCGCCTACGGCGACGCCGGCTCTCCTCCGCTGATCCCCGGCGGGGCGACGCTCGCCTTCGAGATCGAGCTGCTCGACATCGTCATGTCGCGCCGGCCGGGGGGGCCCCGCGGTAGCGGGCCGGGAGGCGCGCCGCGGTCCGCTCCCGCGCGTAGCGCGCCAGGACCTCGGCGCGCGCGGCCGCGCCCAGGCGCGCGGACAGGCCCGCCTCGGACTCGAGGCGGCGCACCGCGGCCTTGAGGCCCGCCTCGTCGTCGCGGTCGAAGAGCAGGCCGGTGCGCCCGTCCTCGAGCGTCTGCGCGGTGCCGCCGACGCGCGAGGCCAGCGCCGGAAGGCCGGAGGCCATCGCCTCCAAGAGCGAGTTCGAGAGGCCCTCCGAAATCGACGGAAGAAAGAACGCGTCCGCCGCGGCGTACAGCCGGGGCAGGTCCTCGCGCGGCGCCAGGATCGTCACGCGCCCGGAAGCCGCGGCCGCCTCCGCCGCGAGCGCCGCGCGCTCGGGGCCGTCGCCGACCAGGACCGCCCGCGCGCGCGCGCCGGCCGCCTCGCGCCACAGGCCCAGGAACCACGGCAGGCGCTTCTCCGGCGACAGGCGGCCCGTGTACAGGAAGACGAAGGCGTCCGCGCTCCAGCCCAGCTCGGCGCGCAGCGCGCGCTTGGCCTCCGCGCCGACGGGACGGAAGCGCTCCGCGTCCACGCCGTTGGGCAGGATCTCGATCGGGAGGGCGCCCAGGAACTCGCGCGCCTCGTCGGCCAGGTCCGGCACCACCGCGAGAAAGCGCGGCCGCAGGAGGGCCAGCAGGCGCAGCTTCGCGCGGCCCGCGGCCGTGCGCGACGACGAGGCGAGCTCGCCGATGCCGCGCCCGCCGCCGAGCTTGACCAGCGCCGGCCGCCCGAGCAGGCGCCCCGCCAGCGCCGCCGCCAGCGCCGGCGAGCCCGCCAGGTGCGCGTGCACCGCGTCCCACTCGACCCAGTGCAGCATCAGCCACGCGAACGCGGAAAAAAGGAACACCGGCGCGTCGAGGACGCCCCCCGGCGACGGCAGGCGCCGCACCGCCACGCCGCGGATCTCGTCGCGGGGCGCAAGCCCGCCGACGCGGCGGGTCAGCACCGTGACCCGGTGGCCGCGGGACGCCAGCGCCGCGGACAGCTCGAGGGCCTGGCGCTCCGCCCCGCCGAACGACGGCCAGAAGCCGGCGCTGACCATCACGACGTGCAGCGGCCTCACGGGGCGCTCTTCTTGCCGAGCGCGCCCGGCTTGGGCACCAGGCCGTGCGCCAGGATCTTCAGCACCGTGAAGCCCTCCTCCTCGTACCAGCGCGTCAGCTCCTCCTTCGTGTGGTGCCACTGGTACGGCGGCGAGACCCAGTCGAAGTTCTCGATCAGCCGCGCCTGGAAGTCCGGGTCCACGGAGAACGTGAGGTACTTGAGGCCCGGCACCGCGCCGAGGACCGTCAGCGGGTAGCACAGCGCGTAGACGAACGGAATCGGCAGGCGCGTCGTGAACGCGCGCACGAAATCGCTGAAGAGATGGCGGATCATGACGATCCACCACGCCAGCCGGCGGTTCTCGACGACCCATCCGCGGTCCGGGCGGATCGGATCGGTCGCGAACTCCGCGAAGCGCCCGGCCTTGCCGTACAGCCACGCCGACAGAAGACCGCGCGGCTTGACCAGCGCGGCGACGGCCTTGAACGCCGCGCGCGTGTTCGCGGTGTGGTGGAGCACGCCCTGGCTGTAGGCGATGTCGAAGACGGCTTTCTGGAACGGCGGGTGGAGGAGGTCTCCCTCGACGGCGTGCAGCTTCGGCAGCGTCCGGGCGGCCGCGGCGACGCGGATCAGGCTGTCGGACATGTCGACCGCCACGACCTCGGCCCCGAGCCCCAGCGCGACGACGCTGTAGCGGCCCATGCCGCAGCCGGCGTCGAGGACGAGCTTGCCCGGAAACTCCTCGCGCGGGATCATCGTCTCTTCCAGGAACGTCGGCTCGTCGACGGGGCGCGAGCCGGGATAGCGCAGCCACTCCCAGCCGAAGCTCTCGCGCGTCTTGGCCGCGTCGGCCGGGACCGCCTCGGGCGGGCGCAGGCGCGGGATGCCGCCGCGGATCGGGTAGACGGCGCGGCACAGGACGCAGGACAGCGACCCGGTCTCGACGTCGTCCGAAAGGCGCGGGTGCGCGTCGACCGCGGCGAACTTCAGCGCCCCGCCGCAGGCCGGGCAGGCCAGGATCGGAAGCAGGGACAGCTTCACTTCTTCTCGACCTCCCCGCGCAGGTCCGCCAGCGAAAGTCCCACGCGGTACAGCAGGATCAGGCCCGTGACCGTCACGATCAGGTACATGACCATGTGGCAGACGAGCGCGTACGCCAGCGCCTGCTCGGGCGACGCGCCGAACTCCACGACCAGCTTCTTGACGATCTCCTCGAACGTGCCGATCGCGCCGGGGGCGGCGGGGATCGCCGAGCTCGCGCCCGCCCACGACAACGCGAGGACCGAGCGCGGATAATCCATGATGCCGCCCAATCCCAAAGCTCGCGCGCCCGCCCAATAGACGCCGGCGTCGATGCTCCAGAGCGCCAGGCTCCAGCCCCCTGCCTGCAGCGCCGCCGCCGGATCGCGCAGGACGGCGGCGCCGAGGGCGAGCTGCTCGACGAGCGAGTGGACCTTAGGCCAGCGGCGCAGGAGGCGCTCGAGGATTCCGCCCGGGGCGACCGCGGTCTCGGCGAAGGCCAGCACGACCAGCGCCCCGATCGCCCCGGCGAGCAGGAATTCCGCGGCCAGGCGGTAGCTCGCCGGAACGAAGCCCGGCGCCAGGCCCGAGGCGATGATGAAGATCGTGAGCAGGGCCGCCACGTCGAGCGCCCGCTCGACGACGACGCTCGCCAGCGCGGCGAAGGCCGACATCTTCAGGCGCCGCGCCGCGAGCACTCCGCGCACGAGCTCCCCGAGGCGCGAGGGCAGGACGTTGTTGACGCCGAGGCCGATGGCCTCCAGGCGCGTCAGCTCGAGCACCGGGGCGTTCGGCCGCGCGCGCGACAGAAGCACGCGCCAGCGCGCGCCGCGCACGAACAAGTCGAGATAGACGATCGCCGCCATGGGGACCAGCCAGCCCCAATGCGCGCCGGACAGCGCGGCCAGAAGATCGCCGAGCTTCACGTTGCGCAGCGCGAGCCAGAGGAAGAAGACCGTGATGCCGAGCCCCAGGACGATCGACAGGTTTCGCTTTCCCTTCACGCGCCCTCCGCGCGGCGCGACAGCGCCGCCAGCCACCACGCCCAGGCCGCGGCCGTCAGCGCGGCCAACAGCGTCCAGCCCGTCGGCACGAACTCGAACCGCGCGTCGAACGGCACGCCGCGCGGGAAGGCCGCCGGCAGGGGCAGGGCCTGGAAGGTCTCGCCCCACGCCGCGAGCGGCAGCCGCGCGCCGTCGAGGCGCGCCCGCCAGCCCGGATACGCCGGAATCGACAGCCCGATCGCCGGGGCGCCCGGGGGCGCCGAGCCCCAGACGCGCCAGCGCTCCGGCGTCTCGATCCAGAGGTTCGGGTCGGGCGTCACGCGGCGCCCGTCCGCGCCGAGGAAGACGGCCAGCGGCCACGCCGGCCCCTGCTCCAGGCCGAGCGCCGACAGGCGCGCGGCGACGCCCGCGCGGACGGCCGCCTCCGAGCGCCAGCGCGAGACGTAGACCCGGCTGGCGTCGGCCGCGGGGCCGCCCTCGGCGGCGAAGGCCCACGCCGGAACGCCCTTGGGATAGAACGCCTCGTAGCCGTTGACGTTCATCATCCGGTACAGGGCGGCCTTGTTGGGATTGGCGAGCTCCGGCGCGGTCAGCACGCGCTCGGGACGGCCGGCGAGCTTGTCGGTGATTTCCTCGCGCGGCGCGGTGAACGGCGACGGGTCCTGCGCGGTCAGGAACGGCGCGTCCCACGCCGCCAGAGTCAGGAACGCCGCCAGCGCCGCGAGCCCGCGCGCGCCGGCGGGCAGGCGCCGTCCGCGCAGGGACGCCAGCCCGGCGCCGGCGAGCGCGACAAGGGCCCACAGCGCCAGGAACAGCCAGCGCGACGGCGTGCGCAGATACGAGAGCACCGCAAATCCAAGGACCGCGCGCGACAGCGGCCCCCGGGGCCCGAAGGCGAGGAAGACTCCGGCGGCGGCGAGAGCGAGCGCCGGCGCGCGCCGGCGTCCGCGGAGCAGGCCCCGCGCCGCCAGCGCCAGCGCCAGCGGCCCGGCCCAGCCCCCGCACGTCTCATAGAACACCGACAGGACGTCGCCCCATTTTCCGTTCAACGGCGTGCCGAGCGCGCCGGGATTCAGCCAGGTCCAGAGCGTGGCGGGCATCAGGGAATACGCGCCGCTCATCGCCCCGGACCAATCCGAGCGCACGGACAGCCGCAGGTACTGCGCGGTGAGAACCCACTGCACGGCCGTCAGCGCCAGCGCCGCGCCGCCCGCCGCCCCCAGGCGCGCGAGGAGAACCCGGCGCCCGTCGCGGCACAGCGCCCAGAGCGCCATCGCCGCGCCGTTGATCAGCAGGAACTGACCGTGGCCGGAGAGCAGCTGCAGCGCGAAGGCCGCGGCGAGCAGGCCCGGGAAGCCGGACAGCCACGCCAGCCACAGCCACGGCGCCCAGGAGAGCGCGGCCAGCAAGGTCGGGACGCCCTCGGCCACGCGGTAGACCAGGAACGGCGACAGCGCGAACGACGACGCCAGAACCGCGGCGCCCGCGCGGTCGAGGCGCTGGGCGCGCGCGAGCAGGAACATCCCCGCGCCCGCCCACAGCAGGTGGAGGACCTGGTCCCAGACGAGCGCGGTCACGGCCGGGAAGAACGCCGCGAGCAGCGACGCGGGATAGAACAAGGCGGCCTGCGGGTTGGCCGCGTGAGGCACGCCGAGAAGGATGTACGGATCCCAGAACGGCAGGAGCCCCGACTGAAGAGAGGAGGCGGTCAGCGACCGCAGAGGGAGATGGTAGGTGTACAGGTCGCCGTGATTGAAGAACGCGGCGCCGGGATGCGTCCAGACCGGGCCGAGAAGCGCCAGGACCGCCGCGCACCACAGGCTGAAAACGAGAAGATCATTCCGCGACATGGCTCGGGAGGGAGGACCGATGATACCAATAGGACCCGAACGCCAGCAACGCCGAGAGCGAAACGAGGACTCCGAGCCGCCACGACGCGGGATCGTAGACGAAGCGCACGGTCCACGGCCCGTCGGGAACGGAGACCTTTTGGAAGGCGCCGAGCGCGGGGCGGGTCTCGACGGGGCTCGTCCCCGCCGGAGTCTCGAGCGCCGCGCGCCAGCCCGGATAACGCGGCTCGGCGACGAACGCCCAGCCCATCCCCGCCCCC